>Ga0307992_1000878_pt1 | contig 18448 bp, 20 predicted proteins | sample EllFjometagen133_FD_203162 | JGI IMG/M metagenome (GOLD analysis project Ga0307992, IMG submission 203162) | Marine microbial communities from Ellis Fjord, Antarctic Ocean - #133 | ecosystem: Environmental > Aquatic > Marine > Unclassified | place: Southern Ocean | collected 2014-10-08
TCCACAAAAAAACATAATTTTTAAAAAAACAATCTGCTAAAAAAAACTTTCATCAATCACCAAATAAGGGCAAAAGAAGTTAGAGTAATTGATCAAACAGGAAAACAATTGGGAGTCATCTCTCTAACAGAAGCCTTGCGATTAGCCAGAGAGAGTGATTTGGATTTAATTCAGGTTACAGAAAAAACAGACCCCCCTGTCTGCAAGATAACAGATCACGGAAAATACCTTTATCAACAAAAGAAAAAAGAGAAGTCTGCCAAGACTTCTGCGGGCGAACTTAAGGGTATTAGGCTTACTTTTAAAATTTCTGAACACGACTTGAGAACAAGAGCCAAACAAGCAGAAAAATTTTTACAAAAAGGCAATAAAGTAAGAATAGAAATGAAATTAAGAGGAAGAGAAAGAGCGCTTCAAGATTTTGCCAAAGAGAAAATAATGAAATTTATTGAAATTTTAAAAGAATCAACTCCGATCAAAACTGAAAGAGAAATTGAGAAAAAACCAAGAGGATTAACAACAATTATCTCAAAATAATGAAAACAAGAAAATCAATAAAAAAAAGATTTAGAATAACTAAAAACGGAAAAGTTTTAAGAAGGGCCGTCGGCCATTGCCATTCGCGTGCCAAAAAATCAGGCAAAGAAAGAAGAGAATTGCGTAAGAGTGTTTTGCTTGGCAAGGTTGAAGCTAAAAAGATAAAAAAACTTTTAAGATAATATGACAAGAGTAAAAAGAGGAACAACAGCACACAAGAGAAGGAAAAATGTATTAAAACATACCAAAGGTTTTATGTGGGGCAGAAAGTCAAAGTATAAAGCTGCCAAAGAAGCAATCCAACACGCTTGGACTTATGCCTATAGAGATAGAAGAAATAAAAAAAGAGAGATTAGAAGGCTTTGGCAAAACAGAATTAATTTTGCAAGCCGAGAACTAGGCGTAACTTATAGTCGTTTTATACAAGGAACAAAAAAGAAAAAAATTGAAATAGACAGAAAAATTCTTTCTCAATTGATAGAAGAAAAACCAGAAATCTTTCAAAAAATAGTAGAAGAAGTGAAAAACAAGGAATAAATAATTTTAATAAACCCTCTGTAGAGACCGAGTCTCTACAAGCTAAATTTCCCTCATAAAAACCCTCTGTAGAGACCGAGTCTCTACAGAGGGTTTTAGTTTTTATGGTTTTTGTAGAGAATTTTAGTCTATTGCTGATTCTCCTAAACTTTCTTTTATATTCTTTATCAAAATTGCGTCTCGAGCAACCTCTTTGTATTGCTCTAATGTTGTAAACATTTCTTTAAAAACATCTTTATTTACAACTCCTAAATTACGTTTGTCAAAAGAATCAGAAAGACTGCTAAATTTGTAATTCATTGCAAATTCAAAAGCTTTATCAAATTCTTTCCGAGCTAATTCAAATCCTCCTGGATAAAGCTCAAAAGGATTTAAAACTTGAATATATATATTAAGATATTGAAGATATTGCATATCCCCAATCATTTTACTTTTGTATGGTCCTTGAAATAATCTTCCTGTGTTTTCGTATTTTGCATTAATATAACCAGTAAGGCCAACGCCTAATTTTGCCATAAATTTACTTATTCCTCCTTTTGTAGTCTCTCTTAATAATAAATGGAAATGATTAGGCATCAAGCAAAAAGACAAAATCTTTACCAATTCATTGCGTTCTGGCCATTCTGGCAACCAAGGCCAAACACATGCAGTTCCTTCTATTTTGTAAAATTTATTAAATTCCGTAGCTTGTCTAAAAATATTTTCTGGAGAATGTGTGTTGTTGAAATAACGGAGAATTTTGAGAAAACGCCACTTATCGCTATCATCATAAACAATCGCCATCTTTCGATTGCCTCTATTGAAAACATGAATATAATCTCCGATTGTAAATGATTCTTTTCTCATTCAATTAATTATAACAAATTTCGTTTTTCAGCAAAAGACCTCTCTGTAGAAACCGTCTGTAGAGACCGAGTCTCTACAAGCTAAATTTCCCTCATAAAAACTCTCTGTAGAGACTCGGTCTCTACATTTTCGGTCTCTATATTTTACTTCATATTCTTTTTTAGGAAATTGTTGGCTTTTTCGAGAATTTCCCTGGCCTTTTTAAAAGTAAGTTGTTTCATAGCATCTTCGCATGACAACCATCTGTATCCAGTGTGCTCAAAAGAAATCTTAATCTCTTCGGTTTTTGTTTCAGCTAAATAAAAAGTAACTATCTTGAAAATAAAAGAAGCTTCTTTTTTAGACCCTTCTTCAAGATTGTAAGTATCTCTAAAAGAATATTTTATCCATTCCTTAAAGCCATCAATAATTTCAATGTCTTGTAGGCCGGTTTCTTCTTCAACTTCTCTTTTGGCTGTTTCGATTTCTGTTTCATTCGCTTCGATATGTCCTTTTGGCAAATCCCAATGACCTGCTTCATAGTGTAAAAGCAGATATAAAGTTTGATTATCTTCTTTGCGAAAAATTACAGCTCCAGCTGATGTTTCTTTAGGCATATTTTTTAATTTTGTTTAATTAGTTTTGTTTAAAATGGTTTAAAAGTTTTGACAAAGAAAAGGTGTTTAGGATATTCTTTTTCTCTGCCCACCCACGACGAGCTTGATAGACCCCAAATTCCATAGATTTCATCTGGTTTGTCTGATGCGCGTCTGAATTAATAATTAATTTTACTCCGATTTCAATAGCTCTTTTTATGTTAATGTCGTTTAAATCTAGTCTCTGCGGAAAAGAATTTATTTCTAAAATTGTATTAGTTTCTTTTGCCACTCTTAAAATCTTTTCTATGTCTAAATTATATGCTGCTCTTTTGCCTAAGAGTCGGCCGGTTGGATGCGCAATTATATCAATGTGCGGATTTTTCATAGCAATTATAATTCTATTTGTCATTTCCTCTTTTGGCATTTTAAGGCTGGAATGAACTCCAGCGATAACATAATCCAATTTTTCCAATGCGCTATCTTTAATATCAACAGAACCATTGTTTAGAATATTCGCTTCACATCCTTGTAAAATTTTGAATTTGGAATTTTGAGAATTAAATTTAGAATTTAATTTGTCAATTTCTTTCCTTTGTTCTGTCAATTGTTTTTCGTCCAACCCATTTTCAATACGCAAAAATTTTGTATGATCGCTAATTCCCAAATAGGCATATCCTAAAACAATAGCCATATCTACCATTGCCTTGATTGAATGTTGTCCTCCGTTCCAGCTTGAATGGCAATGCAAATCCCCCTTTATATCCCTTAATTCAACTAATTTTGGCAAATCTCCTTTTAGTCCTGCTTGAATTTCCCCGCGATCTTCTCTTATTTCCGGATAAATCCATTGTAGACCAAGCATTTTATAAACACTTTCCTCTGTTTTGCCTGCAATGTATTTATTGTTTCTAAAAACTCCATACTCGTTTAATTTTAATCCTTTTTCTAAAGCAATTTTTCTTAAAGCAATGTTATGCTCTTTTGAACCACTAAAATATTGCAACGCCGCGCCATAGCTTTTTTCAGGCACAACCCTGATATCTATATCGAAACCAGCTTTCATTTTGACAGATGATTTTTTTAAACCATTGCCCCAAATTTTCACAATTCCTGGCTGAGAAACAAAAAAATCCATTATTTTCTTTGGATTTTTTGAAACCACTAAAATGTCAATGTCTCCAATTGTTTCTTTTCTTCTCCTAACAGAGCCAGCAATAGCAATCTTCTGAACCTCTTTTAACTGTTTGAAATTGCCTACAACCTCTTTAACTTTAGGCAAAATTTCGGCTAAAAGAAATCTGCCTTTGCTTTTCTTTAAAAACGCAATTCCTTTTAATATATTTTCTTCTGTTTTTATTCCAAATCCCTCTAAACTCCTAATCTTGCCTGCTTTTGCTTTTTGCTCTAAATCTTTTAGATTCTTTATTTTAAGTTTTTCGAAAAGAACTTTTGCCTTTTTTACACCCAATCCTTCAACTTTTAATATCTCTCCTAAATTCAAAGGGAATTTCTTCTTAATATCTTGATAATATTTAATTTTCCCTGTTTTTAAATACTCTTCTATTTTTTCAGCAATGTTTTTGCCAACGCCAGAAATCTTTTCAAGTTCTTTGACTCCTCCTCTTTTATAAATACCTTCAACATCTTCCTCGAGCTGTTCTAAAACATAAGAAGCCTTTTTATAGGCATAGGGCTTAAAGGCTATCTCGTTTGCTTGAAGATAAGAGCCAATTTCGTAAAGAATCTTAGCTAACTCTTGGTTTATCATAAATCTCTAGATTTCCCAAAAGGAAAATAGTAGGGAAAAGCATGGTCTTGTGGCAGAATATGATTGTGTGCGGACAAAAGAAGAAGAGACGAAAGAACGCTGAACGTCCCAACTATAATAAGAATCGCATCAAATCCATAGACAGAAGCCATAATTCCTCCAATGCCCCCAGTAATCCCCACGCCAAAACCGAGGAAAGTGCTATCCATCGCCCATCCAAAAGCCGCTTTGTTTTTATCAATATGTCTGGTAAAAATAGCACACCAAGAAGGATAAAACAAAGCCATGCCCAATGCATTTAATATCTGAAGAAGATAAATATGCCAAGCAAGAGAAGAAACCAAAAACCCAAAAGGAACCAAGCCGGTTAAAAATAATCCTAAAATCATAAACCAGTAGTCGTCTTTTTCTCCATGAATACGATCTAAGTATTTACTAATAGGAATTTGTAAAATTGATTTTGTAATCCAATAAACTAAAGCAGCAAAACCGGCAATCTCTGCTGCTTTTGCTATGTCCCCATCAACAACATTTTCTAAAATAAAAATAGCGAAAATAGGGCTAAACAAACCCCATGCCGCGAATAGAAGAAAATCACTAGCTATTAAAAACCTTATGACTATATTCATAAATAATCTTGTTTTATTTATTTTATATTATCAGGGTATTAAACGCAACCATTGGTCAGCGAACAGCGAACAGCGAACAGCGAACAAAGAAAGAAACAAATTGTTAAAAAGTAAATAATCGAAGTAAATAAAATAGATGCGCGGGTTTGAACCCGCGCATCTATTAATTTCTATAAACTAACTCTCATATCTTATTTCCTTTATTTTATAAACCATTTTTGCTGAAGAAGTAATCGTAACCTCATCGCCAATTTTACATCCCAAGAGAGCTCTTCCTACCGGAGATTCATTGCTAATTTTCCCAAAAGAAGGATTGGCTTCTAATGTCCCGACGATTTTAAATTCGTCTTTGCGTCCATTCACATCAACTAAAACTTCAGCTCCTATTTCAATAACATCTCTTTTCTTCTTCGAAGGAGGTTTTATTAATTCTGTGTTTTTAAAAATATCTTCTAATTCAACAATTCTCATTTCAAGGAAATTCAAATTTTCTTGAAAAGAAAGATATTCTGGATTTAAATCTTCAGAATGTAAAACTTCCGGAACTCCATCTAATTTCGCTTTAGATATTCTGATGTCTATCAATTTCTGATATTCTTTTTTTAAATTTTTCAATCCTTCCGTTGTAAGATAATACTTTCTTTCCATTTCCATATCTTTTTCTTAATAAGATATAACTAATTATTCCATCCAATTTATCTTTTAAAACAACAGAATAGGGGGGTCTTTGCACTTGCAAAATAATACTCTTGATATTTATAATAGTATTATAGCTAAAAGGGCTTGTCAACCCTTTTTTAATATCCCATTCCAGGCATTGCAGGCATTTGAGGAGTTTCTCTTTCGTCTTTCTTAGGAGACTCGGCAACAACAGCTTCTGTCGTAAGAAGAGTGCTGGCAGCCGAAACAGCGTTTTGCAGAGATGACCTAACTACTTTTGTTGGGTCAACGATTCCAGATTCCATCAAATTTTCGTAATTCATAGTTTCTGCGTTAAAACCAATTCCAGTCTCGCTCTCTTTAACTTTCTGAACTGCAACGGCTCCATCAATACCGGCGTTGTGCGCAATTTGTCTTAATGGCTCTTCGATGGCTCTTTTTAAAATATTAATACCTGTTTTTTCGTCAGCATTCTCAATTACTTTAAGCAATTCATCTAAAGCTGAACTTGCCTTTAATAAAGCTACTCCACCACCAGAAACAATCCCTTCCTCTTTTGCAGCTTTGGTCGCAGAAAGCGCGTCTTCGGCTTTATGCTGTTTTGCTTTTTGTTCAACTTCTGTTGCAGCGCCAACTTTAATGACAGCAACTCCACCTGCTAATTTTGCTAATCTTTCCTGTAGTTTTTCTTTATCAAATTCAGATTCGTTTGTTTTGATTTCGTTTTTAATCTGATTAACTCTTTTGTCAATATCTTCTTTGTCGCCCTTTCCTTCAATAATGGTTGTATTTTCTTTTGAAGCAATAACTTTTCTGGCAGAACCAAGCGCATCCACATCTATGCTTTCTAACTTCAACCCAATTTCTTCTGAAATCACCTGTGCGCCTGTAATGCAAGCGATATCTTGCAACATTTCTTTCTTCCTATCTCCAAACCCAGGCGATTTAACCGCCAAAACATTAAAAGTTCCTCTAATTTTATTAATAACAAGCGTTGCCAGAGCTTCACCATCTACATCGTCTGCTATGATTATTAATTCTTTTCTGCCGGCTTTGGCTATCTTTTCCAATAAAGGCAAGATTTCATTTAAAGAAGATATCTTTTTGTCGGTAATAAGAATATATGCATCTTCGTAAATCGCTTGCATTCTTTCTGTGTCGGTTACCATATAAGGAGAAATATAGCCTTGGTCAAGCTGGAGCCCCTTAACAATTTCTTTTTCTATGCCAAAAGTTTTTGATTCTTCAATTGTGATAACCCCATCTTTACCAACCTCTTCCATTATATCAGCAATCAAATCACCCATTTCTCTATTTTCTGCAGAGATTGTTGCAACCTGCGCTGTTTCCTCTTTGCTAGAAATTTCTTTACTCATTTTTTGCAACTCTTCTATAATTTTATCTTTTCCTTTATCAATTCCTCTTTTAAGCGCTAAAGGATTAGCTCCTGCAGCTACATTTTTCAAACCTTCTAAAATAATTGCTTGAGCTAAAATTACAGCAGTAGTAGTTCCATCTCCAGCGTTTTCATTAGCTTTTTCAGCAACCTCTTTCAAGATTTCTGCTCCAAGATTCTCGATTTTATCCTCTAATTCAATTTCTTTAGCGATAGTAACTCCATCATTTGTAATAATCGGAACGCCAAAACCTTTATCCAAAACAACGTTTCTGCCTTTTGGACCAATGGTAACCTTGACGGTATCAGCTAATTTATCTACGCCTGCTTTTAATTTCTTACGAGCTTCTTCTTCGTATTTTATTTGTTTACTCATTTTATTTGTAGGCTGTAGCAAACAGCTAAAATGGGCATTTTGCTCAAATCGCGCTATTGCTACTACCAATAAATCTATTATTTATTTTCTATTATCTATTTAATTAATATCCAATTTACTCAATAATCGCTAATATATCTTCTTCTTTTGCGATTAAATAATCTCTATCTTCTATTTTTATTTCACTTGGGCCATATTTTGTAAAGAAAACTTTATCGCCTGCTTTGACGCTCATGGGGATAATTTTGCCTGAAGCTGTTATTTTTCCAGGACCAACAGCAATAATTTTTCCTTGTTCAGGTCTTTCTTTTTCAGTTGTTTGAGGAAGCAAGATTCCTGTTTTCGTTTTTTCTTCCTCTTTTAATGGTTCAATGAGGATGTGATCTGAAATAGGTTTTATGTTCATAAAATTAGCGAATAAGAAATAATAAATAATAATCAATGACAAATGATCAACGACAAATGATCAATTATTGTTTATTTTTGCTATCCGTTTTGGTTATAAGTTATTTGTTAATAGGTAATAATGTATTTTAGGAATAATAACGAATATGTCAAGTTTTACGTTCATAATACCCATTTAAATAATCCACTCGTTAGCTAAAATGGATTAACAATGGTTGACTTTAGGACAGAATCTTGATATTATTGATTTAATGGTAACAGGATTGTTTTTTAATATTTTGGCTGGAATATTGGGAATTTTTTTATCGGCCCGCTTTATCCCGGGCATATCATTCTTTGGAGATACATATATGTTGATCATAATAGGGAGTATTCTCGGAGGAATTAATTTTTTCGTCAAGCCAATTTTGAAAACAATAACTCTCCCTTTAAGGTTTCTAACTTTTGGATTATTCACATTGGTAATCAATATGGGCTTAATCTGGATAGTAGAAATAGCCTTTCCAAAAGATTTAGAAATATCTGGAATCATTCCTCTTTTTTATGCTACGATCGTAATTTGGGTTTTAAATTTGATTTTTGGGTCATATAATGATAAAGATAATAAGAAAATTTAAGAACAGCATATTCTCGAGTTACAAAATACAGTTCTCGTAATCCAAAGACACAGACACATGCAAACATATATATTAATTGCTCAAATCGTTATTTCTATTTTATTAATGGTTTTTATCCTCTTACAGCAAAGAGGAACCGCTATGGGTTCTGCTTTTGGAGGAGGAAGCGAAGGGTTTTATTCAACGCGCAGAGGCGCTCAGAAAAAAATTTACTGGGCGGCCATAGTATGCGGAATTTTATTTGTTCTGCTTGCAATCGCAAACCTCTTTATCTAAACTCTTAACTTTGGGCCACGAAATGCTTTTTGAAATAAAATTATTTAGCTTTGATCAGATGGTTATTAAAATTTTTGAAGCGATATTGAATAAATATCGTTGATAAAATTTTGATAAGCAGATGGCAAAGATAAAAATTTTAGGCAAAAATCGCATTTCGTAATCCAAAGTAATAACCTAATTGCAAATGCATCTATATCCCAGAAAAAGGAATTTTAGATTGCCCTCTGGGCAACAATGGACGCAATTTTTAAAAGTTTTAACCAAAAAAGAGAAAATTATTTTCTTTGTCTTTTTTGTTTTAGCTTTAGGTTCGTTTACTTTTATTTCTTTAGATTTTTATTTTAAAAATACAGAAATCGTTCCCTGTGAAGGTGGAACTTATACAGAAGGAGTTATTGGACAGCCAAGATTTATTAATCCAGTTTACGCAAATTCTGATGTTGACAGAGATTTAGTTGAACTAATTTTCTCTGGCCTAATGAGATATAACGGGAATCTAGAAATAGTTCCTGATATGGCGCAAGCCTATCCTGAAATAGAAGAACAAGGCATGGTTTATAAGTTCTTTTTAAGAGAAGATATTTTTTGGCAGGATAATGTCCAACTTACGGCAGACGATGTAATCTTCACGATAAAAACAATCCAAAGCCCTCGTTATAAAAGTCCATTAATCGCAAATTGGGTTGGAGTAGAAGTTGAAAAAATTAATGAGTTTGGGGTTAAATTTACATTACAAAAATCATATAGCTCTTTTCTTGAAAATTGCACTTTAAAGATTATACCAAAGCATATATGGGAGAATATTCCATCAGAAAATTTCCCGTTAAGTACTTACAACCTAGAGCCGGTTGGTTCAGGAATTTACGAAATTAAAAAAACAAAATCCAATAATTCCGAAACAACAGATTTACTAACATTAATACCAAATCCTTTATACTTTGGAGAGAAAGTAAACATATCTAAGATTGAATTTTTATTTTTCAAGAATCAAAAAGAATTAACTCAAGCAGCAATATATGGAAATATAAATGGTTTATCTTCAAGCTCTTTTGTAAATATCAATGAATTTCAACCACTTTTTTCAAACTTAAATAATGCAAATTGGAAAAAATATTATTTCCCTCTTTCAAGATATTTCGCAATATTTTTAAACTCTAAAAAATCAGAAATTTTATCGCAAAAAGAAATACGTTTGGCTTTAAACTATGCTACTGATAAAGAAAAAATTGTTAACGAAATTTCAGGAATTTCCCTTCCAGAAATCGTAGATTCCCCTATCCTGCCCAAAACTTACGGATTCAATCCATCGCTTAATATCTATGAATTTAATCCTGAAAAAGCCAAAGAAATTTTTGAAGAAATTGGATTTAAAGACGAAGACCAAAACGGCCTAAGAGAAAAAACCATTAAGTCAGAACAAGATTTTACATTTGAGAGTAGATTGAAAGAGGGATCCCAGGGAACAGAAGTCAGAAAACTCCAAGAATGTTTAGCTAAATTTCCAGAGGTTTATCCGTCAGGAGAAATATGTGGATACTTTGGCGCAAAAACAAAACAAGCTGTTATCAACTTTCAAGAAAAATATTCAGAAGATATTTTAGACCCATGGGGATTTGAAAACGGAACAGGTATAGTTAGCGAAACCACCCGCGCAAAATTAAACGAAATTTGTTTTGATAATTCAGAAAAAGTTATACCTTTGGAATTCTCTTTGGTAACAGTCGACCAACCACAATTGATTAAGGTCGCAGAACTTGTAAAACAACAATGGAAAGAAATCGGAATAGACCTTAATATTGAAACATTTCCAATAGCTGAGCTTGAACAAGATTTTATCGAGCCGAGAAATTATGAAAGCTTACTCTTTGGCGAAGTATTGGGTTCTATTCCAGATCTTTTTCCGTTTTGGCACTCTTCGCAAACAATAGATCCTGGATTAAATCTATCGGCATACGAAAACGAAAAAGCTGACAAACTTTTAGAAGAGATAAGGACATCTTTAGATGCTGAAGAAAAAAAAGAAAAATTAGAATTATTGCAAAACATTCTGATAGAAGATGCTCCTGCAATATTTTTGTATAGCCTAGACTATACCTATGTTGTTTCAAAAGAAGTCAAAGGCATAGAAGCAAAAAAGATCGTAGACCCTTCAAAACGCTTTTTTGGAATTCAAGATTGGTATCTAAAAACAAAAAGAATCTGGAAGTAATAAAATGTCTGTGAAGAAAAGTGTGGAGGTCAAACCTCCACACTTTAGAGCAACTCATTAATACAACAATCGGCTATGGAAAAAAAACCAAATATTCGTTATTTGTACGACATAAAAGAAGTTCTCTATGACAAAAATTGGTTGGAAAAAGCTCCTAATCTTGAGCTTTACTATATGTACCGAGGCGTTGAGGAGAAAAGCGGCCTGATATACGACATCACCATAATCCCAGGGCAGATGCTTGGCAAGGAATTTACGAAAACAAAAGGCCATCAACATATTGGAAAATTTGGAGAAGTCTATATCGTACTTGCAGGACAGGCGATTTTCTTCATGCAAAAATACGAAGACGATAAAGTCAAAGATGTCTATGCCGTAAAAAGCAAAAAAGGCGATGTGGTTATAATCCCCTCCAATTATGAACACATAACAATTAACCCGCTTCAAAAAGAACTTAAAGTAGGAAATTGGATTTCTAAAAATTGTAAAAATAATTACAAGACAATAGAAAAAATGCAAGGTGCTTGTTATTTTTACACAAGCAAAGGCTGGATTAAAAATAAAAATTACAAAAAGGTTCCTAAGCTTCGTTTTAAAAAACCTCTCAAATCAATTCCGAAAAATTTAGATTTCCTGAAACAAGGATAGCTTAACGCGGGTATGGCGGAACAGTAGACGCGTTAGCTTCAGGAGCTAATGGGAGCAATCCTGTGGAGGTGCAAATCCTCTTACCCGCACAATTACTCGTTAACTAATATAAAATAATTTAAAAACAATAACAATAAAATTAATGGAAAAAACAATTAGACCAATACAACAAATAGATAAAGAGAATCTCAGAGTCATACCATTAGGTGGATGCGAAGAAGTAGGCAGAAATATGACTGTTTTTGAGTATGGAGAAGACATTATAATCTTGGATATGGGCCTGCAATTTCCAGAAGAAGACACTCCTGGCATAGATTATATAATTCCAAATGTAGAATATTTAAAAGGAAAAGAAAAAAATATTCAAGGAGTTATCTTCTCACATGGGCATTTAGATCATATTGGAGCAGCTCCAATATTGTTGAAAAAGTTAGGCAATCCACTTATAGTCGGCAGACCACTCACAATCGAAATGATTAAACACAGACAGGAAGATATGGACAAGGGTAGCTCTAAAAACCTTCAAACCCAATATATAAACGGCATTCAAGACAAAATAAAGTTAGGCTGTTTCAATATTTCTTTTTTCCCGGTAGACCATTCAATTATGGATGCTGTTGGAGTAATCATAGAAACTCCTGTTGCAACTATTATTCACCCAGGAGACTGGATGATGGAACACGATCCAACAGAAAAAGGCAAAATAGAATATAGTCATTTGGCAGAATTGAAAAAACCAACCGTTCTAATGCTTGAAAGTTTAGGGTCGGTTGATTCTAAAGAACCGATTACAGAAAAAGAGATGATCCGAAATCTACATAATTTAATTGATTCTGCTCCAGGCAGAATAATCATCGGGACATTTTCCTCGCAACTCGAGAGAATAAAGCAAATACTTGAATACGCTTCAAAAATAGGCAAAAAGGTAGCATTAGACGGATTTTCTATGAAGCTCAATGTCGAGATAGCAAAAAAATTAGGCTATATTAAATCATCGGAAAACACAATAATACCAATCAACAAGATAAAGGATCATGCTGACAACAAGATTATTGTACTCTGCACAGGGTCACAGGGAGAAGAAGTGTCTGCGCTTTCAAGGATAGTTTCTGGAAACCATCGTTTTATAAGTTTAAAAAAGATTGATACTGTTGTTTTTTCTTCTTCTGTAATTCCAGGCAACGAAAGAACAATTCAACGCTTAAAAGATAGTGTCTATCGTTTATGCGACAATGTTATCCACAAAGACATAATGGCAGTGCACACTTCGGGACATGGAAATATAGCTGACATAAAAGAAATCATAAAACAAATCAGGCCGACTTATTTTATTCCTGTTTACGCTAATCATTTTTTCTTGAAGGAAGCTGCTAAAATAGCCCACTCTCTTGGAATCGAAAAAGATAAAATTTTTGTTCCTGACAATGGCTCTATCATAGAATTTGGCACAAAAGGAGTAAAAGTTCTCAAAGAAAAAGCTCTCACAAGTTATGTTTTTGTTGATGGATTAGGAGTAGGAGATGTTGGAGAAATTGTCATTAGAGACAGAAAGGTGTTAGCAAAAGAAGGGATATTTGTTATTATAGCAGTCGTTGATCGCAAAACTGGTCAAGTCAAAGGTTCACCTGATATAATATCAAGAGGATTTATTTATTTAAAAATATCAAAAGATTTACTTGCTCAAACTCGACGCAAAGTAATTTCTATCATAAATAAAACCGTTGAAACAAAAAAACCAATAAATTGGGCTAATGTAAAAAACGAAATTAGGAATAAAGTTGGCCAATTCCTTTTCTCTAAAACAGAGAGAAGCCCTATTATTATTTCAGTAATAATAGAAGTATGAAAATTTTATCAGGTATTCAACCAACAGGTTTAATCCATATTGGAAATTATTTAGGAGCAATAAAACAATGGGTTGAACTGCAAGAAAAAAACGATTGTTTATTTTTTATATCCGACCTACACGCTTTAACGATTCCGTATAAGCCAAAAGAGTTGCAAAAAAATATTCTTGAAGTTGCTACTGCGCATTTATCAGTCGGCATTAACCCTGAGAAAAGTGTGTTTTTTGTTCAATCACGCATTAAAGAACATACTGAGCTTTGCTGGCTACTGAACACTGTTTGTCCAATTGGAGATTTAGAAAGAATGACGCAATACAAAGAAAAAGCCAAAAAGTTTAAGAATAATGAAAACGCAGGGCTTTTTAATTACCCTGTTTTAATGGCAGCAGACATCCTTTTATACAAGACAGAAGCTGTTCCAGTCGGAAAAGACCAGATTCAACATGTTGAATTAGCTAGAACTATTGCTCGAAGATTTAATGCAAAATTTGGCAAAACTTTTGTTGAACCAAAATCACTCTTACCTTTTGCAGGAGAAAAGATTATGTCTTTGAGCAATCCAAGGAATAAAATGTCGAAATCATCAGGTCCGTCAAATTACATTTCACTCTTCGAAAAACCTACAGAAATCAAGAAAAAAATAATGTCTGCTGTAACCGACACTGGCAAAGAAATAAAATACGACCTTGAGAGAAAACCCGGGATTTCAAATCTTTTGACAATTTATAGCCTATTTAGTAAAGAGAAAATAAAGGAAATAGAAAAACGTTTTAGCGACAAAGGATATGCACATTTCAAAGAATCTCTCTCTGAAACATTAATAAAATCGTTAGAGCCTTTTAGACATAAAAAGAAAGAATTTGCCTCACGGCAAACCTATGTTGAAGAAATTCTTAAAAAAGGAGCAGAAAAAGCAGAGACCATTGCAAAGTATTCTATGCAAGAGATTAGAAAAAAAATGGGACTAGTCTAATCAATAATCAATGCTGTAAGTTCTTTTTTCTTCCTGTCTAATAATTCTTTCGTATCAGCCTCAACCATCATTCTTAAAAGATTTTCTGTATTTGACGCACGAACTAAAAACCACCAATCTTGAAAATCTATTCTCAGACCATCTATTTTTGAAATTTTTCCTTTTTTAAATTTCCTCTCCAGTTTTCTCATTACTTCTTTTTTATCTTTCATTTTAAAATTTATTTCGCCTGAATGAAAATATTTTTCAACAGAGCCAATAAATTGAGAAAGTTTTTTCTCTTTATTCAAAGAAAGAATTTCCAAAGTTTTCAGTAAAACAAAAATAGGAACTTCGGAAAAATAATACGACATTTTATAATAATGTCCAGAAAGTTCTCCTGCGAAAAAGATATTTTCTTTCCGCATTTTCTCTTTTATCAGAGAGTGCCCGACTTTCCAAACAATCGGCTTGCCTCCATTTCGTTCAATGATTTCTCTAACCGACCTACTCGAACGAACATCATATAAAATTTTTACGCCAGGATTTTCTTTCAAAATAAATTGAGACAAAAAAGCAGTAATCAAATCTCCTGAAATCACTTTTCCCTTTTCGTCAACAAAAATAATCCTATCCCCATCTCCGTCTAAAGCAGCTCCAAAATCTGCTTTTTTATTTTTGACAGTTTCTATCAAAACACGCAAGTTCTCTTTAATCAAAGGGTCAGGAGAATGATTTGGAAAACTTCCGTCTGATTTTTCAAATAAAGGATAAATTTTGCAAGGTAATTCTTTTTTTAAGTATGGAAGCAAAATACCTGGCACAGCATTGGCAACATCAATAACAATTTTAAGCGCTTTCATTTTTTTAACATTAAAATCCTTAAAATTGAATTTTATATATTCTTTTAAAACTTGTTTTTTAATTATCTTGCCTTTCTCTGTTTTCAAAGAAAATTGCCCTTTATTCTTTATCAATATAGTCTTAATCTCCTTTAGACCACTTTTTCCGCTTAAAGGGATAGATTCTTCTCTAACCATTTTAAAGCCACTATAACCAGCCGAAAGATGAGAAGCTGTAATATTTATTCCACCGTCAAATTTAAAATGGCTTACAGCAAAATAAAAAACAGGCGTTGGAGAAAGTCCAATGTCAATGACGTCAGCCCCTTGATCAGTTACGCCTTTTACCAAAGCTTTAAATATCTCTTTTGAAGAAAGACGATTATCTCTGCTAACAACAATTTTTAAATTTTTCTTATTCAAAAACTTAACATAGGCTCTACCAATAAGGTAAGCAATTTTTGCGTTAATTTCATCAGGGAAAGCGCCTCGAATGTCGTAGGATTTAAAGATATTAGAATTTATGTTCATATAACTAATCATAACATAATTTTAATTAGCTTGACCAGAGAAGCCATACCTGCTATCATACCACTATGAATTCCTATCAATTAATTTATTTAATAAACGCTAATTTGCCAGAAGAAGAGCTAAGCTCTTTTTCTAAAAAAATAAGCGATTTCATTTTAGAAGAAGAAGGGGTTTTGGATAAATCAGAAAAACCAGTTAAAAGAAAACTGGCTTATCCTATAAATAAAAAAGAAGAAATATTTTTAGCTATTGCAAATTTCCATTTAGCTCCAGACAAATTAAAGCAATTTGAGAAAAAGCTTAAATCTGAAAATGAAATTTTGCGCTATATGCTTTTAGCGAATAAAAAGCCTAAAAAAATTACTTTAGAAAAAAGAATTAAAAAAGTTCCTGAAATTGTTAAAGAATCTCCTGAAACTTTAAAAGAAACAACTGTTGCAGAAAAAGAAGACAAGAAAGAGGAATTAGAAAAAATTGATAAAAAAATAGAAGAAATTCTAAACACAGATTAATGCGGATTTTAGCAGATTAATGCTAATATGAACTATAAGCATAAATCGGTTCGATTCGTATGAATCAGTTTCTATGAATTTAAATAAAGTTTTTGTCCTAGGAAACCTTACAAGGGATCCAATAATCAAAACATTGCCATCTGGACAATCTGTAGCCAACTTTGGAGTTGCTACAAATAGAGTCTTTTACGATAAGGATAAGCAGAAAAAAGAACAAGCTGAATTCCATAATATTGTTGCCTTTGGAAGAACGGCTGAGATAATTCAGCAGTATCTAAAAAAAGGGTCTATGGTTTTAATAGAAGGAAGAATCCAAACAAGAAACTGGGAAGACCAATCAGGAAATAAACGCTATATGACAGAAATCATTACAGAAAGAATGCAACTTGGGCCAAGAAATGCTCCTTTCCAAAAAGATGATTCGAGTTTTTCTAATTCGTATCAAAGTCAAAACAAAGAAAATAAATCAGAAGAAGATATTCCGATTATAGAAGAAGGTAAAGACGAACCAAGTTTTTCTCATTCTTCCGAGGATTCCAGCCCTGAAACTGAAAAAAAGAAAGAAAATCCAATCCAAAAAGATGATTTAGAAAACAACGAAGAAGAAATCAATTTAAAAGACATTCCATTTTAATCATTCATCACTGATCATTCATCATTAATCGCTGTCCGTTGGTATATGATTTGTTATTTTTGCCAAAAAAATATTGAAGAAATAGATTTCAAAAATACAGAACTTCTGCAGAAGTTTATTTCGGGTTTAGGTAAAATAAGACCCAAGAAAAAAACAGGCGTTTGTTCTAAACACCAAAGACAACTGAAAAGAGCCATTAAAAGAGCACGCCATTTAGGATTGCTTTCTGCTGTTAAAAAATAGAAAGTTTTTTCTATCTTCTGTAAATAATATATTTCAATTTTTATTCCCGCGAACAAAATCGCGGGTTTTAGTTTAAAATAAAAAACGCTTTTATCAAAAGCGTCTTATTAAAAAAAGCATTCCATGACCCAAGGTTAAGCTATTGATTTAAATTCTTTTCAGTAATAGCTTTTTTAATTTCTTCAGCTATTTTTGGATTTGCTCGTAAAAATTCTTTAGCTGCTTCTGCTCCCTGTCCTAATTTTACATCTTGATATTGAAACCAGCTTCCAGCTTTTTTTATAATGTTATGGCTAATGCCAATATTTAACAAATCAGCGAAATAAGAGATTCCTTCATTATAATAAATATCAAATTCGCAAATTTTAAAAGGAGCGCCTACTTTATTCTTATCTATTTTTGCTTTAATCCGACTACCGATAATTTCATCGCCATGCTTTATTTTGGCAATTCTCCTTAAATTAATCCTTACGGAAGCATAAAACTTTAGAGCCAGCCCACCAGAAGTTGTTTCAGGATTGCCGAACATAACGCCAATTTTCATTCTTGTTTGGTTTAAGAAAATAAGAGAAGTTTTAGTCTTAGAGACAACTCCGGATAATTTTCTTAGAGCAGACGACATTAATCTTGCTTGTAGGCCAATCCGAAATTCGCCAATTTCCCCTGCAATTTCAGCCTTAGGGGCTAAAGCAGCTACAGAATCAACAACAATAACATCTGTTTGACCTGACCTAACTAGACTTTCAACAATCTGTAAAGCCTCTTCTCCTGAATCTGGTTGGGAAACCAAAAGGTCATTAGTATTAACCCCAATTCTCTTTGCGTAGTCAGGGTCAAGCGCATGCTCGACATCTATGAAAGCAGCTACACCTCCTTTTTTTTGAGCCTGAGCGCAAATGTGCAGAGCAAGCGTTGTTTTGCCCGTTGACTCGGGACCAAAAATTTCAGCTACTCTGCCTCTCGGAATTCCACCAACACCTAAAGCCAAGTCTAAAGAGATAGAGCCTGTTGGTATTACATCAATATCAACGGCCCGAGTATCTTTAAGCTTCATAATAGCTCCTTCTCCAAAACGTTGCTTTATCTCAGCTATAGCTTCTTCTAAATCATTTTTTTGGATTTTTTCTGGCTTTTTCTTTGGCATAATTATATATTACCAATAAAAAATCTTATTCACAAGTTAGTCAAGACCCGAGCTTGACCAAAGTGATCACCTGTCATTGATTATTGATTATTTTAAATTTTCTTCCATCCTTCTTCATTTTCTTCTTCTGAAATTTCTTCTGCTTTTTCTGCAAAAGTTTGAGTTTCGGCAATAGCATACACTTCCCTTGGTTTTGCTCCATCTGCAGGTCCAACTAATCCTCTTTCTTCTAAGATATCTATCAACCGAGCTGCCCTT
>Ga0307992_1000879_pt1 | contig 18446 bp, 15 predicted proteins | sample EllFjometagen133_FD_203162 | JGI IMG/M metagenome (GOLD analysis project Ga0307992, IMG submission 203162) | Marine microbial communities from Ellis Fjord, Antarctic Ocean - #133 | ecosystem: Environmental > Aquatic > Marine > Unclassified | place: Southern Ocean | collected 2014-10-08
GACAGACCTTCTCTTCCGACATACTGAAATGGTCTTACCAAAAAAGAATGAACTTGCAAACAAACACTGTATGCTGACTTTCAATATACGAGGGACAGCAGCGCCCTATTTAATTACTTTCCCTTTGTAACATGAACCAAATGAGTTACCAAATTGCTGAGCATATACAGATGTTCGCACTCTGCCGCCTGGGGCATCTCGAACCTCCAGCCTTGGGGCATCGAACAGGTCAACCATCTTGGAAGAGCTTCTTTCGCGCGAGCAGAGCTATGACAAGGCATCCGATAATTACGGCAAGGCAGAGAGAAAAGACATGCCGATATGCCTCAGGCGGATAAATACCATCGATCTGCCCCACCCTGTCAAGTATGGCCCCCGTCCAGACCTGAAGAACAGCGATCCCCAGCATCGGAAATGGATTCAGAAGGCCCGTGGTGAGACCGAGCAAAACACCAGGGGTCGATTCGCGTATCAGCGTCCAGAGGATGGTGAACAGCCCACCGGTTGAGCAACCGATAACAAACATCACGATCATAACACCGGCAATCCCCCATGGAATATGACTGACAATCAGTCCTGTCCACATAGTGATCAAGATAATGAGAAGACAGAGGTACAGTGTCATCTTGTTTCGAAAAACTCGGCTGCCGAGCCATCCCCACAGGGGGGATCCAGTTATGAATCCCAGGGGAATCAACATGTTTATCTTACTTGCATGCGTGAGCTCAATATCAAACCGTGACATGAGGTAGGGTGTGGCCCAGAGTCCCTGGAGTGTAAAATAGGTGCCGGCAATTCCAAAGAGGAGGATACCATAAATCCAGAATCGAAGGGAGGTCAGCACCGACACAATCGAAGGGGGAACTTTACGGGGTGACAGGCTTTCAGATGCACTGGAGGAGTCGACTGGTGATTGCATTTGTGTATGATCACGGATGAGGAATAATGATACCAGAGCCAGGATAAGGGTTATCCCGGCGATAACATGAAAGCTTGCCCGCCATCCGAATGCCTGCGCTGTCCATACAAGGGGAGTCGTTGCCATGAGAGCGCCCAGATTGCCGGCCGCCAGAAACAGGCCGATCATGGTTGAAAACTCTTTTTTCTCAAACCATTGCGAGAAGGCTTTGATAGCCGGGACATAGACGCCACCGACTCCGAATCCGATAATGGCGCGCCCGACAGACGCCCAGCCAATGGTAGGGGCAAAACCGAAGATGAGACACCCGAACGCCGCTATTATTGTCCAGAGAGAGATCACCCTGCGCGGCCCCAAACGATCGGCCAGATAGCCGACAAAAGGCTGTTCAAAGGCATAGGCGTAAAAGTACATTGAGGACATAAAGCCCAGGGCGGTGGCATCGGTCTGAAATGTAGTCAGGAGGTCCGGGGCGATAACCGAGGTGGATACCCGGTGAAAATAGACAAGAAAATATATTGAAGATATAATGCCAAAAACGATCCAGCGATGGGGATCTCGAGTATGCGGCATATTTCCCGGCTTTACGGCGGCAGCACTATGGCTCCAAAGTTTCTTCAACATCTAAGGCGCATGTATCCTTTCAGGCAGTTAACTTTCAGCCTCACATTACTCCGGTGCCAATGATACGGGAGGATTAAAAAAGAAATTAACTTTATATCAGAGCATGGAGGATGTCAAATACGTAACATGACCTGTCAGAGGCACGCAATCTGTCCGGTTTAAGATGGTCACCGGGAGGTTACCAATGAGACGGACGGAGATATTACAAGAGATCCGGAAGATGCGATTTGAAGAGGCTTATGATGTGTGGACGAGCAGACGATTAACACAGGAAGCCGCGGCGCGGATGTATCCACGATCATTCTCGATAGCGTTGCTGTTGCCCTTATCATTGCAATTGCCCGGTTAATGCTATATTTTGGACACAAAACCAACATTAGATTGGTGGAAATAAAACAGACACTCTTAGCGAGTAATGGAGGAATGATATGAAGACAATCGATTTTTCTCTGGATGGAAAAGTTGCCCTGGTGACGGGAGCAAGCAGGGGTATCGGTGAGGCGATAGCTACGACGCTGGCAGAATATGGTGCACAGGTTATCCTTGTCAGCAGAAAACTGGACGCGCTCAAGAGTGTCGCGGAAAAGATCAATGCAGTCGGGGGAACTGCGGTGCCCATTGCGTGCAATATGGGAAAACAGGATCAGATAAGTGAACTTTTCAAAGAGATAAGAGACAGATTCGGCAGGCTTGATATCCTTGTCAATAACGCGGCTACCAACTCCTACTTCGGCGATATGCTGGGTGCTGACGAAGGGGTTTGGGATAAGACCAATGATGTAAATCTCAAGGGCCCTTTCTTCATGATACAGCATGCCGCGAAGATCATGACTGAAACCGGGGGCGGGTCCATAGTAAACGTGACGTCGGTTAACGCTGTGAGCCCGGCGCTTTTCCAGGGCATTTATTCTATTACAAAGGCCGGGCTGATCAGCATGACAAAGGCGTATGCTCAGGAACTTGCCAGAGCGAAGATCAGGGTAAACGCCCTTCTTCCGGGTTTTACGGAGACCAGTTTTTCTGTCGCCCTGTTTTCAAATGATGATATATATAACTACGCTATGAGCAGAATACCTATGAACAGACACGCGCAACCCATGGAGATGGCGGGGGCAGTGTTGTATCTCGTATCGGATGCTTCATCCTATACAACCGGAACATGTATTGTATGTGACGGCGGAATGCTTATCTGAGAATCACTGACAGAGGCGGTGTGTCATCCCCGCCGCCGTGTTATATCTTTCCTCTGATTCTGCACCCAATCCCCTTCAGGTTGGGTGTACCGTATTCTTTGCCGAGTTTTTCTGAAGAGGTAAGTATATTAAGATTCGATTTTTCCCAACCATACTGAGATTCCGGTGAATCCTCGGGAAACCACCATCCGTGAGAAGCATTAATAATTCTGGAATCGACCGTATCAGTCAGAGTGGCAACTTGTGTTATCTTGCCATTCCTGGTTTCAATAATGACTTCATCACCTTCTTTGATATTGTACTTCCCGGCCGTCTCGGGGTGAATTTCAACTTTCGGGTGCGGTCTCATCTTTCTTAATTTTTCGATCCACCGGTAGGATGAATGAAGATAATAGCGACTTTTGGAACTGTTCAGTATAAGAGGGTAGTCGGGGTCATCATCTTCCGGAAGACCACTGAATTCGGGCAAGGGATTTAATCCGAATTTCTCAGCCGTACTCAATCTTAATTCCACCTTGCCGGTAGGAGTTCGAAATCCCTTCTCTTCGTAAAGCTTGAACCTGTCAGAACCTTTCAGATAACCTTTTTCAACGAACTGGCTGTATGTCAGACCGGCAGGCCTGACAATGTCTTCCAAAAATTCTTCGTAATCACCGTGCCATAAATCCGGCGGACTGATGAGTTTGCCCAGTTCATTCATGATTTTAATGTCAGGCCAGCACTCCTCCGGCGGGTCAACCACTTTAGGCCGCGCCAAAATGATACCGTGTCCGAGACCATAATGACCTATATCGTTCATTTCAAACTGGCTTGCAACAGGGAGAACAATATCCGCCATGGCCGCTGTAGGGGTCATGAACAGGTCGGCAATTGCTATAAAATCAAGCTTCTTGAACGCCTCATAGGTCCGGCGGCTGTCGGCATAGGACAGCATACCGTTTGAACACATGGCATAGAATCCTTTAACCGGATAAGGCACACCTTCGAGAATAGCCTTCTGAAAAAACGCCGGCGCAATGGTCATCAGCCTGGGAATAACACCGTGATGGGCGCTGATCATCTCTTTCCTTTTGTTAGGAATAAGGTCGGCACGGACAAATTGCCCTAATCCCATGATCTTCGGGTCATGGGTCGCCACATTACCACCCGCGACATCAAGATTACCCGTTATTGCCATCAAACAGATCAGCGCTCTTACTATATCAAAGGTATGGATATTATGTTCGATGGGATTCCCCCATTGGATAACAGCCGGCTTCGATGTTGCGTAAAGTCTTGCCGTTTCCCTGATGAGATCGGCAGGAACCCAGGTTATCCCGGAGATTTTTTCCGGTGTATATTGCTTGACGTGTTCTGCAAGATCCTCAAAGCCATGGGTCCACTTTTCGACAAAATCCTTATCATATAACGATTCTCCGATGATGACGTTCAAAAACCCCAGGGCAAGTGCGTGATCCGTTCCCGGTCTTATTTGAAGCCATTTCTTCGATTTATCGACCAGATCGATTTTTCTCGGATCAACGACAACGAGCTCTGTCCCCTGTTTTAACTGTTCCAGGAGTAGACTGCATATCTCCCCCTCTTCATTTGTAGAAGTGATATTGCTTCCCCACAGAATGGCCAGTTTGCTTTTTTGATGGAAATCCCCCACAGGATAAAAACCACAGGTATGGATACCCGTTATCTCACGAGGGGCGTGGCATACATCCTGAGACGCGATAACGTTTGGAGAACCGAAAAGATTGGCAAGGCGGATCAGAACAAAATGTTCCAAACCTTTTGGCATACCGACACCGAAAGCAACTCCCCTTGCACCGTATTCTTCTTTTATTTTATTCAGGTTTTCAGCCGTGTATTCAAGGGCCTCTTCCCAGGAAATCCTTTCCCATTTTCCTTCGCCGCGTTTTCCTGCTCTTTTCAAAGGATACTTGAGACGATCAGGGTGTGTGAGACGATCAGGCGACGCCACTCCCTTGGGGCATATATATCCCTTATTTAAAAATCCGTCAGGATCTCCCTTGACTTTTACAATTTTGTTGTCCTTCACACCAACCAGTAAACCACACCCACCATGGTCCATCCGCGCACAATGTGTTCTTACCCAACGAATATCATCTTCCATTACACACTATCCTTATTTGAATTGATACAAACTTAAAAAAAAGCCTTCTCACATTTATATTGACAGTTTGTCAAGAAAATTAATTCGAGTATAAAGATATGCCATGTCTTGTCAGGCAGTCCCTTCGTGATAAAATTAAAGGTTTGACAAAGGTTTCACAACAGGCGAGGATACGCACCGGAGAGCCGATGTCCCGGCGACATCTATTCCGCAGACTAAGTGTAAAAGGATAATTATGACACCGTTAATACATGTTGCAACAGGTCTTTTCTTGTTGGTAGGAGGCCGTAAATTCTTCTGGTTTTTCGTGGGTGCGATAGGCTTCATCACTGGCCTTACTTTTGCCGGCCAAATCCTGTCTATCGATTCGCCTGTTATAATACTGGCCGCGGGCATCATACTGGGGATCATCGGCATAATCATCGCCCTCTTCATGCAAGGCTTTGCCATATTTGCAGGCGGCTTTCTCGCGGGTTCTTACATAGCCTATATGATTGCAGGCTCTTTCGGACTGATCCCCCAGGAGGTATTATGGATCGCGTACATCTTGGGGGGTATCGCCGGGGCCATACTCCTGTTTTTCCTTTTTGATTGGGCACTTATCGCGCTTTCTTCCATAGCCGGCGCCTCTATCATCATTGATACCTTTACCCTTGACCCGGAAATTGAAGCAGTTATCGTCATTATCCTGACCCTTTCAGGAATCCTCATTCAGACAAAACTTCTCTTGGGGGATAAAGACTGACAGGCTGCGAAGCTAACTACTCCAAATTGAACTCTTGATAATACCGTCATTCTATTTATGGATGGGAATTATTTAATCCGCCGATATATCCACCCATTCAAGTAGAAAAAGAAGGCCGTCCATCCACCAAGACGAATAATCTTTTTAGCTATCCTGCGCACTGATTTCTGCCTGCTTACTTTTTTGTCCGAGAGATAGATAGCAAACAATCCACGGTTAACCATCTGATGAAATCTCGAGTGGGGCAATCCGGAGATGCTTCTGTCCGCCTGATTAAAAAAGTGCGTTAACCGCCTCAGCATCTCCTCATCATCCTTATAATAAGAACAGAAATTCAGGTCTTTCCCGATGCGGTCTTCTTCCTGATCGATAAGGTAATCCAATAGGATATGAAGTCCCTGCACCCATGGAAAATAAGCATCTTTTACACACGATGCCAATTCATCTGAACACTGATCATAAAATGCAGAGGCAACGAGACAGAAGATACCAAGTGTTGAACCACAACATGCCGAAAATTCATACCAGCTCATCTCCGGCAGTCCTTCCCGATACACCTCAAACCACTCCTCCAAAAGTGGAACACGTTCTTCCACTTTTACATGCTTATGTACCTGCAGGTCACAATAGTAGCCCGCCAGATTATAGAGTTCCGAAGAAATGTTACTATACGAGGGAAGCTTTTCCAATACATCCTGACATGTTTTCACAAGCGCTACCAGATACCCGCCGTCATCCTGTTCGTCCCGAAATCGATAATAATTGACACTTTCAGCTTTCGGCGTCAACGCATGAAGCAGCGATTCGTGAAGTGCGCGAAAATCAATCGGATCTAAAGATGTACTGCGGTCACACAAATTATCAAGGTAGTCGCAGATCGTCTGATAGGCAACAATAAAACGGATGCTTTCTCCATACCCTTCACCTGCCAGCAATCCATAAACAGCCCCCCCCTCACAGTGAAAAGTTTTTGTCTGTATGCTCATCAACGCCTGCCTTCTGAGCTCCGGGTTCGGAATCTGCTTTGCCCGATTTTCCCACTCACTTAAACAGCGATGAACATCGGGAAGTACATTAAAATAAGCCCTAATCATTAGCTCCCATGGAGAGGCCGGAATCTTCATCAGATTAAACTCCTTCGCAGAAATAAGCAGATTACTTTTGACAGAATGGTTAAAATTTAACTTTCCACAAAACTGCCTTTTGGTGTGTAGAAGAAATACGTTTGAGTGTCAAGAAAAACGCGCGACAGGCATGATACAGGTAACCCTGTCAGGTAAATTATATTTACACGCAAGAACCCAAACGGGATTTACTGTGAACAAATATTTGATCTTTTTAAAACACTACATTAGAAACCGCTGCACCGCGTGTATAAACAATACAGTCAGCCATTCCCGCCAAGCCGCTTTTTTGTTGAAAACTGGGCTGTTAAATGATAGCTACTCATATCTTTCGTGTCCGTACCATCCCAATACTTTTAAAAATATGATATGCATAAAGATAGATTTGAAAAGACATTAGAGGAAACTTTTGGATAGAGCCCATGAGCAGGTACAACAAGCAAAGAGCCCGAATGATCAATAGCCACCTCATGGCAAGAGGTATTACTGATGAAAGGGTTTTAAAGACAATGGCAACGGTTCCGAGACATCTTTTTGTCGATGAGGGCATCCAGGACCAGGCATATTCAGACAAACCCCTGCCCATAGGTTCCAGACAGACCATTTCCCAGCCTTATATTGTGGGTCTCATGACTGAAGCACTTGAGCTGAAGGGAACCGAAAAAGTTCTGGAAATAGGAACTGGTTGTGGATATCAGACAGCCATTCTGGCAGAGCTGGCCGATAGGGTATTTTCAATCGAGAGAATAGCGTCTCTTGCTTTCAGGGCGCAAAAAACCTTGGACTCGCTCCACTATTACAACATATTGATAAGGGCCGGAGATGGAACGTATGGTTGGAGTGAAGAATCTCCGTTCGACGCTATTATCGCTACTGCCGGCGCCCCGAAGATCCCCGAGACTCTCAAGGAACAGCTGGCTGTCGGGGGGAAACTTGTTATTCCCATCGGCAGTCAAAGCTCGCAGACATTGTTGAGAATAACTCGTATGTCGAAAAAAACAGACGACATGGAAATAGAAGATCTCTGCGGGTGCCGTTTTGTTGATCTCATAGGAGAATATGGATGGAAGGGTTAACATAGGGTATGCTTAGAAGATTATACGATTGGGTTCTTCACTGGGCTGAAACACCCTATGGATCATGGGCACTGTTTCTACTCGCATTCGCGGAATCTAGTTTTTTCCCCATACCGCCCGACGTTTTGCTGATCGCGCTGGCAATATCCATCCCGGCCAAATCGTTCAGGTATGCATTGATATGCTCTCTGGGATCACTTCTCGGTGGTGTTGTCGGATATGTGATCGGGTATCAGTTTATGGATCTGATCGGCTTTAGCATAGTTGATTTCTATGGTTTTACAGGACAATACTATTCGGTGGGCAATCTGTACAACAAATACAATGCGTGGGCCGTAGGGATAGCCGGTTTTACACCCATTCCCTACAAGGTTTTTACCATATCCGCAGGCGCATTCAAGATAAACTTCATAATCTTTTTAATCGCTTCAGCGATAAGCAGGTCCGCAAGATTTTTTCTTGTAGGGTGGCTGATATATAAATTCGGTCCGAGTATTAAATTGTTTATAGACCGTTATTTCAATACCCTGGCCTTTGTTTTTGTGGCGCTTCTTATCGGAGGTTTCATATTAATTAAGTGTCTTCTCTAATTGGAGTCCTATGCTACGCGATAAAAAAACACTCTTCATACTTCTCCTTATCCTGTTATTCATCACTGCCTGCGCAACCACACCCGGTACAGACACAAATGGTGTTTATCACAGGGTGAAAAAGGGTGAAACCCTGTGGAGAATAGCCCAAACCTACAATTGTAATCTCGATAAACTCGCCGATGCGAACAACCTGTCCGATAACCGTATCGAAGCCGGCAGCGTATTATTTATTCCTAATGCCACAAGCACCATCTCCATTAAATACAGCAAAACATTATCACATAAGACAGAACATAAGACAGAACATAAGACAGATGATACGATAATTAAGAAAACTCCCAAAACTGTTCAAGATAACAGTGTATCTGCCTCCAGAGATGTATCGGATAAGAAGCCTTCTCAATCCTACAGACCCGGTTTTATATGGCCGGTAAGGGGCAGGGTGTTTTCAAAATTCGGCGTATATAAGGGCATGCGGCATAATGGAATCAAGATAAGCGGAAGAGAGAAAACATCCGTTCTGGCCTCCGCAGGCGGGACTGTAATACATTCCGCACCCATCAAATATTATGGAGAAACTATTATTATAAAACATAACAATATCTACTCAACTGTTTATTCTCATTTAAAGGAAAGGAAAGTGCATACTGGATCCACTGTTAAGAAAGGGGAAAGGATAGGACTTCTGGGAAAAGAAGAGAAGACCGGAAAACCCTGTCTGCACTTTGAAATACGATACAAAAACAGGGCCAAAAATCCCCTGTATTACCTGCCCAAATAAGGAGGAACCATGAAACTGAACAATGATATCTATGTTTACGAGTGGACCAATCCGCTTGAAAACAACTGTAATAGTTTTTTCATAGGGGGAAACGTCCAAGCGCTTATAGACCCGGGTCTTAAGCTTTTTCTTCCAGACCTTTTGAGGAAAATGGAAGCGGACGAAATAGATCTGAAGAGTATTAAATATGTAATAAATACCCATTCACACCCTGATCACTTTGAGGCATCCGAGACTTTCGATAGCGATAAAAATATAAAGATAGGATTGCACAAAGAAGGTATGAATTTCCTGGACGACATAGGCGGGCATATGTATGGACTGTTTGGATTAGATTCCCCGAAGGTCCACATAGACATGGTGCTGGAGGAAGGACCCATCAAACTTGGGGATGAAGATTTCAAGATACTGCATGTACCCGGACATTCGCCGGGATCAGTTGCCCTGTATTGGCCTTCACGGAAAGCTCTTTTCCCGGGTGATGTGATATTTGATCAGAATGTCGGAAGAACAGATTTTCCCGGAGGTGACAGCGCTCTCTTGAAAGAAAGTATCCTGAAGCTTTCAAAGCTTGACACTGATTATTTCCTCCCGGGCCATATGGGAATCATCATTGGAAATGAAAACGTAAAGCGTAACTTCCAGTTTGTAGTAGAACATGTATTCCCCTATGTATAGTAGGGTGATATGCCAGAATTTGTTAAAGAGTTCTTGATTTATTTTCGATTCAGGCGTAGCTGTAAAAAGGTTTCTGTAATATTCATTATAACCTTACAGGAGAAATACTAAATGGGAGGTACCCACTATGGTCATGAACAAGTTCAGCGAAATAGTTCGTGTTGCTGTCAGTCAGGGAGCATCAGACATACATCTGTCAAGTGGTCATCCGTTGGTCACCCGCATCAAAGGAGCAATCCTATTCAACAACGACATAAAATGGACGCCTGACAAAATTGATTCTCTCGTAAAAAAGCTTCTCCCCGCAGATCGAATTAACATGCTGAGAACACGTCGTTCTGTGGATTACGCAACCACTATAGGTGCTGTGAGATTAAGGATAAACATCTTTAATGAAACAACCGGGTTGAGCCTTGCCATCCGGCTCCTGCCTGGAAATGCGCCTTCTGTTGACCAATTAAATCTTCATCCGTCTATTCACCAAATATGTAAACTTCAGCAGGGTCTCGTTCTTGTCTGCGGTGCTACCGGAACGGGAAAGACAACAACCGTAGCAGCTATTATCGAAGAAATTAATTCCTCTCGTGCATGTCATATTATTACGATTGAAGATCCGATTGAATATCGGTTTCTGTCAAAAAAAGCCTTCATTCAACAACGGGAAATTGGCGATCATACCAATTCCTTCGAACAGGGGCTCTTGGATTCTCTGAGGGAAGATCCTGATGTAATAGTCATAGGAGAATTAAGAGAAGCTGAAACCATGAGACTCAGTATAAACGCCGCGGAATCAGGTCATCTGGTTATTGCCACCCTTCACGCAACAAATACAGAAGAAGCTATCTATCGTTTGTGTAATTGTGCTCCACTTGAATCCCAGGATGAAATCCGCCACCAGATCTCGTCCACACTTTCCTGGCTCATTGTCCAGCAGTTAACATACGTAGAAAAAGCCAACCTGAGAGCGCCCTTACTCTCGATACTCCGTGGTACACCGTCAGTTAAGGCACTCATCCGCGAAAATAACCTACAGCAGATTGATAATGCCATTCAGATGGGGAAGGCTGAAGGGATGTTTACACATGATCGATATTTAAAGGAGTTTCTGGATACACGCACAACTTTTATACCCCCTTCCAATGTATTTCAGCCTTCTGCAGAGACGTTACATACGCCTGCCTATCATTCATCCATTATGAAGGATTCTACATACCACACAGAGGCTCAAGAGGCCCAATTGGGAAAGGGCGAAAACATCATAATATTGGAAAGAAACAATGAGGCCATTAACGAATCTATCGATATCGATGATAGTGTTTCGATAGAAAGACTTTTTAAAGAATACGAAGACTGATTCTACCGATAATCCCATTATACGTAGAGAGGTAAAGGAATGAAAACTCAGAATTCCAGAAAATACTCGAGAGTCAACACATATCTCCCGCTTGAAACACGCCTGGTGTCACCGGAGGAACAAGAAGACTTAAATGCCCATGTATCCAAAGTAGGAATTGTAATCGACGCGGAAACACCACCTGAAATGAAAGATAAGGCCTTGGGTGAATGGTTGAACATCTTGAATGATAAAATGGATTTCATTATAAGCGTCCTTTCCTCCGCATATGGAAGTATATCATCCATAGCTTTTGAACCATTGAATATGAGTGGTAATGGAATGAGAATAGCATCTAACAAGAGTTACGATATAGGCAGTGTGCTGGAAATAAAATTAGTTCTTTCTGTTCAGCCATACAAAATTCTTTATCTGTACGGGGAGGTTATCAGGGTCGACCCTACTACCAATTCTTTCAATATCGCACTTAAATTCGTAGGAATGAACGACGAAGTAAGAAATGAACTACTTAGTTTTGATTTCAAGAAGCATGGAAGAATCCTCAAGACGAAGAATCGCTGGTAGTTATAGAGAGCATGCCTCATGTATCCAAGCATGTATTTTCCTGCCGATTCAAACAACTCATAACACTCGTCCTGATGTATCCCGGATATACCCCATTGGAAAACTAAAGACTGTGGTCATAAAAGCCCACTTGTGCTTCAAATATTATTTTGTTTGTTTTCACCGAGTATCATTGATTTACGCCTTTATAAGAAAAGAATCCAGGTATATTTTCATGGAAAACCCAGAGGAAATAAGGATTAAACAGAATTTAAAATGAGAGGAAAAATTTTATGAGTAAGAAAGATTCCTTTTATCCCGATTGGTATGAAGACATTCCCAATACCAAATCGTACAGGACCATCCTTAAGTGGGGCGACATGGACAAGTTCAAGCATCCAAACAAGGGACTGTATAAACTGATAAAAGAAAGCTTGAACATGACTGATGAGGATTTCAGGGCGCCGCATGATATGGGTCTGGAAGAAGTTTCATTTCAGATGCCTTCAACTCTCAATCCCGAATACGTCGAGGCATTCAAAAAGATCGTCGGGGCAGAAAATGTAAAGACCGATAATTTTTCACGCCTTGAAGTGGCATACGGCAAAACCACCTATGACGTATTCCGGCTCAGAGAGGGAATAGTCGAAAATCTCCCCGGTGCGGTGATCCATCCACGGAACAAGGAAGATATTTCGGAGATCGTAAAATATTGTAACGAGCACAAGATCCCTGTCTATGTCTTCGGTGGCGGATCGTCTGTCACAAGAGGATTTGAGTCCATGCGAGAAGGAATCACTCTCGACATGAGAACTCATATGAAGCGTTTATTAAAGTTGAACGAGGAAAATCACACCGTCACGGTAGAACCGGGAATCTTCGGACCGGACCTGGAGAATGCCCTGAACGATGCCCCGGAGCGTCTGAATGCACGCAGGGCATATACCTGTGGCCATTTTCCACAATCCTTTGAATATTCTTCGGTCGGGGGATGGGTGGTAACGAGGGGGGCCGGCCAGAACTCCACCTATTACGGCAAGATAGAAGATATGGTCGTGTGCCAGGAATACGTCACACCAGCGGGAATAATCAGGACGGATGAATACCCCGCGTCCGCGACCGGTCCCTCCATCGACCAGATAATGATAGGAAGTGAGGGAGCCTTTGGGGTCCTTGTTTCCGTAACGCTGAAGGTTCGCCGTTACAATCCCGGCAACACCAAGCGTTTCAGCTTTATCTTCAAGAACTGGGATGACGCCATAAAAGCCACAAGGGAGATCATGCAGGGAGAATTCGGCTACCCCTCCGCGTTCAGATTGTCCGATCCCGAAGAAACCGATGTCGCCATGAAGCTCTATGGCCTGGAGGGCACCATCATTGACAGGCTGCTGAAACTGCGCGGATATAGATCGGGAGAAAAATGCATCCTCTTGGGGACCACGGACGGCAGCAGGGGTCTGACCCGCCTGGTCAAGCATAATGTCCGGAAAATATGCAAGAGATACGGGGCCATGTATACAACGGGTTTCGTCACCAGGAAATGGGAATATAGCAGATTTACCGACCCTTACATGAGGGAAGACCTGCACGATTTCGGCGTTATCATCGATACCCTCGAATGCGCCGTTAACTGGGAACAACTGAAATATGTCCATAAACATGTTAGAGAATATTGCAAGAGCAGACCCCGAACGGTCTGCATGACGCACTGCTCCCATTTTTATCCACAAGGGGCAAATCTCTACTTCATATTTATCGGAAAGATGGAGAAGGATGAATTCGTGGATTATCACAAGGGGGTTCTCGATGCCATTCAGCAATCAGGAGCCGCCATCAGCCATCATCACGGGATCGGCAAACTGTTCGCCCCGTGGCTGGAAGGTCAGATTGGGAAAAATGAATTAAATGTCTTCAAAACGCTGAAAAAACATTTTGATCCCAACAATATCATGAACCCCGGTGGAACACTCGCCTTGGACATGCCTGATTCCGAAAAAAGATTTATGAAGAATAATTAGGCTCCAAGACGTGTTTATAATTCTGTTGAATTATGAGGATTTTTGTTCAAGATCAAGGCATGCGAAAAAAATAACCATAGGTATATAATTGATATTCCGAGGATGGTTTTTGAGCATAACGCAGAGATTGGACGAAAAGACCATTAATCAACAGAATCATTTATCCGGATCCACAAGTCCCTTAACAAACCAGCGCTGCATGAAGAGAACCACAAGAATCGGCGGCAGCATCACAAGCAGCGAACCGGCAAGAGCAACATTCCAGTACGGCAGGTCATCCGCAGATGGAATCAGGTGCTGTAGACCGATGACGGCCGTCATCATCTTCGGGTTTGTCGTGATAAGCAGGGGCCAGAGATACTGGTTCCACCCATAGACGAACTCGATAACAACCAGTGCGGCGATATTAGTTTTGGAGAGGGGAAGAAGAATCTTCCTGAAAAAGGTCATGGCCGAAGCCCCGTCCATCTTTGCCGCCTCGCAGAGTTCCTCGGGAATGGTGAGGAAAAACTGCCGAAAGAGAAAGGTGCAGGTTGCTGAAGCGACCAGGGGCAGGATAAGTCCCGTGTAGCTGTCCAGGATGCTCCAATCCAGTGTCATCGTTATCTCATGGCCCGCAATCCAGGTCGCGACACCGTCCAGATTCAGGACTGTCCACAGCTTCATGATGGGGGTCATGAGATTCGCGGCCATCTCGTAGGTAGGAAGGATTCGTACTTCCACCGGAAGCATCAGCGTACAGAAAACGGACACGAAGGCCAGGGTTCTGAATCGATAGTCGAAGTACACGATGGAGAACGCGCCCAGCAGGGAAACGGTGATCTTGCCCAAGGTGATACCAGACGCCATGATGAGTGAGTTCAACAGGTTCGTACCAAGGTTCCCTTCCACCCAGGCAGCCTTTATGTTCACCAGGAACTGATCTCCCGGTATCATCGGCATGGGAACCCTGGACACGTCCTCAATGGGAAGCGTGGCGGCGATTATGGCGTAAATAATCGGAAAACCAACAATAATAATCCCCACGATCAAAAAGATATATGTCAGTGTATCCAGTATCGGTGTTTTTTCAACCATTGGTTGTTATCCCGTGTATTGAACCTTTTTTTCTACGTACTTGAACTGTAAAACCGTAACCCCGATTATCAGGGACATCAGCACGACAGACTGTGCTGCCGACCCTCCCATATTCAGGCCTATGAACCCGTCCTGATAGACCTTGTACACCAGTATATTCGTAGCGCCGCCGGGACCACCCTGCGTCATCATATGAACAACTCCGAAGGTCTCGAAAAACGAATAGATGATATTCATGACCGTAACAAAAAACAGCGTAGGTGACAGGAGCGGAACAGTGATAGTCCAGAACCGCCTGAAGGGACTCGCCCCATCTATTGCCGCCGCCTCTATAAGGGATTTGGGGATCGCTTGCAGCCCGGCTATAAAAAAGACGAAATTATAACTGATCTGTTTCCAAGCGCTTGCCATAATGATCATAAACATCGCGTCAGATCCCCTCAAAACCGGATTCCAGTCAATACCGAACCAGCGTTTGATCCCGAGAGCGACAACTCCGTATGAGGGGTGAAGCAGAAAGAGCCACAGGATACCCGAAATTGCCGGAGCCACAGCATAGGGCCAGATAAGCATGGTTCTGACCACAGCCTTCGCTTTCAGTGCCCTGTTTGCCATCGTGGCGATAAAAAGACCGGTGGATATGGATACTGTCGCGACAGACGCACTGAAGAAAAGCGTAATTCCAATGGATTTAAGATAGAGTGGATCGGTAAAAAGTGCTGTAAAGTTCGTAAACCAGATGAAGGTGCTGTGTTGACCGAATGGATCGCTTCGCATTACCGACTGAATCAGACCCTGAACGGCAGGCCAGTAGAAAAAGGTGAGCGTCACCACGATCTGTGGAAGTATCAACAGATATGGAAGTGTTCTTGAGGAAAAGACGGATCGCTTAATCATTGCATCGCTGCCCGCAAAACGACGCTTCCCCCCACAAACGGGGGAGGCGTCGTCCACATCAGATTTTTACAGTTACTTGCTACTTATAGATCTTTTCGAATTCCCGAAGTTGCTTGTTGCTCCGTTTCACCGCGTTATCCATGGCTTCCTGCGGTGTCTTGGTGTCATTCCAGACAAGTTCCAGTTCTTCATTGATGATATTACGAATCTGGATGAAATAACCGAGACGGAGACCACGTGAAACCTTTGTCGGCTCCCGGCGTGTCAACTGTTTGATGCCCACTTCCTGATAGGGCTGCTCCTTGTAATAACCATCTTTTTTTAATTGCTCATAGGCGGCAAGGGTAATCGGGAAATATCCTGTCTCCTTGTGCCAGTATATCTGCATGTCCTGTCTGCCCAGATGTTTCATGAATGCCGCAACACCCTTGTAATCTTTCTTGTCGTGGCCCTTGAACACCCACAGAGAAGCTCCACCAATAATGCTGTTCTGGGGATTTTTCATCCATGATTCCACGGGCATGGGCGCGACGTCCCACTTGAAGTCTTTGACGGCTTTCTTAAGCTTTGCGATGCCGCTGATGGAATCGATATAGACTCCCGCGTTCTGTGCGAGGAACTCGGCCTTCGGTCCCGCAAACTTCTGGCCGCCGTAGAAGAAACGTCCATCTTTCATCCATTCCTTCAGCATGGCTACATGCTTGACAACCGTCGGATTGTTGATAAGGAGCTCACAATCAAGGCCTTCGTAACCATTCGACTTTGAGGCAAAAGCAATATTGTGTATTGCGCTGTAGTTTTCGACCTGCGTCCAAGACTGCCAGCCCGTGACCATTCCACCGGGTACACCGGACTTTACCAGTTTCGCCGTAATCTCACCCAGTTTATCCCAGGTGATTGGTTTAGTCTTGTCAAGCATCGGGATACCGGCCTTCTTGAAGAGGTCGACATTGTAATACATGACAGGCGTCGATGAGTTGAAGGGCATGGACATCAAATCGCCATTGGCGTTCATGTAGTAGGAAAGAACCGGTTGGAGATAACCTTTCCAGTCGATGTTATATCCTTCATCATTCATAAGCTTGTACACGGGATAGATGGCGCCGGAGAGCATCATTGTCTGCGTCCCTACCTCGAAGGACTGGAGCAGATGGGGTTGCTTCTTTGCCCGGTAGGCCGCCACGCCGGCATTGACCGTCTCGTCATAACCTCCCTTGTAGGAACCGACCACCACATAGTCGGACTGGGAATCATTGAACGCTTTGATCATGTTATCGACCACCTTACCGCGGGCCCCTTTCATCGCGTGCCACCAGTTAATAGTGATCGGCTCAGCCATAACCTGACCGGCAAGGAAAACCAACGATGCCGCAACTGCAATGACCATCAACAGCTTACGTACTTTCATAAGAACGCCTCCTATTCCTTAAATGTATTTGATTTACATGCCCGGGGTATCATCCCTTTTCCCGTTCCCGGTTGTGTTTGACTTTAGAGACAAACAAAAGCTGAGTCAAGGATTAAGTTTCGCTAACAGCCATTTTTTAATTGTATCAAAAACTGTGACAAATACAGGCACCTATTTCTTGACGAAACTTTCTGTTTGTACTATTAGATGTAAGTCTTTGGGGATTGGCAACCACTCAAAAAGCCTCTTGATCTGAGTCAGCCTCGCGAAAAGAATGAAAGGTCTTCGTCATGTCAAATGTAACTCTGAAAAATGTTGTAAAGAGATTTGGAAAAGTGGAAGTCGTCCACGGGGTCAATCTTGAGATAGAAAGTAACGAGTTCGTCGTCCTGGTAGGACCCTCCGGATGCGGCAAATCCACCATACTGAGGATGATTGCCGGCCTGGAAAAGATCACAGAGGGAGAAATTCTTATCAGCGGGAAGATTGTGAATGACGTGGCCCCCAAGGACCGGGGAATTGCCATGGTGTTCCAGAACTACGCGCTTTACCCCCACATGAATGTGTTCGACAACATGTCCTTTGGTCTGAAGATCAACAAGATGCCAAAAGATGAAATCGAAAAACGTGTTAAGGAAATCGCTGACATGCTGGAGTTGGAGGAACTGCTTCACAGAAAACCATTTGAACTTTCCGGTGGCCAGCGCCAGCGGGTTGCCATGGGAAGGGCCATGGTCAGAAAACCACCCATCTTCCTCTTTGACGAACCCCTTTCCAATCTGGATGCCAAACTGCGCACACAGATGCGCACTGAAATGAAACTCCTGCATCGAAAAGTGCAGTCCACTATCATATATGTGACTCATGATCAGGTGGAAGCCATGACCCTGGCCGACAGAATTGTTGTGATGAACGATGGATACATCGAGCAGGTAGGCGGGCCGATAGAACTGTTCGAAAAACCGTCAAATATATTCGTGGCAGGTTTCATCGGCAGTCCGCCCATGAACCTGATACCCGCCAAAATCGGAGGCTCAGGAGAAAAGTTAGAGCTCGATTTTTCCGGAGGCTTGAAGATCCCCATTCCCGAAAAACGGGACAGCGAAATCAGGAACGGCATGGAAGTAGTCATGGGGCTTCGCACAGAAGATCTGACAATCGACAACGGCGACCATGGTAATCTGCCTGAAGATTGGAAAGTTAAAGGTACCGTCGAGGTAGTTGAACCCCTGGGCGGAGAAACAAACATGCACATAGATATTCAGGGGGTAAAAATGATAGCCAGGAGTGAAGG
>Ga0307992_1000881_pt1 | contig 18432 bp, 16 predicted proteins | sample EllFjometagen133_FD_203162 | JGI IMG/M metagenome (GOLD analysis project Ga0307992, IMG submission 203162) | Marine microbial communities from Ellis Fjord, Antarctic Ocean - #133 | ecosystem: Environmental > Aquatic > Marine > Unclassified | place: Southern Ocean | collected 2014-10-08
TATCGCGGGTAGGATAATTTTCTTCGTGGAGAGGGGTTCTGGGAGATTAACACTTACCGCAGGCGCCTTTTCCTCTATCAGCTCAAGCGATAGTTCTGCCGCCGGAGCCGCAGAAGCGGATCCAAGATATGTAGGAATACGCTCTTTACCAAAAGCCTGAACCACTAGAGTAGTCTCATACCCATCCAATACCCCGTCTACAACGGCAAATCCAATATCTTCATACCTAGGGTTCAAAAGGTTTTCCTTGTGGGACTCAGATTTGTACCAAGCATCAACTACCTCCTTGGAGCCATTAAAGTTCTTCGCTAGATTCTCCCCGGCGTAGCTGTAGTCGTATCCGGCCCCTAGAATAAAATCCCAAGGTTGAGTACCATCCGGCGCAACGTGAGCCCAATAGTTATCTGCAAACATATCTTTGGCCTTAGCATAGGCGGCGCGTGAAAGCGCATTGTCGAGTTTTAGCGGAGCAAGATCCTCTTCTGCCCTAACAGCATTTGTATAAGTCAGTAGCTCTTTCACATAAATATCTGAGGCATAACTAAGAACCCCCGGAGCACAATGAGGCAAAAATTTAAATGCAACTAAAACTGCGCTCAAAAAAAACGAATACAAAAAAAGGGCTCTTGGGGAAAGCAGTGTAGCCCTTTCTTCTCTTTTAGGATGAGGTAAAAACGCGTATATAAGCTTGCGTCTCTTAGCTGTTTTTCGGTGTCTTCGCCATCTTGAAACTACATTTTTATTGAGCAGATCTTTAGGCATTAACCCGATTATAGTAGATTTTCATGTATGAAAAAAGTGTTTGTGTAGGTTACATACATATTGTTTTAGTAATGAGAGCTATTCTCTAAAAGGGCGTGGTCGCGGTGTACCCGCAGGATTGGGGATAAATGTGTGAAACCCAGAAGTGTCTTGGCTTAAAAAGACCTAAACACCTCTAGTGTCTTTCTCGCCGTAGTTCTCCAAGAATATTTCTGTGATTGTTCGTAAGCTTTTTCGACGCTAACATTAGGATGATTTAAGGCCTTGCAGATTCCATTGGAAATACTTTCAATACTTTTTGGATTCACGTAAATAGCGTTTTCCTTTGCTAAATCTCTGTAACTAGGAATGTCCGAAATGACGCAGGGCACTTTTGAGGACATTGCCTCAAGTAAGGACAGGCCAAAACCTTCTTCAAGGGAGACACTAACATAAGCCTTTGCTCCAGACAGTAGGCGTGTTAAATCTTCGTCAGGAATTCTACCGGTAAACAGCGCGTTTTCAGTTACATTATATTTTTCCGGTGCTCTTAAGCTCTCTTCGTAATCCCACCCCTCTCCTCCAACCAAAACCAACTTAGTGTCTTCCATAATTCCACCGGTCTTTAAAGATCGTGCAAAACCTCCTATCAAATTGGGCACATTTTTCCTGGGTTGGATTGTAGAAATAAAAATTAAATAAGGAGTTTTATCAAGGTCGTATTTTTCCAATACAGGCAAAACTTCGTTAAATGGGTACTTTTTAAATCCGGGCGCCACTCCTTCAGGGACAACGGTTATTTTAAACTCATCCTTGACCCAGGCTTTTTTTAATAGGGCCTTTTTTGTGTGTTCTGCGGGGACTAAAACCTTGTCCGAATATCTCACAGTATTTCTTAGGAGGAAATTTAAGCGACACTTTTTCAACAGATTTTTGTGCTCATAATCATATTCCAAACCGTGAATCATACTCACAAATCGAGTTCTTCTTAGATTTGACAGTCGACGAACTGCCAAAAAAGGCAACGTATGAAAAGGGGAAAAGAACACGTTGATGGGGTTTTTTAATAACTCCTTAGCCAACCCGTACTGGGTCCACGAAACACTTGACGGGATCGCTTTGAAATTAAAATTCGGTGCGGAGTGGGTTAATTTACCAAGAAATTCCGGTTCCGGAATCTTTTTGAAAAATAGAGTGTACTCATTTATAGAATCTATTTCCGAAAGGGCAGAAATTAAGCATGACGCATATCTTTCCGGACCTGCCGGAGAGTTTGAGAGTAAATATTGACAATCAATACCGATACGAAGTTTTTCCATACTTCAATTATACAAAAACCCCGCGTGTGGCGGGGTCTTGTAAAAAACACATTAAGGCCTTATTTATGCCTTAACTGCGTCCTTTAAGCTCTTACCTGCTCTAAATGCGGGGGTTTTAGTGGCAGGAATTCTCATAGGAGCACCGGTTTGAGGGTTTCTGCCCATACGAGCTGAGCGAGCACGTACCTCAAATGTTCCAAATCCGGTCCAGGTGACTTTCTCACCACGAGCCAATGTTACTGCTATAACAGCATCAACGGAATCGACCGCTCTTTTGGCATCCACTTTTGTCAGTTCGGCCTTATCGGCTACTGCGTCTATTAAGTCTGTTTTTGTCATTTTAGATTTAGTACACCCCCCTTCAAATTGCCTGGTATTAATTACTTTTCAAAAATCCAATCTTTTTATCTGATTGGAATCTGTATCTAATAATACACCTCTAAAAGCTTTTGCGCCAGTATTTTCCCATTCGAATTTTTGGGAACGGGCTGTCAGAAATAAATTCAGGATAATATCACTCTTTACACCCAGTACTGAATCAATGTTTCCAGTCATTCCTACATCCGTCACGAACATTGTACCTGAGGGAAGAACTCTAATATCGCAGGTGGGAATGTGTGTATGTGTACCAACCACGCCCGTCACCCTTCCATCTAAATAAAATCCTAAAGCATTTTTCTCACTTGTTGCTTCTGCGTGGAAATCTACAAGAGAGACTAAATTATCAAAAGAGGAAAATTCCTCTAAAATCTCATCCACGGTTCTAAAAGGGTCATTCAAATAAATAGAGGAACCTCCGAAAGAGGTTCTACCCAAAAGACTTATAACCAAAAGAGATCCTTTTTTACCCAGATCTAATACAGTATGTCCTTTTCCGGGAGTATATCCTGGGTAATTAGCGGCACGTAAAACCGGCAAGTCCTCGATATCATTTTCAAAAGCTTTATAATGAAAAATGTGATCTCCACCGGTAAGAAGATCAACTCCACAACTTAAAACCTCCTCAACAGTACCTCTTGTTGCGCCCCTTCCGTGGGCTAAATTATCTGCATTGGCCAAAACAACATCAATACTCTCGCTTTTTCTCAAACCGGGCAGCAAGTCGCTAACTAGAGCTCTTCCCGGCTTGCCAACTATATCTCCTATGAATAAAATCCGCATTACTCCACCCTTCTTACAGCAAAATCTTCTACTATGTAATGATTAAATATCTCCACTGGACGAGAGTTTGAAGTTACGAAAATGTACGCGACTGCAGCCAAAATAAGAGCACCAAAGATAATTAAAAGTCCCTTGAAAATAGAGCTTAATACCTTTGTAACCAGGGAATAAACCAATATTATAGCTAAAACTAAAAGTATGTAGTACATTTTTATTAAAGATCCTATTGAGCGGTTTCCGTCTTACGGGTTTCTCTTATAACAGTAACGTTGACAACGCCCGGATAGGTTTGCTCCAACTCTATTTTACGTGCTATTTCTCTTGCTAACAAGGCGGTAGAAGCGTCATCCACTATTTCTGGTTTTACGAAAACTCTAACCTCCCTTCCCGAGGATATGGCATAGGCCTTTTCTACACCATCAAAGGAAGTCGCGGCTTCTTCTAAATCAAGCATTCTCTTAATAAAAGACTCATAATCCTCTGAACGAGCGCCAGGTCGAGCGCCGCTTATATGATCCGCCAATGATACTATTGCCGATTCAATCGAACTATACTTATCGCCATGATGCTCCCTCACACATACAATAACCTCGCCTGGAATGTGGTTTTCTTGCAAATAGGCAGCTCCAACATCCACGTGGCTACCGGTACCATCGATTAAAACCTTACCAACATCATGAAGCAGGCAACTAAGTTTCACAGTTTCAACGTCTGCTCCCAACTTCCTAGCCAAAACAACACCGATATTTGTTACCTCTAAGGTATGTTTGATCATACTCTGTCCGTAAGAAAAGCGATATTTAAATTTACCCAAGGTTTGGATTATTTCCTTCGGAAGATCATAAATACCCAACATATGACACAACTTATCACCCTCCTTGTAAATAGTGTGTGAAATATCCTTTTGGGTCTGCCTAATAATGTCCTCTATGCGGGCCGGTTGAATTCTACCATCAGCAATAAGGCGCTCAAGGGCAATTTTCCCAATCTCGCGTCTTACAGAGTCGAAGCACGATACAACTATTTCTCCGGGAGAAGCATCCAAATCCAGCTCTACCCCCGCCAATTTCTCGAAAGTCATTATATTACGACCCTCCTTCCCGATAATTCTACCCTTCATATCAGGATCATCTAATTTAACTTTTGAAGTAGTATGTTCTACCACATAATCGGTAGAACCATGAATCAGCGCCTCCAAAAGTATCTCTTGGGATTTTTCTTCCGAAGTCTCTTTAAGTTCTTTTTCCATAAGGCGAATTTTTTTGGCTTTCTCTTCTATGAGCTCTTTATCAAAACGTTTCAGAAGAACCTCACGAGCCTCTTCCCTTGTTAAAGATGAAACTTGTTGCAATTTCTTTTTCTGCTCTTCGTAAAGGTTCTCCGTTGCATCTTTTTTCTTGCTTATAACTTCACGAAGTCTTTCCAAGGAATCTTCTTTGTTCTTGATACCTTCTCTTTGAGACTCTATTTTCACCTCTTTAATCGCCAACTCCTTTTCCAAATCGGCAGACCTATCTTTAACCTTGCGAGCACCTTTTTCCGCCTCACCCACAATTTTTAGAGCCCCATCTTTGGCCTCCAAAAGAATTTCTTTTGCTCTGTTTTTGGCCTCCCGAAGAAGTTGTTGACTAGCCAAGGCTGTTCTTTCATTAGCCGCTGTGTTTGGTACTTTTTCCGAACGTAGGGGTTTTTCAGTAATTTCCTCCGGCTCTCCCAAAGAAGCGCTCGCCACAGCGGGGGAATCTTCTTTATAATCTACCTCTGAACCCTTTCTTTTACTTAAAAAAACGTAGCCGACGCCACCTAAGGCTGCAGATATAACAATCCCTAATATAAAACTAGACATATTCATTCCTCCTATTCCCCGAAGGGAAAACAATAATTTACAAAATCATAGGAATTTGCAGTTTAAATACACCTGCAATTTGCGGAAAATATTATCTTAGTCCGTAGAGGCAATATAAAATTACACTTATTGACATAGTTACAGTTATATTTAATGATCCCAAATTCCTAAACTATGTTAATTCTAATGATTTTCTCCTGTGGTGTCAACAAGGGCATAAACTAAACCAAAAGTAAAACCCTTTCTCAGTAAATATTGAATCATCTTGTCCGGAGAACCTTTCCTCTTAGACAGAATCTTTTCTATACAGAGTCGTTCCTTCTCTTCAGGAAAATGCGTCTCTAATGATACTCTTATAATATCCTGAGGAACTCCTTTTCTACTTAAAAACTGATAGACATATTTTGGCCCTCTAGGCGAAGGGCGCTGTTGTTGCTCTAGAATATAGGACTGTGCATAATCCGAATCATCTATATATCTAAATTCTCTTAAAAAGAAAAGTACATCTTCGATTAAAGAATCTTGCTCTTCTACAGGGAAATTAATCTTCTTAAGATATCTTTGTGCAAAAGATCTAATTTCAAAAGATGTCCTTGGTTTATAACTTAGAAAGTGTATAACGCTGGATTTTAGGTCACTCCGTATTTGCTGGTTCTGGGAGTTCTCCTCCTTCATCTTGTTCATTTTCCTCTGAGCCCACCTCCAATGGAATTTCTGTTCCTTTTGCGACCTTTAACATTATTTCTTTTTCTATTTTATTGCACATCTTCTCATTAGATTTTAGTATTTTTATAGAAGCCGGCCTTCCCTGCCCTAGCTTTTCGTCACCATAGCTATACCAAGAACCAGCCTTCTTAACAATATCAAACTCGACACCCACATCTAAGATATTACCTTCAGCACTAATACCCTCATTAAACATTATGTCGAATTCCGCGGTTCTAAAAGGTGGGGCCACCTTATTTTTTACTACTTTCACTCTCACACGATTGCCTTGAAATTCTCCAGAATCCTTTATTGAACGAATCCTTCGAATCTCCAATCGAACTGCGGAATAAAACCTAAGGGCACGCCCGCCGGACGTCGTCTCTGGGTTCCCAAACATAACTCCAATTTTCATTCTGAGTTGATTGGTAAAAAGCACTGTAGTATTAGACCTACTTACGGAGGAAGTTAGTCTCCTTAAAGCTTTACTCATAAGACGGGCTTGTAGAGCTATTGTAGTATCGCCTATCTCTCCCTCTATTTCTGCTCGGGGCACTAAGGCGGCAACAGAGTCTATCGCGACGATAGCCAGGGCATTTGAACGGATTAACGTTTCGGCTATCTCTAAAGCCTGTTCACCGGTATCCGGTTGTGAAACCAAAAGATTATCAACATCTACACCCGTTTTTTGCGCATAAAGTGGGTCAAAAGCGTGCTCCGCATCTATAAGAGCTGCAACACCTCCTGCTTTCTGGGCTTCGGCTATAATATGCTGTACCAACGTAGTTTTACCGGAAGCTTCCGGCCCAAATATTTCAACTATTCTTCCGCGGGGAACTCCGCCGACACCCAAAGCTATATCTAAGGCTATGGATCCAGTGGGAATAACCTCTATTTTTTGATGAACTCTATCTCCTAATTTCATAATAGCCCCGGAACCAAAATTCTTCTCTATCTGAGAAAGAGCGGACTTTAAAGCAATATTTTTAGCATTTTCCTCATTTTTTGTATCCTCTTTCGACATTTCTATATTTTCCTTTCAAAAAGTTCTAATAACTTAATTCTAGAGTACCAAACAAAAAACTTCAATGGGTATTATTCTATCTAAACTAGAAATTATGACCTAACCAAGCATCTCCGAAGCTTTGCTAAGCCTACCAAGCACTCTTTCCTTTCCTAATATAACTAGAATATCAAATAATGGGGGAGTTGCTTTCCTACCGCTAACAGCCACACGCACCGTCATAAAAGCTTCCTTTGGAGTATAATCAAACTCCTCCAAAACGCCGTGCGAAACTTTCTCCAGCTCTTCCACACTCCAATCAGAAACACCTCCCCAAGTGGAAATAAACCGTTTTAATATCTCACCCGCTTTCTCTTTACCATCAACGTATTTAACCAAGAGATCCTCCTGAATCCCTGGCTCACTAAAAAAGTAGGTTGTGGTATCAACAAAATCCGGCAACAATTTCATTCTTCTTTGAACCTGCTCTAAAACCTGCAAGATATATTTCTCCGAATAATCTCCAACTTTCAGATCGATATCAAACTGGGAGGACCACTCTTCCAGCTTCTTCCAAAGGACCTTCGTATCGCAATTACTTATATATTGACCGTTCATCCACAAAAGCTTTTTCCTATCAAACGAAACTAAATCGGTTTTATGAAGTTTATCTAACGAAAAATCGGAAACAAACTCATCCAATGTGTAAATCTCTTTTTCAGTACCCGGATTCCATCCAAGAAACATCAAAAAATTCAGTAGTGCTTCCGGTAAATAACCCTCTTTTAGAAAATCCACCGCATAAACCGAACCGAGCCGCTTCGAAAGCTTCTTACTACCCCCCAACTCCTTAATATTCGGCAAATGAACGTAAGTAGGAAGTTCCCAACCAAAAGCTTCATACAAAAGAATATGCTTTGGTGTTGAGGGAATCCAATCCATCCCACGCATAATATGCGTAATCTCCATTAAGTGGTCGTCCACTACTACGGCCATGTGATAAGTAGGAAACCCATCGGATTTTATAAGTATTTGATCGTCCACATCATTGGAGTTGATTGTTATATCGCCATAGACTGCATCCGAAAAAGTTATATCTTTATCTACTGGAACATTTAAACGTATAACGTGCGGCACTCCTTGGGATAACTTTTCATTAATCTCCTCCTTCGGCAGGTTTAAACACTTTTTATCGTACTTAGGGGAAGTGCCTTTGGCTCTTTGACCCTCCCGAAGATCTTCCAAGCGCTCCTTAGTACAAAAGCAGTGATAAGCCTGACCTTGGTCCACCAATTGTTGCGCATACTTTGCATATAAATCTAAGCGTTCGGATTGAATATAAGGACCGTAAGAACCGCCCTTTTCAGGACCCTCGTCCCAGTCGAGACCATACATTTTTATTACATCCAGGATTCTTTCAGTAGCTCTGGGAACAAAGCGCTCACGGTCAGTATCCTCTATACGAATAATAAACTTCCCGTCGTTCTTGCGAGCAAAAGCCCAGTTGTATAGAACAGTTCTAATGTGACCAACATGATATTCTCCTGTAGGACTCGGAGCCATTCTTACTCTTACAGACATAATGAGATTTTATCACAGATTTTTTGTAATATAATATGTAGCGTATGAATCTTACAAATACTGCCAAAAATGTTAAGCTTGGGTTTCTAGGTTTTGTTGTATTTATTATAGTTTACCTTTTTGGGGCATTTTTCTTCGTCCCAACAGCCAAAAGTCTTTATAAGAGCCTTTTCCCACCGAAAAATCCACCAAACCCGGCCTTTGGGCCTCTAGAACCTATCCAATTTGAGGAGCAAGCTATATTAAATACTGAGGCACCAAAATACACCCTATTTACAACGAACGGAAAACTGCCAACTGACTTCTCGGACAGAATGACCGTCTATACCTACAAAAAGCCCACTTTCTCCTTCGAGGCAGGAAAAAGGGCCGCCTCAGACGCACTGAAAGTTGGTTTCGAAGAAGCTGATCTAACCACAAACCTAAAGGGAAATGAATACAGATGGGTAGATGCAGAAACAGGGGCTAGCCTAAGGATTAACACAGAAACCAAAAATCTTACTCTGGAAACCCCGGAGGACTCTTTAAGAGGTGCTTATGCTGAGGGCAGCATGAACAAAGAAAAAGCTCGGGAAGTGGCAAAAAACGTTTTGAGGAGTGTTGGGCGCTTCTCTGATCCACTTTATGTAAAAGGAGACCAAACAATGAGTTTGGGAAGCTACGAAAATGGGGAGATTAAATATACGGCATATGCGAGAGACGCTGAAATCGGCTACGTAAACTTTTTTAGGAATATTGGAAAATATCAGATAGTTGGATCTGTCTACAAACAGGGATTGGTACGACTTTATGTTGGAGCAGGAAATGATGTTATTAAAAACAATCCCCTTATTTATACAAATGTTCGGGAAGTTAATACGCAGTCTAATGCTACATACCCGCTGCTACCAATAGGTGTGGCTTGGAGTGAAGTTGCAAATAACAAAGGTGTTATTTCCTACGTTAAACCGAATACACAAAGTCCTTTTGAAGATTACAAGCCAATAAAGGTCGGGGAAATACTGATCAACGATATTTTCCTTGCTTATTATGATGACGCAGAGGAACAGCCGTATTTACAACCAATTTATGTATTCGAGGGAAATTATATAGGACCAAATAATGAGAAGGGGGCTGTTGCAATATATTATCCTGCAATTTCCGGGGAATATATTAAGTCAGATGTGAGTAATTCCCTGGAATGATTACCAAACAAACCTTGAAGAAACCCAATCCAAAATCTGATTAACCTCGCCAAATCTATCTTGACTGTCCATTAGTACAATCAGCAAATCTTTATCTCTTGATGAGTCTCGATATTCATATATCAAAACTTGACCTGCCAGGGTCGTTGTCCCTGTTTTGATGCCAACTGTTTCTGGAATTGTCCACAATAATTGATTAGTGGAATAAGCTGTACGCATAATCTGACCGGAAGATAACGTATAAGATTTTTTCCTAACTATATTACTTAAAACAGGATCTTTCTTCACGGACTCTCCCAGTTTATAAAGATCGCGGGCAGTCGAAAAATGGTTAAAATCCGGATCGTCAAAACCAACCGGGTTTGTAAAGTGTGTGGAGGTCAAACCTAATCGCATAGCCTTTTCGTTCATCTTTTCCACGAAGGCTTCCTGGGAAATAAACCCGTTCGCTAAAGTACAGGTCGCGTCATTTGAGGAAGCTATCAAAGTCGCGTTAAGTAAATCCAGATAACTAAGCGTTTCCTCCGCAAAAAGGCCCAACTTCATTCCGGGGAGCTGCACACATTCCAAAGGAACCTCCAGAACATCCATGTGATCATAAATATCTTGGGCTACCAAAGCTGACATTAATTTTGTTACTGAGGCGGGGGCTAGGGCTAAATCCGCGTTTTTTTCATGAAGCACCTGATCAGTAGTAAGATCCACAACCAAAATAGCTTTTGCAGATATATCCGGAAACTCTCTATGCACATCCTTTAGTTCGAGTGTATCTACCGGAATGCTTAATGGAAGATAGGTATCTCTGCGAAAAACAGGAAGCGTTTTGGTAGAAACGCTCAAAGGGCATCCTCGTACCAATCCCACGAATAAGAGGAAGACTATCAAGAATTTAAGTAAACCTTTAAAACTAAAAAACTTAGCGATTAAAACCAAAACTCCAAGTGTAAAATCCAAACCTGCAAGAAAAATCTTTTGCTTTAATGAAAGCTTCATAAAATTCTAAGGGTTCAATCTCTTTACGTCACGAGGTAAAAAAGCTACCTCTTTTATACTTGGTAGGTCCATCAATTGCATAATAATTCTTGCGGGGCCTATGCCGGCGCCTCCATGTGGCGGGCACCCGTACTTAAAAAACTCCAAGTAATCTTTTATAGAATCCAAGGACAGTCCTTTCTCTTGCGCTTGAGACTTTAACACATCCGGCCGGTGCTCTCTTTGAGCTCCTGTAGTTATTTCTACACCCTTATACAGGAGATCATAACTCTTTGTAATCTCAGGATTTTCTGCATATCGCATGTGATAAAAGGGCCTTAAAGATATGGGCCAATCTGTTACAAAAACGAAATCGTGGCCTGTTTCCTTTTTTACCACCTCACATATTTTTCTCTCCTCTTCCGGACTCAAGTCACTTTCTTTTTCCCCCGCTACTCCAATTGAGGCCAATTTATCTTTTACTTCTTCCATCGTCATTATTGGAAAGGGTTTAGAGGGAACTTCAATTTCCAAAGCCGACCTATTTTTATCCAATCCATCTTTAACGGCGGCAAACCCGGAAATCATTACATCCTCCAAAACTGACATCACCTCGAAATGATCTTTAATGTAAGAGACCTCAAAATCCCATCCTGTAAACTCGGTTAGATGACGAGTGGTGAAAGAGGGTTCCGCCCTAAAGACAGGACCTACCATAAAAATCTTCTCCATTCCGGAGGCCATTGCCATCTGTTTGTAAAACTGAGGAGATTGTGCAAGATATGCCTTTTTCCCAAAGTAATCCACCTGAAAGACTTCCGAGCCGGATTCGCTTGGAGCATTCATAAATGAGGGGGAATAAAGCTGTGTAAATTCATTATCCAAAAAATAATCCCTAAACCCTTTCTCCATAAGTGTCCAGACTGTGAATATCTCCCGCTTTTCCGGGCGACGTAAATCCAACCAACGATAATTTAAACGCTTGGAAATGTCTACTTCCCCACCGCTCTTCTCATAAATTACAGGAATTGCGAGCTCCGGCGCGGACTTTGAGAGAACTTCCAGATCAGCAACCTTAATTTCAAAACCTTTAGGTGCTTGAGCCTCTTCCTTCACCAAACCTGTAATTGAAACAACAGATTCTAGTGTAAGTGCGTCGATTCTAGTAGAAGCTGGGGAGTCCTTTAGCACAACCGCCTGAACAATCCCCGTGACATCCCTTATAACTAAAAACTTTATCTTACCTTGATTTCTAATAGCTTCTACGAAACCTTGAATTAAAACTTCCTCACCTATTTTTTCTCCTAATTTGTTTATATACGTTCTTTCCATGAGGCAATAATAGCTTAATTTGTTGTTTTGTGGAAATTAAAGTCTGTTAAACATTTAGGTAAAAATTCCAAACGTGCTACTCTTACTGCATGATAACAAAAAAACACGGACCCGAAGCTCGACAACAGGAAATACGAAATATTAGGGTAAGCTCGGCTGTCGGCGTAGAGCAGGGCGGCAGATCTTACCAGGAGGATCATGTTGAAGTTCTCACATTTCCTAGTGGAGAAACCATAATATCAGATTTGGATGGGCATAGTCCCGGAGGGAATGGGTTTGAGGCAACCAAACAGGCGGCAGAAGTTATTAATACAAATCTAGCCCACAATTTACCAAGGGGTGTGGGAATTGCAGAGGCACTCAAATTTTCCTTCGATCAAGCACATGAATCAATGGTTCGCTCGAATCCTGAGGCAGGAGCTTGTGCCGTAGTTTGTTATATGGGAAAAGAAGGAGTAACAACGGCAAATTTGGGAGACACTGAAGCACGACTTTTCACGAATAAAGGAATCGCGCATCTAACGAAAGCGCTTTCGATGGAGGAAGCAGAACCCGCAATTAGAAGTATGGGAGGCGCTGTAATTCAAGGCCGCGTGGTAAGTGTTGACAGGAGACAACGGGGACCTAATGTACCAGAATCTCTTGGAAACCCTTATTTTCCAATGCTACGTGAGCCTCATATAACATATAAAAATTGGGAGAGAGGCTTAAACGTTGTAGTTACAGGATCAGATGGGTTATGGCCATACATAACGGATGGTGAAATTCAGGCAATAATTGGACAAGAGAGAGGAGACGTATCAAGAATACAGCAAAGGATTATTAAAACGGCAAACCAAAGAGCAAAAAATAACGCAATCGGGCGCGCTCGCACAGCGGGAAGTAAGCCAACTTGGGATAACATTTCGTGCGGAGTAGGCGTTGCTATAAAAAACTAGCTGGTCTTGTGCAAATCTTTAACTACCAAACTCAAATTACTGTTTCCTCTGTAGGTATTTTCCTCAATGGAATAAACTACATCTACCTTGTCACCCAGACCAATATCATCAAAATATTCTCTAGAACTGAAAAATATCCCTTTTTGGGAGTCAGTGCCATCATAAAACTTCAGAGAAACATGATTTCCCTCTTTACCCACAAAATTCATATTTGCTATACCCAAATTTCGTGTCAAAAATAGCGGTGACTTATTGCCGGTACCAAAAGGTTTTAGACTCTGAATAAAGCTGAGCAAATCCCAAGTCACTAAACTTAAAGGAATTTCGACGTCAATATTCATAGAGGAAATGAAATGGGAGTTATCGAAACGCTCAGCGAAAACTTTTCCCAGCTCCTCCTTCAAAACCGAAATATTTTCCAATGGAATGGTAAACCCCGCAGCCATAGGGTGTCCTCCCAAGTTTACAAACAGATCCTCAAACTCACGTAAGAGTTCGATAATGTTTATCCCCTCAATAGAACGAACAGAGCCTTTTCCGAATTTCTCAGAAACACTTATAACAATAGAAGGACGATAGTACTTTCTAACCAGCCGAGAAGCCACCAAACCTATCAGGCCCTCATGGAAATCCTTGCTTTCGGTCAAAATAAACCTAGGAACTTCCATAAATTCGGGAACCAGACTATACATGCGATACGTCTCGTCCTGTCGTTTTCTATTCATCTTATTTAGCTCCCTTGCTACAGATAAGGCAATTTTAGGCTCCTCAGTAGTAAGAAGGTTTACAGCTAAGGATGCGTCTGCTAATCTTCCGGAGGCGTTGATTCTAGGTCCTAGAACCCATCCCAGATGATAAGTATCTAAAGTCTTTCCGTCCAAATCGGAAACTGAAATCAGATCCTTTAGGCCAGAAGGAGGGGAATCGTTCAATAGTTTAAGGCCCCGCTTAACTAAAGCTCTGTTTAACCCAAGAACTGGATAGACATCAGTAACAGTGGCCAATGAAGCCAGAGCCAGATAATCAGTGTTTTTGGAGCCTAACACCCGCGTCAATATCCAAGCAATGGTCGCCGCAACTATTTGATCGTTCCAAACTATAACGTCTGCTTTGGGCAACTTTCCGGCCTTTTGGTGGTGATCTGTGATAATTACCTTGTGGCCCAATTTCTTTAGGTATTTTACCTCCTCAACCGAAGTGATTCCGTTATCAACAGTTATAAACAAAATTTCCTCTTCCACACCGAGGTCTTCTGTAACTTTCCGTATACTCTCGTCCAAAGACTCTTTGGAAAGGCCATACCCATGGTCGAACCTGCTTGGGATAAAGTAAAAGGCCTTCCCATATTTCCGTTCTTTAGTTAGGTAATTATATAAAATGGATGTTGCACAAATTCCATCAGCATCGTAATCCCCATGAATTACAATGGGAAAGTTTTTCTCTATAGTTAAATTTATTAACTTCCTAGCTTTCTTTAGACCTAACTTAAAATCAGTGGAAAAATTCTTGAGATACAGTAACGGATTCTTTGGATTCAAAAACATACTTGCTTGAGACAGATCCTCAAACCCCCTCCCCTGCAACAAAAGGTTTTTAACATCTTCAATATTCTGACCTTGTCCGAAAACGTTCCAGTGAGTACTCATGGCTAGTTTAGAGTAACAAACAAATGAAGTTATTTGAAGGGATTATATGAGTTGCGTATATATTGGATAAACCCTGGGCAGTCCTCGTTTAAACAAAGCATGCTCTTGACGAACGAAATGAGCTTAGAGATACCTAGTCCCTGAGAATGGGCCTTAGGAAAAACTAACGATTGCTGAATTTCTCCTCATCACCGATGAGCATTGACCTACCTTGGGACAGGGCTCTGTTAATAAACTGATCATTTTGCCTCTTTCTATGGTTAAACTCCTCAAGCGTCATAACCGAATAATTTATTTCCCGGCCAAGCTCTTCCTGAGCTTTATCAACAAAATCTTTCAAAAGAGTTATATCTGGTTTCCCGACTATGAATAAGTCCACATCCAGCACAGTAGATTCCCTGCCCCTTATAAATCCAGTGGATAGCATTGCAAAACGAATATCTCCCAACTTCTTTGCATTCTCCACAATGATTTTTCCTATTCCCATATCTTTGGAAACTAGAGACAAAAGATCCGGATAATATGTGGAATTTGTATTTACCCTATAATAAATACGGTTACTGCTGCGCCTCTTTACTAACAACCCGATGTCTTCCAGACGGCTCAACTCCCTTCTTACCGCATTTATCTCAGCGCCTACTTTGCGGACAATAGCTCTAATATGATACTGATCATTAGGATGGGTCAGCAGTACCTTCAACACGTTTATACGAACACTAGAAATAAAAAGCTTTTTTAGCATTGTTCTTCTTTCTTTAGGCAGTACTCTTTGGGCGGAACCAATTAATACGTAACCTGTGAGACATTTCGGGCTGGCACTATGCTTATCCAAAATTGCCCACGATTGAAGTTCATCTCATCACCGTTTATATCATAAAATAGCGTCCTAGAATCCCTATCGGCTTTTGACCACGTAACTTCAACCACAGTACCATCCATGAAAACCAAACCTGTACCACTTCCAACTAAATCATACGAAAGCCTATTTTTGTCGTCTCCTTCAACAGGAATCTCGTCCGCAAACTGCACTATTACGTTTTTTACTTCAATCTGCCCATCTGTATCTTGATCTCTATGCGAAATCGGTTCGCCGCTAGGATCGTATCCTGTATATCTTAGATAGGAATTATTTTCCGGATTATATTTGAAAATACCGGAATAATCTCCTTCGTACCAAAAATCTATCTCCAAAGGGCAATAAGCAGATGTAATGCCTCCAACAGGGGTTGAGGAATCTATAACAGGGGAGTCGTCCTTAAACTTCCAAGAAACGAAGTCGGGAGAAACACCCCCCCAACCAAGCTCGTTCCCTAAAACACGTAGATCCGCGCCGTTTACGTAAGCCGTATGCTCTGTTGCAACATTTCGAGGGTTTTCACGCCAAAACTGGGCTCCTCCGCGACCCAAACTCCTGACAGGCCAAATTTCTATCGCTTCTAAAGCCTGCGGAGACCAACCAATGTGCATAATCATAGCATCTCCTAACTCTTTTACTAAAACCAGATAGTAATCTCGCGCACTTCTTACAGGACCGATTTTTTCAGGAGAATTGGACAAAAAGAACGGAATGAATCGGGTTATTCCTCCCTCAGCAACTATTTCGTAGACTACATCAGCATAAACTAAACCTGATTGAGGGCGCGCATCTATGTAATTATTGACCATTACGGCCAAAGGACGACTGTCTATCCAAGGAGCGTCTTTTGCAAAATACAAAACTCCTGTTAAAGGATTTTGCACCTTTTGAGTTTCGGATCCTGTAGAGGATCTCTCGGATAATGGACTTAAAAACTCGGAGAAATTGCCATTCCCGAAGAAATAGACTAAGACCAAGGAAAGAATTCCCGCAAGCACAACCCCAAGTACTATATAGAGTACGGGGAGCTTTTTGTTTGGCGTAGCTTCTTCAAAAGATTTGAACGATGTTTTTACTTCAAAATCCTCATTACTTTTTTCTAACTTTGGAGAAGGCTGCTTACGGAAAATCTTTTTCATTGTCTTATTATACAAAATGAGTAAAAGTTTTGTCCACTAAATTACAATCGTGCTTCCGCATCGATAAAATCCTCGATTTCACCATCTAGAACGGCCTCTGGATTTGTACTCTCGACCCCTGTTCGCAAATCCTTAACCAATTTGTAAGGATGTAAAACGTAATTCCTAATCTGATTCCCCCACCCAGGCTTTTTATAATCTCCTTTTAGTTCCTTCCTCTCTTCGGCTAATTTCTGCTCCTCCAAAGCATACAACTTAGATCTCAGAATGCTTAAAGCCTTTTTCCTGTTTTGCCCTTGGCTCCTTTCGGTTTGGTTTTCTACAACTATGCCAGTAGGAGTATGTTTTATCCTCACGGCAGTAGAAACTTTGTTTACATTTTGTCCTCCAGCTCCTCCGGCCCTAAATGCCTCAAATTCAATGTCCTCATCCTTTATCTCCATTTCAATATCGTTTTCCAAAACCGGCAAAACCTCCACTAACGCAAAGGACGTCTGTCTAAGATTATCTGCATTAAAAGGAGATTGACGAACCAATCTATGAACGCCGGACTCATGTCTTAGAAAGCCGTAGGCATACTTCCCACCAATTTCGAGTGTGACACTTTTTAACCCCACTTCGTCTCCTGGTCTCTTATCCAGAACAGCTACTTTCCAACCACGTCTTTCGGCATAATGTATATACATTCTTAAGAGCATTCCTGTCCAATCCATAGCCTCAGTGCCCCCTTGTCCAGAATGAATGGACAAATATGCATCCGCTACATCATGCTTACCTGTCAAAAAAAGCTTTTTCTCAATTTGTATGGCAAGCTGATCAAACTGCTCATGCTCGCCTTCCTCAAACATAAGCTCCAGTAAAGTAAAATCTTCGAGATCCTTTCTAATCTCAGCCAAATCCTCAGAAACTCTATGACCTTCTTCCCAACTACCCCACAGGTCAGGGTTTTCAAGCTCTGATTTCAGCTTTGCGTATTTTTCCTCTTTTTCTGATATGAAAAGTTGCTCGCGTAGCTTCTCGAGCCTTTCACGACCACTACCACTTAATATAGAACTCACAGTGAAAGTCTATCATGAATTAAAAATCTCTTCTCCCAGCCCAACAGTATCTCCTTTTTTAATCTCCTTGGTCAAAATCTTATCGGCTAGGTATGTTTCTACCTTATCCTCGATAACCCGGGCTAAGGGTCGAGCTCCCATCTCTGCGTTATACCCCCTCTCAACTAGACCTTTCAGAAGACCTTCGGTAAACGTAATTTTGATATCTTTATCCTCAGCAATCTTCTCCACTTTTTTGAGCAAAATACTAGCGATCTTTTTCACATCTTCTTTTGATAAAGGATTAAATACAATAATACCTGTAAAGCGATTTAAGAACTCTGGGGCAAAGTGCTCGTGCACTTTTTTTAACACAATCTCCTCCATTTCTGAAAAAGTACCTTTCCTCGCAGAGACAAGCTGTAGCTCCCTTGTACCAACATTACTCGTACAAATAATGATAGTATGAGCAAAATTCACCGTATTTCCAGACGAGTCAGTTAGCCTCCCATCATCCAAAACCTGCAAAAATGTTAGAAGAATTGTTGGTGAGGCTTTTTCAATTTCATCCAAAAGTACAACGTTAAAAGGATTTGCTCTTACAGCCTCGGTCAAAACTCCGAGAGTACTTCCGTCCGGAGACCCCAACAGACGATTCATGCTATCTTCCTGCTGGTACTCGCTCATATCCAACCGAATCATCTTTTCCTCGGAGCCAAAATAAACTTCGGACAGGGCTTTCGCGGTTTCCGTCTTCCCCACGCCCGTGGTACCCACAAAAAGAAAACTCGCGATGGGTTTATTTTCATCTCGAATACCAACCCTTGCCCTTTTTAGAGCATTGGCAACCTGTTCAACGGCTTTATTCTGCCCAATAATCCTTTTTCTCATCTCTTCCTCTAGGTGGATTAACTTCTCTGATTCGTCCCCGCCAATCTCTGTAACAGGAATGTGTGTCATTTCGGAAATAAT
>Ga0307992_1000883_pt1 | contig 18391 bp, 21 predicted proteins | sample EllFjometagen133_FD_203162 | JGI IMG/M metagenome (GOLD analysis project Ga0307992, IMG submission 203162) | Marine microbial communities from Ellis Fjord, Antarctic Ocean - #133 | ecosystem: Environmental > Aquatic > Marine > Unclassified | place: Southern Ocean | collected 2014-10-08
CCCTTTACGATTATCTCTTTTTTTTTATTAATGTTAATTTTACATTCACCATAGTTAGCAAAAAAGAAATCCGCAATCACTAACAACAAAGCCAAAAAACCAGAAATTCCTGCTACGATTAGAACTGCATTCAATATTGTAATTATCATTAAATTACCTTTTACTGAATTACAACAATTCCTGAAAATCCAACAAAAGCCAGCGCCATTATACCAGTTATTATTAAACTGAGACCTGCTCCCACTAATCCGGTAGGAACATATTTATCTTTGATCTTCTTTCTAATACCAGCTAATATTAAAATCGCCAGCAACCATCCCAAACCGCTTCCAGCTCCATAAGCTACAGCCTGCAAAAAACTATAATCTCTTATGATCATAAAAAGTGAAACTCCAAGAATGGCACAATTCACAGTAATAAGTGGTAGAAAAATTCCCAGAGAATAATATAAAAGTGGGGAAAATCTTTCCAGTACCATCTCGGTTAGCTGTACAAAAGCAGCGATTACAATAATAAAAATGATATATTGCAAGTAGATGATATCCAGCGGAACCAAAATAAAATGATAGACTACATAATTAATAGCTGAAGTCACTGTCATCACAAAGGTCACTGCCATTCCCAATCCTATTGATGATTCTATCTCTTTAGAAACAGACAGAAAAGAGCACATACCCAAAAAATTTGTAAGCAGAATATTACTGGTGAATATGGCAGCAAAAAATATTATAAAAGCATTTAATTCCATAGTTTATCCTCTCTTTTGTCTTGGTGTATTAATGATCCAGATAAGAATTGCCAGCATAAAAAAAGCACTGGGAGCCATCACCATAATCGACCATTTCGTCCACCAGTCACCCAGAATTGGAATTCCAAATAATGATCCAAACCCGAATAATTCTCTTACAGAAGCAATAATTAGTAAAACCAAAGTGTAACCCATTCCTGCTCCAATGCCGTCTATAACAGAATCTACCGGTGAATTTTTACCTGCGAAAGCTTCTGCCCTTCCCATGATAATACAATTGGTAATAATCAAACCCACATATGGTCCTAAAGATTTACTGATCTCGGGGTAAAAAGTTTTTAAAAACAAATCCACAATAATCACATACGAAGCAATAATAAGTGTTTGCACCATCATTCGAATGCGTTTGGGAATATATTCACGAATGAGAGAAATTGTAAAACCTGATAGAGCCAAAGTGAAAATCACGCCTAGTCCCATAACGAGACTATTCAGCATTAGATTAGTAACAGCTAACGCCGAGCAGATACCTAAGATTTGTCTCCAAACCGAATTTTGGGTGAAAGCACTGGTTATAAATATTTCTTTTTTCTTCATAAATCGGCTCTCAATTTCAGATTGTATTTTTTTACATCTTCGTATATCATATCTACCAGAGCTTTACTAGAAGCAGTTGCTCCTGTTATCTGCTTTATTTCATTATCCTTAGCGATTTCATTTTCAGAGATCAACATAAAGTTATTTAAGATATTGTCATCAATCAATATTTTTCCTTTGAATTGATCTTTGAACCAACTTTCCGTAATTCTTCCTCCCAGTCCAGGAGTCTCATTTTGATCTACGATCTCAATATTTATTATTTTCCCAAAATCACGGGTAACAGCTAATAGCGCATGAATCGTTCCCCAAAGACCACTGCCAGAAATGGGAAAACAATAACCCATCAAAATAGAATCTTGTCTATATTCATAATATATGAGATCTTCCATTTTCCTAATTGTGATATATCTGGGAAAATCATTTTCAATATTTTGGGTAGGAATTTCAAACACTCCCATAACCATTTTTTTAAGTTGTGTTTTTCGATATTTTTGAACTTTTGCAAATGAAAATTGATAGAAAGTTGCTAAAATCCCAATAAAAATAGCTGTGATGATAAGCATAAAAATAATAGGATAAACCCGTGTTTCCCTGAACAGTTTCTTTTCATTAGCCACTTTTCTTTACCTTCATTTGATTTAAACCGAACTCAATAATGGGCATGAATATATTTCCTAAAAGCAGAGCAAACATAAAGCCTTCTGTGAACAGAGAAAATTTCCTGATAAAAACGGTAAGAAATCCCACCAGCAACCCGTAGATCCAAATTGCTATTTTGTTTTTGGGCATAGAAACAGGATCGGTGATCATGAAAATTGTTCCAAACATCAAGCCGCCACTAAATATGAACTGAAGCGGATTTGCTCCGTAAAAAATTGAAGTAAAAAGAGAAAATGAAATCAATAAGGAAAGCATAGGCTGCCATTTTGCAGTTTTTGTGATAACCAAATAAATTCCAACTAACAAGATAAGTATTGCCGAGGTTTCACCTATACTTCCTGAAATGGTTCCTGAGAATAGTTGTGTAAGTTCGGTGAGTTTTGCTGAATTATTATATTCGATCATGGGTGTTGCAGTTGTAACCAAGCTGGTGTTCTGCCATACAGCAAATCCTGCAGGGAATTTTGTAAGAGGCTGTAACCATTGCATGGTCATAGCATTAGGGAATGAAATATAAATGAATGTTCTCCCAACAATAGCAGGATTAAAAACGTTCATACCAAATCCACCGAATACCATTTTTCCAAAACTAATAGCAACTATAGATCCAACTGCCACCATCCAGAAAGGAATCGTAGGAGGAAGCGTGAGTGCCAGTAATGTACCTGTAACAAAAGCTGCCATTGATACTTTACCAAATTTTTTCTTACGGATGAACAAATACTCTGTGAGAAAAGCAAAAATATTGGAGATAAAAATAACCATCAAAATTCGCCATCCGTACAAAAATATAGCAAAGAGAATAATTGGGATAAGTGCATAAAGCACTTTATTCATCATCTTTTGTTTTAATATCATGACATTAAAAATTCCTTTAATTGTTTTTTAAGATTGATTTTCTTAAGAGTAGTTTTGGCTGGTTTTTCAGAAATGTATTTACTAATAGATTGGAAATGATATGGAGTCTCTTTTTTAGAATCAATTGTAAGATCAATAATATCATTTTTAGCATAAAAACTCATCTTGACTCCTTGTTTAAAGTAATAAAAATTAAAAGAAGGCACTAAAATAATCCGCTGATCTCCCCATTTTCATTAATATCAATATGCAAAGCCGCGGGGATTTTGGGAAGTCCCGGCATTCTCATTATATCTCCTGTTATTGGGATTAGAAACCCTGCCCCAGAGGCGATCAATATTCTGCGAACAGTTACAAGAAAATCTTTAGGTTTACCTAAAAGTTTTGGATTATCAGAAAGAGATTTTTGAGTTTTTGCAATACAGATAGGTAAATTACTATATCCGTTCTTTTTTATAAGACGCAGATCTTTTTTAGCCTCAGAAGTAAAATCTATTTTTTCAGCTCCGTAAATCTCTTGAGCAACTGTAAGAATTTTTTCTTCTACCGGAGAATTCCAAAGATATAATTGACTGAGATTACAAACCTGATTATTTATTAAATTAGTAACTTTTTCTGCAAGTTCTGTACCGCCTTTTCCACCTTTTGCCCAATAATCTACAATAGATGCATCAAAACCATTTTTATTAGCAAACTCTTTAACTATTTGTAATTCTTCATCTGTATCAGTATAGAATTTATTTATCGCTACAACTGATTTCATCCCGAATTTTCTAATATTTTCTAAGTGTTTATCTAAGTTGGCTAATCCTTTCTTAACCGCTTCTACATTGGGTTTTGAAAGATCTTTAATTTTTACTCCCCCATGATGCTTTATTGCACGAACTGTTGCAACAAGGATAACAGCAGAAGTGCAGAATTTTCCATAATGACAAACTATATCAAAGAATTTTTCTGCTCCTAGGTCAAACCCGAAACCAGCTTCAGTTACAACATAATCGGCAAGTTTTAATGCGGCTTTTGTTGCAATAATACTACTTGTTCCCTGTGCAATATTAGCAAATGGACCGCCATGAACAAACACGGGAGTATTTTCTGTTGTCTGCACCAAGTTTGGTTTGAGAGCATCTTTAAGTAAGGAAGTAATTGCACCTTCAAACTTCATATCTTTAACTCTTATCAATTCATTATCATAAGTTTGGGCAACTGTTATCTCTCCGATTTTAGTTTTTAATTCTTCGAGATTGTTAGAAAGACAAAGAATTGCCATGATCTCAGATGCGGGAGTAATATCAAAACTATCCTCGCGTGGAACTCCCTGTGTTTTACCGCCAAGTCCAATAACTATGTTCCGTAGAGATCGGTCATTCACATCCATAACACGTTTCCAAGTTACGGTACGCGGGTTAATGTGATAAGGATTTCCATTATAGATAGAATTATCGATGAGAGCTGCCAAATTATTATTTGCAGATGTTACCGCATGCATATCACCTGTAAAATGTAAGTTAATATCTTCCATAGGAAGAACTTGGGAATAACCTCCTCCAGCAGCACCTCCTTTAATTCCAAAGATTGGACCTAAAGAGGGTTCTCTTATTGCAGCAATGGTTTTCTTTCCTAATAGATTCAATGCTTGCGCTAAACCAATGGAAACCGTTGTTTTACCTTCACCTGCTGGAGTTGGTGTAATAGCAGAAACCAATATAAGTTGGCCATCGGGTCGATCTTTCAATTTTTCTATCGCTTCAAATTTAACCTTGGCTTTATAATTTCCGTACAATTCAATATCATCAATAGAAAAACCAATTGACTCAGCTATTTCTGTGATTTTTTTCATTTTTGCACTTTGTGCTATTTTAAGATCGGATAACATAAAATTCTCCCTTTGCTCCCATTAAACTTACAATAATCAAAAAAGAACATATTTTCTGATTATGGTTACTTCATTATTTAACTTTTTCTATTTCTTTTTGGTTCCAAAATACTTCATAAACTGAACACGTTCATAAAGAGTTGAATTCATTTCGGATGATTTACTTAATTTACCACGAAATTTATCAATGGATTCATAATTATGTTTTTCCATCCAATCATTGATTTCATTTAGAGATTTTTCGATTATATCAGCCGAATTGATATAAATAGAAGAGACCATTTGAACTGCCGAAGCACCTGCTAAAAGAAATTTTATCGCATCACTTCCATTGTGAATTCCTGTTGTAGCACACAAGTCACAATCCACTAAGCCACTCATGATACCTATCCAGCGTAAAGTATTGGACATATCATCGGATGTACTGTAAAAATTGCCACTGGTAATCTCTTCTTTTTCAATATCAATATCAGTATTGTAGAATCTGTTAAACAACACCATCCCCTTTATGCTGGTTTGAGATAATCTTTGCAAAGTATTTGCCAGATTATCAAAATAATAACTGATTTTTATTGAGACAGGAATTGAAATTTCTGTAGTTACTTTTTTAATAATATCAAAATATACATTCTCGTTATCTTTACCATGCATTTTTGGATCAGAAGGAAGAAAAAATATATTCAGTTCTAAAGCATCTGCACCGGCACTCTCAATATCTTTAGCAAAATCTGTCCATTCAGCAGAAGTCATACAATTGATACTGGCAATAATTGGAATATCCACTTCTTGTTTTACGTCTTTGATCAATTGCAGGTAATTTTCTAAAAGATGTTGTTTTTCAAAATATTTTTGATAATCATACATTTCGGTATGACCATGAAACGGGTTGTAATCTTCCATATGCTTGTTTACTTCCATCATTATTTGTTCTTCGAATAATGATTTTAATACAATAGCAGAAGCTCCCACTTTTGCCAGTTTTTTGATAGATTCAAGATTGCTGGTTAATCCACTGGAACCTACAATAACCGGATTTTTTAATTCAAGCCCCATATAAATTGTTTTTAAATCTGCCATTATTCCTCCAAAAATAAGATTTTAGTTTTCCCGCAAAACGTGTTCGTCATAAAGAGTTTCAAATTGTAATTTATGACCAATTTCTTCTGCAGCTAGTTTTAAAAAAAGTGTTTCCAGTTCTGTGCCGGGAAAATTTCCAGCTAAATCTGTATAAAGGTTAACAGCCTGTTCTTCTTTTTTCATGGCAATGATCAGAATATCCTGGTATGTCATATTATCATAAGGTACTATATCAACAACATACTCACTGATGTTAAGATTTATTACCTTTTTCACAGTTACGTCTTTCATACCTTTTGATCTTATGTTTTCTAAGATAACGATATGACCCATTTCCATATTTTCCAGATCTTTCAGCATTTCTTTGCGCGCTTTAAATTTTGTTCTTTGCTGTAATTTCTGATAAAATTTTACTGCTTCTTCTTCACCATTAATAGCAAAATTAATCACTTCATTGAATTTTTCTTTTGTCATGATAACTCCTCATCTACAATTTTTCTAATTCTATTTTATATTTTATTATCCTAAGGCTACGTCTAATGCCATCATTACTGCAAATCCTATCATTACACCAATTGTTGCTACGTCTGTTTTCCTATTTAATTGTGCTTCAGGAATTAATTCCTCCACAACAACATATATCATAGCTCCAGCTGCAAATGAGAGTGCATAAGGTAAAATAGGTCGCACCAAAACAACTGTAAATGCACCAATAACACCAGCAATTGGTTCTACAATACCAGATAGCTGTCCATACCAAAAACTTTTCCAGCGAGACAAACCTTCTCTTCTTAAGGGGATGCTAACGGCTGCACCTTCCGGAAAGTTTTGAATACCAATTCCTATTGCTAAACCAATTGCACTTAACAAAGTTACCGAAGAAATATTTGCAGCTAAAGCACCAAATGCTACACCTATAGCCAAACCTTCTGGAATATTGTGTAACGTTATAGCAAGAACCAACAGTATACTTCTCTTCCAATTTGTATGAATTCCTTCGGCTTCATCATCTGGGAATCCCAAATGTAAATGTGGTATAATCCTATCGGCAAGCCACAGAAAAAACCCACCAACAAGAAAACCAATAACAGCTGGAATCCAAACAGGTAATGAACTCACTTCCGTTGTCATTTCAATAGCAGGAGCAAGAAGTGACCAGAAACTGGCAGCAATCATCACACCAGCAGCAAAGCCAAGCATCCCATTTAAAACGTTTCTATTGATTCTCTTGAAGAAAAATACTAAAGCCGATCCAGCAGTAGTAACAAACCAAGTAAACAGTGTTGCTATAAGAGCCTGTAAAACAGGAGATATCTGTGAAAACCATTCAAACATTAGAATAATTTTTTAAATAAATTTAAGCTGGAGTTGCGGGGACAATCCCGCAACCCCAAACTTGAGTTAATCAACTGGACTAAAGAGATCTTTGCCTACACCACATTCCGGGCATACCCAATCTTCCGCCAGATCATCAAATGCTACATTATCATTTTCTGCTGGATCATAGATCCATCCACAAGCATCGCATACATACTTTTGCATTTCCCCTCCTAATTTTAGCCACTGATTTTCATTGATCAACACCGACTGACATTAACATTATCTATTTTGTTATTGTTGACCAAGTAAGTCTTGTGGTTATTTTTTTAATAATTTTCTATCCAAATTTCAAAATGCGCCTGAGGATGATTGCAAACTGGACAAATTTCAGGTGCTTCGATAGATTCAACAATATGACCACAATTACGACATTTCCAAAACACCTTTCCACCTTTTTTAAAAACTTCATGGTTTTTTACATTATTCAAAAGTTTTCGATATCTTGTTTCGTGTCTTTTTTCTACTAAAGCAACCAACTCAAAAGTTCTTGCTACTTCATTGAAACCCTCTTCTTTGGCAACTTTTGCAAAAGTCGGATATAAATCTGTCCATTCTTCCTGTTCACCATTTGCTGCATATTCCAAGTTTTTCATTGTATCAGAATAAGCAACCGGATAACCAGCATTGATCTCAATTACATTTTCGTTCACACCATTTTCAATCAACTGTTTCATGAAAAGTTTAGCATGTTCTTTTTCATTGTCGGCAGTTTCATTGAAAATTTCTTCGATTTGTCTAAAACCTTCTTTTCGAGCAACAGATGCATAATAATTATAGCGCATCCTTGCTTGAGATTCTCCAGCAAAAGATTTCATTAAATTTTCTGCTGTTTTACTTCCTCTGAATTCCATATTATTTTCCTTCCTTTTTTAATTTCGTCTTCCAATAACATCTTTCCTTAGACACGATAAATTCTTCTTTTAGCTTTGCATTTACTCAGGAACTAGATTCTTCCTGAGAACTACGTGCAAGATACGTCAAAAAGACAAATTCTAATCATGAATTATTCTTATTAACTCTTCCAAAGTCCGTGCAGATTGCACCATTCACGTACTTCTATAACATCTTCTTTTTTTAATGGAAAAAATGCTTCCGGTGCTTCTTCTGGTTTCAGTTCTTTACGGTAAAGCTTACTGTCTGTGAGAACTTCGATGAATTTAATATAATGATTCTCTAGCATGGGATGAGCTGTATTCTGCCCAACTTTAACCAAAACTCCACCATCTTTTTCTTCCACGTAAGGAACGTGTTTTTCAGTGCTGGCATCTTCTGATTTAGCTACTAATTTTTCCATTGGGACTCCACAGCAAACAAGTGCAGGAGCTCCTTCATTTACAATTTCTACTACATTACCGCATTTTTCGCAGTAATAAATTTCTCTTAATTGTGTCATACTTCCCTCCTATTTTTATTTTTTTAAAAATGTACAAGATTCGTCTGGATGACAAAAAATATTCTATCTTGCAGAACTCATCTATTATTTTACTGGTGGATTGAACACACGAGTACCTAATTCATTATCTATCATCAGCATACCGTGTCCATTTCCACCTAACATTTTCAGCTTTCCTACAATTGCATCCATCGAAGCTTCCTCTTCCACCTGCTCATCAATGAACCAGTTCAAAAAACTTTTTGTAGCATGATCTTTTTCTTCAGTAGCCACATCCATCAAATTATTGATCAAGCTGGTTACTAATTGCTCATGTTCATAAGCTTTTTTAAAAATATCAAGTGCAGATTCAAAGTCAACTTCCGGTTTATCAATTGCTTTTAAGATAATCCTACCCCCTCTTTCATTTACATATTCATACATTTTCATTGCATGAAAATGTTCTTCCTGAACTTGTATTTTAAAGAAATTAGCGAAACCTGGCAAATTTTGTGAATCGAACCAGGCAGCCATAGACAAATAAAAATATTCTGAATACAATTCTTTATTTATCTGCTCATTAAAGGCATCAACTAATCTTTTCGATATCATATATTCTCCTTATCCTTTCAAACTGTTCATTACAGCTTCATAATTTGGTTCCTGAGTAATTTCAGGAACAAGTTCGGTGTATTTGATAACACCACCTTCATTAATAACGATAACTGATCTTGCCATCAATCCAGCCATTGGACCATTAATGATTTTTACACCGATCCCTTCGCTGAAACGTAAATCTCTCATTTCGCTCAATGAAATAACATTTTTCAAACCTTCAGCTTCGCAGAATCTGGAATGAGCAAAAGGTAAGTCTTTTGAAATACAAAGAACAACTGTATTACTCAATTTTTCTACTTCTGCATTAAATCTGCGAACCGATGCTGCGCATACTCCTGTGTCTAAACTTGGAAAAATATTCAGTACAACCTTTTTACCTCGGAAGTCCTCTAATCCTACATCAGAAAGATCTGTTTTGGTAAGTTTGAATTGGATATCATCTAAATTTGCTCCAACTGCTGGGATATCTCCAATTGTGTTTATTTCATTTCCTTGTAATGTAATTTTTGCCATCTTTCTTCTCCTATTGTATCTGATCAATCAGATATTTTTCTTAAAGATTTATACTTTTATGTTTTTCCAAAATTTCATCAGCTAGAACATCTAAAGCACGAAGATCTTTTTCTTCCGGAAATCCCCTCACCATGACAGTAGATAACAATTCCACTTTTAAATTACCCAGCATTCCAACTAATCGTTCTATCATTTTTCCACCCCAGCCATATGAACCGATAATTGTAGCAAACTTTGCTTTTGGTTTTAACATATTTGCTAAGAATGCAGCATAAGCAACTGATGGATGAGGACCTGCTAATACTGTCGGCGAACCAATAACTATTGTAGCAGCATCAACTAATTCGATAGCCAACTCACCAATATCCGTAACTGTTAGATTAAATGGTTTTACCCCAATACCCCTTTTGGTTAGCGCATCGACCAGATATTCTACCATTTTTTGAGTGCTTCCATGCATGGAAACATAAGGTATTACAACTTCATTCTTAACATTATCAGATATCCAGTCTTTGTAAGCATTGAGAATCATTTTTGGATTATCATAAATTTGACCGTGACTTGGTGCGATCATATCAATTTCAATATCTTCCAATTTCTCTAAATGTCTGACAATATTATTCCTGAACGGCATCATAATTTCAGCATAGTAACGTTTTGCGGAATTGTAAACTTTAGCTTCATCCTGTACGAATAATTCACTTGATACATAATGAGATCCAAGGAAATCACATGAAAAAAGAATACGTTCTTCAGGCAGGTAAGTTACCATTGTTTCCGGCCAGTGGACCCAGGGAGTTAGATAGAATTGTAATGTCTTATCCCCGAGCGATAAGGTTTCTTCATCCTTGATAACTATGAATTTTTCATTAGGAATTTTCAACAGGTCTTCTAGCATATTTTTGCATCTTTCGTTAGTTACAACTTTTGACTCAGGATATTTAGCCAGGACAGCAGGAATTCCACCAGAATGATCCTGCTCTGCATGATTTACAATAATGTAGTCAATATTTGAAATTCCAAGATTTTTCAAGTTTTCAAAGAGAGCATCCAAAGTTTCAGGATCAACCGTATCTATTAATGCTGTTTTATCAGTTCCCTTCACAAGATATGAATTATATGTGGTCCCATCGGGCAATGGGATCAATTCATCGAAAAGCCGCCTATCCCAATGTTTTGCTCCTATTGAAAAAACATTCTGCTTAACTTTTTGTATTGCCATTTTTCCTCCGTTTAATCACAATTAGCATGTAGCCGTTAGCCAATCGGCAAATGCTTATATTTTTTTTTATTACATCTAGTTATATCTTTGCAAATTCTTTCTTAACTACATCAAATAAAGCAATCAAATTTCTTTTAATAGAAGAGATTGCTCTGTCAGAATTTCTTTGTAAGATTTCCCGCAAAGATTTTTGTGTGCTTTCACCTCTGACACTTCTCACAAAAATAAGTGCTTCTTCCTGCCTGTTTTATTTTCATTATTTCAGCACCACACTCGCAAGTTTTTTTGCCATACACTTTCAAAAAATTTTGAAATTCCCCTTTTATATTTTCTACACTTCTATAATCGGAGATTGTTGTTCCATTGTATTTGATCGCTTCCATTAAAACGCTTTTTGTTTCTGATATTATATTCTTTAATTTTACAATTCCGATTCTGTTTGCCGGAGTTACAGGATGCACTTTTGCCCTGAAAAGAATCTCTGCAACATAGATATTTCCTAAACCTGCTATAACCGTCTGATCAAGAAGGGAATTCTTGATTGGTGCTTTTCTTTTCTTTAATTTATTTTTTAAATATTTTACATCAAATTTATTGGATAATGGTTCAACTCCAAGTTTCTCTATAGATTTGATCTTTTCATTAATCATTAAAATCTGAATTTTTCCAAATGTACGGACATCATCAAATATCAATTTAGTTTTATCTGAAAATATTATCTCTGCTCGTGAATGGGAAGAAGAATTATTAATACCTTCCTCATATATTAATTTTCCTGTCATTCTAAGATGTATAACCAATTTTAAATCTTTTGATGTTTTTATGATTATGTATTTTCCTCTTCGTTCAATACTTTCAATTTTACCAAATTCACATATATTTATGTTTTCTCCAAAAATCAATGTTCCTTGTCTTTTCTCCATTATTGAAGAAATAGTTTTAGACATTACTGTTTGCTTTAATCCATTGATTATAGTTTGAACTTCTGGAAGTTCAGGCATGCTCTAATCTCCTACCTTTTCCAAACAACTCCTACATACTCCTTTTAAATTTATGTGATATTCAGTAATCTTATGACCATCGATTAAATCATTATTGTAATGATCAAAAGAGTTATACAGATCATAAATTTTGTCACATTTAGTACATTGAAAATGTATATGTGGCTGAGTATTGTATTCATAACGAATTTCATTACCAAATAGAGAAAGAGCCATCAATATGCCTTTTTCTGTAAACGTTTTTAAAGTATTATAAACTGTGGTTTTAGAGAGCGTAGGCATTTCATCTGCCAGTGCCTGATATATCATATCTGCAGTTGGATGTGTTTTGTAATTTTTTAGATATTCCAGGATCTTTATCCGTTGCATAGAAGGCGCAATATCATTCTCTTTCAGGATCCTAATAATACTTTTCATTTTTACTCCTTTGTTACAATTACTCGTTTGTAACAATTACAAATTTGGAATCACGGTAATTTACGTCAAGAAAAAATATTATTAAAGAAAGGTAGTCCCTCCAATTTATCAGAAAAACCTTCCAGGTTGTTAATTCCCAGAAGGTTTATCATATTTAACAAACAACTTTTTTAATTGAAATAACCTAACCCATCACTCTGTATTATTTCAACAATAACATTTTTTTCGTTGCTTGATAATCACTAGTTTTGAATTTGTAAAAATAAATCCCTGATGATACCGTTTTATTGTTATCATCTTTTCCGTTCCAAACTATAGAATGCTGACCGGCTGAAAGCTGACCGCTGACAAGCTGCTTAACTTTTTGCCCTTTCATATTGTATATTTCTAACGAAACATAGTTGTTTTCCATTAAATCAAAACTGATTCTAGTTTCCGGATTGAATGGATTAGGTGTTGGGTGGGATAGTATAGTCTAAAGAATAAATAAACTTAATAGATAATATTAAAATTAAGATAAACAGAAGTCTAGTTTTCAATTGTTATCTCTTGTTTTAATGATAATAAATTACTTCAGCAACAGCATCTTCCGGCTCATTTCAAAATCACCGGATTTAAGTTTATAAAAATATATTCCTGATGAGACAAGTTGGTTATTTTGGTCTGTTCCGTTCCAGATGACTGAATAATTGTTCTTTCCGTCTCCTTCGATACGATGCTGTGCATCACTCAGGATGACAGGTAAAGTTGTTATTTTTTGTCCTTTTATATTGTAAATTACTAATTCAGTGCTCTCGGTGTTTTCGGTGTTTAATGAGAATGAGATTGTTGTTGTTGGATTAAATGGATTTGGATAATTCTTTAATTCGCAATTCGCAATTTCTAATTCGTAATTATCCACTCCAACCTCTCCAATCTCTTCCAGTAATTGAGTCATAAACAATTCAGCTCCATCATTATAAGTAACATAAAGCGGGAAACCAAGCAGAACAAAACAACCATTTGGTTGAGCTTTGAGCGCACAATTTTCTCCGATATACTGGTTACCTGCAACACCATCATATTGATAGATACTATTTGATGCTCCCGGAAAAATTCCTATATAAGGCAGCATCCCATTAAATGGAATGTGAACTTTATCAGGATCGACTGTGATATCTTCATATTCTTCGGAAATGGCACCTGTAAATCCCCACTCATATACCTGTTGAATATTGCTGCAATTCAAAAAATCTGACGTAAATGAAACAGGAATTCCCAGTGCTGTTTTCCATCCGGAAATAATTAAATTTCCTCCTCCTGCCAGATAACAACCAAGTACATCCAGATTATCATTAATATAATTATTAACAACATCATCATCGTGATATATAATAGTTGAAAAATTTACAATATATTCAAGATCAAGCTCTCCCTGATTTGAATAGTCATATGTTGTAAAATTGCAATTAATTATATCTTCATAAAATTCATCTACCATTGCATCAGTAGGGTTACCTTGAGTTCCATTACTATCATTTGTTTCATCTATAACTAAAATCCCTTGATCAAGCGGGAAATTAAGAGGAGTAGCTTCATAAACTTCTGAAAATGGAGTTTCATAAAATTCATCTTTTATTGCTTTGAGTTTGTAATAATAAGTAATTCCATTTATCAGATCATTATCAGAATATGTAGTTTCTGTTATTATCTCTGAATTGATTATTATAAAAGGATCCTCCGGAGATTCAGCACGATACAGATTATAGCCATCAATTCCAACTTCAGGCCAGAATTCATTCCAATAGATGATTACACTTTCATCTGCTGAATAAGCATTATTTATCTCTGCCTGCATAAATGTTGTACCTCTATTTAGAACCCAATTATTTGGATCAATTTCTACATTATCATAAACAGAAATATCAGTCATCGCAATAGTTTGAACTGGCTCATTTGGAGTAGCTTGCACAAGCACAGAATCATGATCTGCTTCATAATTAATATGGAAGGGAACATCCAGATAGAACTCGGTATCAGTATTGGATTCGGTTTGCACATAAGTCATTATACGAGGAATTGCCAGGTAAGGATTGAAGAAGTATGTGTACTTTATGGAAGGCAAGCCCGGCTGATAGATCCATTGCAGGAAAAACTGATCCAAATCCAAACCACTCACGTTTTCGCACACTTCCTGAAAATCATCAGTGACTACATTCCCATTATGATAAGCCAAGAAATATTCCTGCATGATCTGGAAGAAAACTTCATCTCCTGTTTTCAACCTTAACATATGCAGAACTGAAGCAGGTTTCTCGTAAGTTGCAGGAGTGAAATATCCATTGGGCGGAGGATCGTAAACAGTATGCGGAGAGCTGCCACCCCAACTCAGATAATATTGTTGGATTGAAGTATAAACATAATTAACCATTGCCTCGAATCCCTGCCAGGCTTCCATATATAGAGCTTCCGAATATGTAGCAAATCCTTCTGAAAGCCAAATGTCTTTCCAGGTAAGGCAGGTTAGACAATCACCATACCATTGATGAGAGAGTTCATGAGCAATAGTTGTTTCATAAGTATGATTACCTGTTACTAAATAACTTGCAAGTGTTGTCATGGTCTGATGTTCCATAGCACCGTAAGTTGCAAAATTTGTTACAGCATTACCATATTTTTCAAATGGATAATCACCATAAAGTCCCGAGAATGTTTCCATCATAAAAGGCAAGTTGGAAAAATCCTCTGTTGCATTTGGTACAACACCAGGATGAACAAAATTCTGGATTGGGATATCTCCAAATAAATCATTCAATTCCACATAATTCTGTGCAACAATAGAAACTAGGTAGGTAGCCATAGGATTTGAACCTTCCCAATTGTGGGTCATAGTTTCATTCCCATTATCAGCGATTGAAGTTCGCAATCCATTACAAGCTGCCAGCCAATCATCACGAACAGTTATATGAAGATTGATGATCGCTTTATCCCAGGGATGATCATAGCAGGGCCACCAATAACGGGAAGCATTAGGATCTGAAATTGTAAATACATGACTGTTGCTGAAATACATGCCCAAACCATTCCAAATCGGATTACCTGAGTATTCTACAATGGTTGTAAATTGATCTCCCGGATTTATAGTTCCAAGCTCAATTGTTATCAGGCTACCATCGTATGTATAGCTTGCTGTACTTCCATTTAATTGGACATCAATAACTGTCATCGCTTCTAATTCATAATTGATCTCTGTAAGCACTTCTTCCGCTTCTACTTCTGCGATCACAGTTCCGGAAATATAATCGTTTACTTCATCAATTTCCATAGTGATGTCATAATTTATTATATCGAAACCATGAGCAGAATCTGCCCGTGTCATTTCATAATTCAAACTTGATAAATTAGCTTTATGTCTATCACATCTTGGTCGTGCAAAAGCAGGAATAATTAATAGTAAGAATAAAAATAATAAAGTAATCTTTTTCATTTTTCCTCCGGATTTAACCTTTTGGTTTATTTTTTATTTAACTAAAATAACTTGCAACCAATTTTTCTAAAAAATAGTATTATTAATTATTAATTATTAATTATTAATTTAAATATTAAATACTTATATTGAATTGTTTAGCTTGAAATATGATGTGCTCACTAGCATTAGTGAATAGTATAATAAAACATTTAATGTTAAATCAGAAAGAGAGACGTAAGTATCTGAGACAGAATATAAAACATTTATATGAAGGTTCAATTTCGATCTTAAAAATAGAGATCTATTTCTGGAGAAAGAAGAAGAAAAAGTCTGTCAAAGCAATTAAATAAGCCTTATTAGTCATTTTAAGTGCATAGATGCGGATTTATTTCAGTTGTCATAATGATGTACTTTATTCGAAACAATTCTAACATCCTCGTTTCTATAACAAGATTTAGCATATGTAGCTATGCGATTTTTTCCTTCTTTTTTTGCATAATTCTTAGCAAAAGCAGCCCTTTCTTCTATTTCACTATCTGTTTGGATAGAACTCTCAGTAACTTTAAAAATACCCATTGAAATGGTAATCTTTTCATCAATACCAAAGTATGATAACTTTAGTAATTTAGATTGAAATTCTTTCATAAATGTGATTGCTGTAGAGTTTTTCATATTGGGTAGTAGCACAACATATTCATCTCCACCATATCGATATGCATGGCCATGAGAATAAACATGTGACTCTAATGCACTCATGAATTTAGGCAACACATCCCTGTCAACTCGTGGTTCTCTATACTTAGTATTGAACACCTTAAAATCATCTATATCAAGATATGCGACATTAATTGGATTGTTTCGTAAACCGCAGGTTAAACGATAATATGCTAAATCAGGAATAAATAGTGAAGGCGCGGTTAAAATATGGAATTTCTCATCAAATATCCTTTCTCTAAAAGACAATGAACTATTTTCAAAAAGCAATTCTTCTGCAAGTTGAACTGAAAGAAAATCAGTTATCTTGGGAGTAATATGCATTTCAGTCTTTTTGAACCATTCATCTTTCATTATATCGTTAATAACTTCAAGTTCTTCATCCAGTGTAATTCTTAAATCATGGTTAAAAGTAAAATCACTTCGATTCTCAATATCAAAAGCTTTTGCTCGTCTTTCATGAATAACACTTGCCTTAAGAAGTGGAAGTAATTCTGTACTTATCTCACTTAATTCTGTATCTTGGAGTTCATCAAATAATTGATCAAGTTGAGCTTCTATCCGTTCTACCTCTCTGGGTACTATCGTTAATTTAGAAAACACAAGATCACCAATATGCCTTTTGAACCATGACTTATATTGCATCACATAAACATAATATAGATTGAAAAATTCACTTCTTTTAATTTTATACATAATGCATCTCCTCATACTTGATAGACAGAGTTTCGTTGAGAATAATCACGTGTCAAATTTATTTTAGAAAAATTGGTAAAATTTTCATGTACATATAATTTGAGATATTTATCAAACTTTCTACCATAATTTTTCAATATCTAAAATAACACGCAACCAATTTTTCTAAAATTAATATTTTTATTTGACAGAAAATTGGTTATCTTATCCTTAGCACTCAATAAGTGTGATTGCTAAAAAGAGAAATAAATAAAGTAGGAGGCTATATAATTATGGCAAAGCAAATGAAATTTAGTCACAGTTCAAGAACCGCAATGAAAAAAGGGGTTGATGAGCTTGCTAACGCTGTTAAGGTCACATTAGGACCCAAAGGCAGGAATGTTGTATTAGATAAAAAGTTCGGTTCACCACTCATCACTAAAGATGGTGTTACGGTTGCAAAAGAGATCGAGCTGGATGATCCTTTTGAAAATATGGGTGCACAACTTGTAAAAGAGGTAGCAGAAAAAACTCATGACGTAGCCGGTGATGGAACAACAACAGCAACAATATTAACACAAGCAATCATTGAGGAAGGACTTAAGCATGTTACTGCTGGTGTAAATCCGATGTACCTTAAAAAAGGAATTGAAAAAGCTTCAAGAGTTGTTGCAGAAAAGATCAAAGAACTAAGCCAAGAGATTAAGAAAAATGATAAGATCGAACAGATTGCTTCTATTTCCGCAAATAATGATAAAGAAATAGGTAAATTAATTGCAGAAGCAATGGAAGCAGTCGGCAATGAAGGTATAATCAATGTTGAAGAGGCAAAATCAATTGATACATATTTGGAAAAAGTTGAAGGTATGCAATTTGATCGTGGATACCTCTCACCCTATTTTGTAACAGATCCCGACAAAATGATCACCGAATTCGAGGATCCATACATTCTTCTTTTCGATAAAAAAATAAGTGTAATGAAAGACTTGTTACCAATACTTCAGGAAGTTGCGCAAACAGGAAAACCATTCTTTATTATTTCCGAAGACATCGAAGGCGAAGCACTTGCAACTTTAGTTGTGAACAAACTTCGCGGAACATTGAATGTGGCTGCTGTAAAAGCACCTGGATTTGGTGACAGACGTAAAGCCATGATGGAAGATATTGCTATCCTTACCGGTGGAACTTTGATTTCCGAAGAAATGGGCAGAA
>Ga0307992_1000885_pt1 | contig 18366 bp, 24 predicted proteins | sample EllFjometagen133_FD_203162 | JGI IMG/M metagenome (GOLD analysis project Ga0307992, IMG submission 203162) | Marine microbial communities from Ellis Fjord, Antarctic Ocean - #133 | ecosystem: Environmental > Aquatic > Marine > Unclassified | place: Southern Ocean | collected 2014-10-08
GGAAAATTGCAATTTAGTAAATACTTTCAAGAATTTAAAAAAGGCAATTCTGTTGCAGTTGTAGCAGAACCTTCTATTCAATCAAGTTTTCCAAAGACTCTTCAAGGAAGAACAGGTGTTATTGAAGATAAAAGAGGTAAGGCATATATTGTTAAAATTAAAGATCAGAACAAAGAGAAAAAGTTTTTAATTGAAGCAATCCACTTAAAATTAATAAAATGATAAAAAATAAGGAACTTTTGAGTATGGCTGAAGCTACTGAATACATTGATAAAAATAACCTTTTAGATATAAAGGGGTTCATAAAAAAATTCACCAAATTGAAACCAAAAAAGGCTAAGGAATTAAAAAAGAAACTTATAGAATTAAAAATAGTGAAATTGGGAATAGAACAAATAATAAAAATAATTGATTTATTACCAGAAAATAAAGAAGATTTAAATAAAATTGTAGATACTAATTTAGATGAAAATGAAACAAAAAAAATACTCGAAACAGTTAAAGAATTTAAATAAACAAAATGAAAATAAATATAAAATTTCCATTCGTTCAAATAAGAATAGGAAGACTAATTTAAATGAAAGAAGAGTTTGCAATAATTTTAGAATTTTTACCAAATGGATATCCTTTGGAAAAGAAAATGATTCCAATAGTCCAAGCTATAGGAAAAACAAACTTGACCCTTTTAGAACTTGTTCCGAGAAGAGGGGCCAATTTAGAGATTGGTGAAGAAGTTTATATTGGTGAAGGAAAACGCGAAAAAATATATTATATTCTTGGACGGCTTCATAGGGAAAAATTAACTGAAGCAGCAAAGAACCAATTACAAAATTTTATAAAGCAAGTAGTCAGTGAAAGAAAAGAAAGATTTATTGAGTTTTTCAATAAATCAGACGCCATAAATAAAAGGATCCATCAAATTGAATTACTTCCGGGGTTTGGGAAAAGGCATATGCAAGAGATAATAACTAAACGGAAGGAAAAAGAATTTGAATCTTTTGAAAATATGAAGAAACGGATACAAAATTTACCTGATCCAAAAAATGCTATTGAAAAAAGAATTTTTCAAGAACTAACAAATATTGAAAGATATAATTTATTTATAAATTAAAATGACCGAACAAAAACTGCAAAAACAAGTGAAAGAAAAAAAACAAAAAAGTGAACTTCCTAGTGTATCCTCTAAAATAGAAGAGGATAGAATAATTAGAATTCTCGCAAAAGATATAGAAGGTAAAATGAAGGTTTATGCAGGACTTACAAAAATAAAAGGCGTTTCATGGAGTTTATCAAATTCTATTTGTAAAGTATTGAAAATTGATAAAAATAAAAAAATAGGTTCTTTAACTGAAGAAGAAATAAAAGAAATATCTAATTTTATAAAAAATCCAAAAGTTCCAGGATATCTTGTTAATAGGAGATTTGACTTTACAACAGGCGAGGATAAACATTTGAGCAGTAGTGATTTGGAACTACAAAAAGAATTTGATATCAAAAGACTGAAAAAAATTAAATCTTACAGGGGATTTAGACACATGGCTGGACTGCCTACAAGGGGGCAAAAAACAAGAAGTAATTTTAGACCAAATAAAAAAAAGGCAGGAATTAAAAAGAAAGCAAAGAAAAAATGAATCGAAAACATAAAACATACTCAAAACCAAAAAGACCTTTTGATAAAATAAGGATTGATGAAGAAGCGAAAATAAAAAAAGAATTTGGATTAAAGAATAAAAGGGAAATTTGGAAAGCAGAAGCTAAAATTACCTCAATTAGAGAACGTGCAAAAAAATTGATTTCTGCTGGGCCAAAAGAGCAAAAAGCATTATTTGAAAGATTAAAAAAAATTGGTTTGGAAGTTAATTCAATAGCAGATGTTTTGTCCTTAAATAAGGAAAATTATCTAAATAGGAGGCTTCAAACAATTGTAGTGGGTAAAAAACTTACTACTACTATAAAAAGTGCAAGACAATTAATTGCTCACAAGAGGATTTTAGTTAATAAAAAAATTGTAGATAGCCCATCATATATTGTTCCTGTAGAATTAGAAGGAAAAATTTCTTTAAAAGAAAAAAAGAACGTAAAAGCTAAGGAAAAAAAGAATAATGAAAGGAAATTAAACCAAAAGGAAACTATTAAAAATGATTAAAAAAGAAGTTGAAATAAAAGCTGACCCTGACAAAATTAAGGTAGAAGAAACAAAAGAAACAGAAAAAAAGATTAGTGAAAAGAAAGTTGTTACGAAAAAAGAAAAATCCTATGAAGCAATCCTAAATATTTATACTTCATTTAATAATACAATGGTTCATATTACAGATATGGCGGGCAAAACAATTTCAAAAGTTACAGGGGGCATGGTTACAAAACATGGTAGACTCAAAGCAAATCCAACAATCGCTATGTTCATTGCAAAAAGGATTTCAGAAAATGTTAAAGAATTGGGAATTAAATCATTTTATGTTAAAATTAGGGCAAAGACTGGCAATCATTCTCCAGGTCCTGGAACAAATTCAATAATGAAAAGTTTATCTCGAGAAGGTTTTAAAATTTTGAATATTCTTGATACAACAAGAATTCCTAGAGGAGGACCAAAGAAAAAAGGTGGGAGAAGAGGAAGACGTCCTTAAGTAAACTTTAAAAATGAAGAAAATTAAAAAATAAAATGGAACTAATAAGTAAAAAAGAGAACCAAATGATATTTACTGCAGAAATAGAAGAAAGCTTAGCAAATGCCATTAGAAGATATATCAACCAGATTCCCGTGCTTGCTGTTGATGAAGTGGAAATTTCAAAAAATGATTCTCCATTGTATGATGAAACAATTGCTCACAGAATAGGCCTAATTCCAATAAAAATAGATAAAACAGCCAATACAAAAATAATTTCTAAATTAAAATTAGATGCAAAAGAAGAAGGGATGGTTTACTCTGATAAGTTAAAAGGAAATTTGAAAGTTGCTTATGAAAAGATCCCAATAACAACTTTAAATAAGGGGCAAGAATTAAATATTGTTGCCATTGTTAAAAGAGGGAAAGGAGAAGAACATGCAAAATTTTCTCCAGGATTAATGTTCTATAGAAATATTGTTGATATAAAATTAGATAAAGATTGCCCAAAAGAAGTTGTAGATATTTGTCCTAAAAAAGTTTTTGCATTTAAAGGAGATAAAGTGGTTGTTAAAGATAGTTCAAAATGTGATATGTGTGAAGCTTGCATAGAGGTTTGTAGAAAACATAAAAAAAATTCAATAAAGATTATCCCTACAAAAAAATTAGTAATTGAATTAGAATCTTTTGGACAAATAAATGTTGAAAATATTTTAAAGGAATCTGTAGAAATTTTGAAAAAAGATTTGGCAGACATTTCTAAAAAGATAAATAAATAATTCTAAAGGTTTTTATATAAATAATTAATTGTATTCTTATGCGAGGGTGCTGGAGTGGTCAAACAGGACAGCCTCAAGAGCTGTTAGCTTATGCTTACGCAGGTTCGAATCCTGTCCCTCGCATAAACTTTAAATACCCTTTTTATTTCAAATTTATACCTGCGAGTCATCTACTCGTGCCCTCGTTTAAAATTAAGGGCAATAAAGTGTTTCGCGAAAACAATCGGCGTTAGCGGGAAGTAAATACTTCTTGTTAAATTAAGATGAAATCAAAAACTAAAATAAAAAAACAAATGCAGAAGAAAACTAGTTCAAAATTAGTTGATACAATAATTACTGCAAAGAAAAATAAGCCTTGGATTAAGATTGCAGGAATTCTTTCTGGTCCAAGAAAAAACAGAATAAATTTAAACCTTGAAGAAATAGATAAAAAAGTAGAAGATAATGAAATTGTTGTAATTCCTGGAAAAGTTCTTTCACAAGGTAAGGTAAATAAAAAAATAAAAATTGTCGCATTAAATTTTTCTGATAAAGCAAAGGAAAAATTATTAAGATTAAAATTCGAGATCTCAAGTATAGTTGAAGAAATTAAAAAAAATCCTGAAGGAAAAGGAATTAAAATTTTAGAAAAATGACAAAAATAATTGATGGAAAAAATGCTGTATTGGGAAGATTAGCTAGTTATGCCGCAAAAGAGGCACTAAAAGGTGAAGAGATAATTATATTAAATTGTGAAGAAATAATTATTACTGGAAACAAAAAAAACATTGAAAGAAATTTTGATATTAAAAGGAGCAGAGTTGGACATAGTCAAAAAGGACCAAGACATTCTAAATCAAGTGAGAAAATGGTCAAAAGAGCGATAAGAGGCATGCTTCCTGACCATAGAAAAGGCAGAGGGAAAATTGCTTTTAAAAAAATTAAATGTTATATTGGAGTTCCAAAAGAGTTTCAAGAATCTAAGAAGATACTTGCTGGAAAACAAAAGAAAACTAAATTTTCAAGAATAAAAGATTTTTCAAAATGACAAAAGAAATAATCGCCTCAGGTAAAAGAAAAACTTCTATTGCAAAAGCTACAATTGTAAAAGGTTCTGGAAAAATATATATTAATAAAAGAAATTATAATACACTACATTTATTTGACAAACTGAAAATTGAAGAACCAATAAGAATCGCTAAAAAAATTCTTGGGAAAATAGATTTTAATATTTTAATTATTGTTAAAGGTGGTGGAGAAAAAAGCCAAATTGAAGCTGCAAGAGTTGCATTATCAAAAGCCATTGTTAAATTTTCAAATTCAAAAGAATTAACAGATACTTTTTTAAATTATGATAGAAATTTATTAGTTGCAGACGTTAGGAGAAAAGAAGCATACAAACCAGGTGATTCTCGGGCCAGGGCAAAGAGACAAAGTAGTAAAAGATAAAATTATTTTTGAATACAAATTAACCATAAGCTTTATAAAAAATAAAACCATATAATAATATGAAAAAAGGAAGTGAAAGAAAAGAAGCATGGATGAGAATTATTATTGGGATAATCTCAGGGATTATTCTTGGAATTTGGAAAGCATTAATACAAATTTTAGGGATAGTGCATTGGTTCATAGTAGTCTTTTCTGGAAAAAGAAATAAAGGTATTGCAAAGTTTAGTGAAATTTGGAACACTCAAATTTATATTTTCCTAAGATATATGACTTTTGTTACAAATGAAAGACCTTTTCCATTTACAAGTTTGACAAAGAATTTTAGTAAATTTAAAAAATAATTTTAAAATTATTTTATTCCTAATCTTTCTAGTTTATTTTGAACATGGTTAAATAATGTTGAAGAAATAATTGGGTGATGGGTTCCTTGATGAATTTGGTTGTTGAATTTTATTTTTCCAATATAAGTAAAATTAGAGAGAATTTTTTTTAATCCATTAACAGAAAAATTATGTTTTTTGGCTAATTTTGTTATACTTATATTTTCTGTTAAAAAATTTTCAAAGATTTCTTCCACTTCTCTGAAATTTTGTGCGAGGATTAATTTTCCATTTTCGAATTTATAACCAAAAGCTGGGCGAGACATGAGAAATCCTTTAGATGCTTTTTCAATCATGCCATTTTTTTGCTGATTTGCGCGAATTTTTTTAAACTCTTCTAATTTTTTCCTAAGAATTTCATTTTCTTGTTTTAATTTTTCTATTTCTTCCATTTTATATTTCTCTCTTGTTAAATTCTTCTAACAGCGAGGGTAATTTTTTGTAAAGCCAATAATTGAATTTTATAAATTCATTTGTTTTATTATTTATATGTAAGATCACTTTTTCATATTCTTTATTTTCATACCAAATTGGAATGTTGCTACTTAGTTTTGGTTTTTTTGTTAATTGGTCTAAACCTGCTCCTTTGAATTCTCCATTATTCATCAAAATTCCTATTACTCTCAAATCAATAAATGGTCTGCTTAAGATATAAATTGGTTTTAATTCGTGGAACGCCATCCTTGTCTTCAAAAAACTATTGGTGAATCCTAAGTTGTACCCTATTGGAATAAAGTCAAAAGGATAGTCGCTTTTAATTTTTGTATTGATTAAAAACTTTTCAATAATCTCTTTTTCAGAAGATTCCCATTCTTTTAAAATTTTTAATTCTGAAATTGGTTCTCCTGTTGATCTATCTAATTCTTGATATTGAATAGTAATTATTTTATCTTTTCTTGGATTTAATCCAGTAGTTTCAATGTCAAGGTAAAAGTTTGTCATTTTTGGGTTCTCCTTTTTTGTTTTAATTTATTTTGAATTGTATTAAATAATGTTGCAGATACTAAAGGTTGGTGTTTTCCTTTACTTTCTTGGGAAGCAAATTTTACCTTTCCTAAATAAGTTGTGTTTTGTAGTAATTTTTTTATCCCAGAAGTAGTCAAGTTATTTTTTTTTGCTAATTGGGTTAAACTTATTTCTGTATCTAAAAATTCTTGAAAAATTTTTGGGATTGTTTCTGCCTCTTCACTGGGAATTAATTGCTTATCTATAATTTTATATCCTTTAGGGGCTTTTGTTATAAAACCTCCTTCTTGTGCTTTACGAGCCATTCCAAACTTTGTTCTATCTCCAATAATATTTCTTTCAAATTCTGCAAATGCGGAAATCACATGAAACATTAGTTTTCCTGAAGCAGAAGTTGTTTCAATTTTATCCTGTAAAGAAACAAAATCTATTCCCCATTCTTTTAATTTATCAATTGTTAGAATTAAATCTTTTAAAGACCTGGAGAATCTGTCTAATTTATGAATAAAAATTGCAGAAAATTTTCTTGCTTCTGCGTCCTTTAGCATTTGAACCATCTCAGGCCTTTGTTGTATATTCTTGGCAGATTTACCTTCCTCCCGATATACTTTGTAAACTTCATATCCAATTGCTTTGGCATAGTTTTCAAGTGACTCTTGTTGCGCATTTAAAGAAAACCCTTGGGTTGCTTGTTCTGTTGTTGAGACACGGACATAAATTGCTGCTAATGGCTTTGCGGAGTTCATTTTAGTTTCTTATCCCTTTTCTTTAAATTATATAATGCATTAAGAAGATAACCTATTTTCGCGGTAGCCATGCTGTATGCCCAAGATTCCCAATTTTCTATCTTGATTACTTGTGCCTTATGGATAATTTGATGCCTAATTAAAATCATTTTTCTAACTGTGCCAAACATTCTCAAGAAATCTTCATTTTTTTCTGGAATTTCACCCATTTCTCCAACAATATACTTTAGAATGTTCTTTTTAATTTTCTTTTCAGAGACTTCTTTAGAATCCCCTTTCTCCATTCCAAGTAAATTAAAGTTTTTGTCTTTTTTAGGAAGAGATTTATAATTGTCATCTAAATCAAGACATTTGAATAAGACCATAATATCTCGCATATTTTGGAAATTCATTTCTTCTGCCAAAATTTCAGATAATTTTATCTTATTTTCATTTATTTTCTCTAACTCTCTTAAATTAAACTTTGTCTGTTTAAACTTTTTAAATTTCTTTAATTTTGCTAAAGAGACAATTTTTTTATCTACTGCTTGCTTAAACATTTCTTCTAAGAAGAATTCTAAACAAGAAACTAAAAAAACAACATATTGAATCCTAGATTGATACTGGTTCCTCCTAGGAAATTTTCTCATAAAACATTCTCTTTCTAACTCCCAAGCATCACTTATTTTTTTTTCAAATATTTTAAGGAGATTTCCTTTTTTAGAAAAATTTCTGTTCTTTAAAATTCTATCAACATTTACCATCTTCCTCTTTATTTTGTAAACTTAGGGTCTCTAATACCTAGTTCACGTATATTTAGGGTGCCCTAAGTATATAAATCTTATGTATTTTCAAAGAAAAGTTGTGTTTTTCAAGTATTTTTTATTAATAATTAATTCTGCTCACAGGTTCGTGCACTAAGGTTAGCTTAGTTAATTATCTTAAATATTTATTCTTTTAAGAAATGTGCTGCTACATAAATCAAAATTAAACTTATTATTGTGATGAAAATTGAAGTTAATATGCTTGAAAGTTCTGAGCTCTGAATTTTAGTAATTAGTTGAACAAAAGATTGGGATAAATCAAAAATTGTTTGCCTCCAAGTAAATGCGATTGTAAAACCAAATGTAATTGTTATTAACATTCTGGCTTGCCTGCGAAATTCTTTTTTGAAACTTTTACCTCCAATAAAAAATTCATATAACTTTTTTTTCATTTTATCTTATTAATATATTAAAATAGTTTATTAATATTTTGGATTCAACATTTTTTAATTATTTTTTGTTTCTGCGGGGTTTTGTGCACTAAGGTTAGCTTAGTTTAGAATAGTTAAAAAATTTCGTGAAAGAAGGTGTTCAAACAACCTGTTTATTTAAGTTTACCGACGGAAAATAACTAATGAAAACTTGATTTTGGACAGCTGTCCAAAATTGGCTTGGTTGTTTAAGGGTGTTCAAACAGGCTGTTTAAAGGTATTTTTTTGTTTAAACAGGTGTTTTTTTGTTGTTTTTTAAAAAAATTTATTTTAATTTTTCTAACCTTTCCGTCGGAAAGAAAAAAGATTTATCGACGGAAGCACAAAGTTTTTAAACATTCTTTTACAAAATTAATTATGTTTAAATGGTTATTTGGGAAAAAAGAGGTTGAGTTAATTAAAGAAGAGACTAAAAAAGGTTTTGAATTTGTTAAAAAAGATATTTCTGTTGTTAGTGGTTGGATTAAACATCTTGATTCTGAAAAAAATTTGCATAAAAAAGATATGGAAGAGATAAAAGGTATTTTGTCGTCGGTTCAAGAAGAAATTCTTGAATTGAAAAATGTGGTTTCTGTTATGAATGAACTAAAACCAAACAGGCTGTTTAAAACACCTAAACAAGTGTCCAATAAACAAACAGCTGTTTATGCTGTTCAAACAGCTGTTCAAACAGCTGTTCAAACACCGAAATTAGACCAATTTTCAATAACTGAAAGGGCCATACTCTGGATGTTATTAAACACAGATATGAAATTAAGTTATGATGATTTAGCAGCTATGCTAGGTAAAGAAAGATCTACTATTCGAGGCCAAATAAACACAATAAAACAGAAAAGTGAGATTATAGAAGAATCAATAGAAAAAAATGGTAAAAAAAGATTATTTATACCTGAACAAATTAAAGAAAAAATGTTAAAAAAAATAAAAGTGAGGGTTAATTCAAGTAAAAAAAATAAAAAATCACAAAAAAAATAAAAAATGTGTGTTAATTTTAAAAAAATAATGTAAAAAATTCAAAAAGTGAGATTAAATAATAATCTTTGTTTTATTGAAAAGTGAGTTTAATAGTTATTATGTTAACCGAATAATTATAAATTAAAGGTCACGAAGTTGTAATATAGTTGAAAGACTAGCAATCTTCTTTAAATTATTTGAAATAATAAGATTTATATTCTTATTATTTATTTTCTTTTTCTCGACAGAAATTCCTTTTTTTATTATTCGCCCTACATAATCTCTTACCGATGATTCTGTGAGATTTATCCTCTTTGAAATACTTTTATAGTCTGCAAAACCTTCATCTTCTTCTAATTGATAAATTGTTGAAAATACTAACCATTCTTGATTAGTAAGTCTTTTAAATTTTAATCTAATCTGCTTTTTTAGATTATCTAAAGAATCTAACATCTCTACAGCATTTTCTATTGAATTCTCACTTATTTGTTTGTTTTCATAGAAACTGGTGGGGTGTCTGTCTGTCTGTCTGTCTGTCTGTCTGTCTGTCGAAACCCCTTGATTTCCAGTGGAAAAAGGCATATTTTGGTTGTTTAAAGCTTCTAAAGGGTAATTAGGTGTCGAAGAATGTGTTGAAGTTGTTGGAATTTGAGGTTTATCTGTCGAAGTGTTTATTTGGTCAATATTAGAGAAATTTTTTGTTTTTTCAATAAATTGTTTAATGATTTCTTGTATTTCATCTATTTTCTCATTGTTTTCAATTAAAATTGATTTTAAAGAATTTATTTCTAAATAAAGAAAATCAATATCTTGTCTTACTTTTTGGAATGCATTTTTTATAAGATTCATAAAAAAATAAAAGAAAGGTCATATAAAAACTTTAAGATAATATAGTATATAATTTAAATTAGGTAAATTAATAGTTTTTGTAAGCAGTATATGCTATATCACTTAATTTCCATCTTGATCTTCTTACATAAGGTATCCCCTTGGGATTTTTTTTTATTTGCAGTATCAAATTCCTTTTTTTTAAATTTAACAAAAGATCTTTTATGAATTCTTCATCTCTTGCTATTTCTTCTGCAATTTGTGATGTAAAGAGAGATTTAGGGCTAACAAAATAAAGGTAAGATAATATTTGTTCAAAAATTTTTTCCTTTTTTTTATTAGAGATTTTCATGACTTAAATAGAAAAAAGATTTATTTAAAGGTTATGAATCAAAAAGTAAAAAAATTAATAAAATAATGTGAGATAATAAATAATTTTTAAAAATTTGTTAAAATATATTATTTACTATTAGATTTGGTTTCCTGTTTCTTCAAAGAAGGCATTGGGATATGTAAAGGAAGATTCATTTCTTCCTCTAATTCTAATGCTTTTAAATTTGCTTTTCTTAATATTATATTAAATAATAATGTTCTAAAATCTTCTTGTATCTTTTTATCTTTCCATTGTTTTAGTATATCTTTTGAAAGTTTTTTGTCAACGGTAAAAAGAACATTACCAGAAAGATTTATCTTAGCAAAGTCTGGATTATAATTTACATTAAAGATAAATTGAACACCAATAAATTCATCTTTTATTAACATATTATCTTGTTTTACTTCCTTTATCTCAGAAATATCAATATTTGTTTTAACTTCAAGATTTTTCTCTGCTTTATTTGAAAGTTTTTCAATATTTATCTTATCAAAATTAAATCCCATTATTTTCATCCTATATTTAAAAAAAATACATTTTTAAATATTTGTATATAAATTATTATAACTAATTTTAAAAGAATTTAAATTAAATCTTCTTCTGAAACAATAATAAAATCTCCGATAGCAATTATTGCAGAATATGGTATTAAGAGTTCGTTCAAATTTGTTTTTTCTAAATTAAGATTTCTTGTATATAAAGTAGAATCTTTTACAATAAGGTTAATAAGTTCACCTGATTTTGTTTCAAAAGTTATATCTTTAACGAATCCTAATCTTTTACCTTCTTTAGTTACAATTAATTTTCCAGAGATAGTACTGAATAAGTTTTTGTTTGTTTGCATATTTAAACCAAAAGAGAATAATTTATAAACTTTTCTGTGAAATTAAATAGGTTTTATAATAGGTATAATTATGAATAAACTTTAACTTTTATGAACATGAATATAATTTTCAGAATTTATTTCTTTTGTTTTTTAACCCACTGACCCTTTTGTTTCGTATGGAAAACATTTAAAAAGAATTTGAATTTTTTTTCAAAAAATTTTGATTTAAAAATATTTATATTATATAATATATATAATATAATAATAATAATAATAATAATATAACAAAAATAAAAATAATTTATTTTCCTTTTCCATTAGAAATATAGGTGTTCCCTTTTTTCAGTGGTTATAATCTTTTATATAATTAAATATTTTTTATCGTTGAAATAAATAAAATAATATAAATTTCCATGCGAAATCTAAGTGTGGGTGTTTGTTGTTTTGTAATATTAAAATGGTATTTGAACTTAATAATATTTTTGAATCTTTTGATAAGAATTTGATTTTTAAAAATAAATCTCTTTTACAGACAAATTATCAGCCAAAAGATATTCCTTATAGGGATGATCAGATTAAACAGATTGCGTTGGTGTTGGCCCCAGTTCTTAGGGGTGAAAGAACAAGTAATTTGTTTCTTTATGGAAAGACCGGTACTGGAAAAACCCTTTCTATTCAACATGTTAGGGATGAATTGTTGAAAAGGGTTAAGAGTGATAGTGAATATAAATTGAAAATAGAATATCTGAATTGTAAGTTGAAAAAAGTTTCTGATACAGAATACAGGGTTTTGTCAGAGATTATTAAAAAGTTAGGGGGAGAAGTTCCTGCTACAGGTTTGCCTACCCAATCTGTATATAATAAATTTATTGAAATGGTTGATTCTGAAAAACAATTAGTTGTGTTAATTCTTGATGAAGTTGACCAAACCACTAAAAAACTTTCTAATGATTTTTTGTATAATCTTACAAGACTTAATTCTGAGCTTTCTCAATCTCAGATATCTATTGTCGGGATTAGTAATAATTTGACTTTTTTGGATGAGCTCGATCCTCGTGTAAGAAGTTCGCTTTCAGAAGAAGAAATTGTTTTTCCCCCATATAATGCGGTGCAATTACAAGAGATTTTGCGTAAAAGAGCAAAAGAAGTTTTTAGAGAAGGAGTTATCCGTGATGAGGATGTTATTACTAAATGTGCTGCTTTTGCTGCAAGAGAACATGGGGATGCCAGAAGGGCGTTAGATTTGCTTAGAGTAGCAGGGGAGCTGGCTGAGAGAGATGGTTCTAAAAAGATTATAGTAAAATATATAGATATAGCTAATGAGAAAATTGAAAGAGATAAAATTTTAGATATTATTGAGTCTGAACCTAAACAATTTCAGCTTGTTTTGTATTCAATTATTCAATTATCAGATAGAAATAATAATGAATCTATTTTTACTGGTGATGTTTACAATTTTTACCAGGATTTGTGTATTAAAAATAAATTAGAGGTTTTAACCCAGAGAAGAGTAAGTGATATTATTCAAGAGTTTGATATGCTAGGAATTATTAATGTTAGGGTGATTTCAAAAGGAAGGGGGGGAAGAATGAGAGAAATAAAATTAGCAATTACAAAAAACATTCTTGAAAAGGCAAAGGAAATAATTAGGAGCTCTTTAAATTACGAGTAAATTAAAATGAATAATGAAATATTAGAATTTTGTTTAGGAAAAGGTATTTTGTTAGATAGAGAAGTGTTTAATTTATTTAATGAGATTAATGATGTAGAATCTTTAAAATTAATGGTTGAAAATATAAAAAGTAATACTTCTAAAAGAATAATCACTAAGGAAATTTTTGATAAAAATAGGGAGCAAGTAAGTAATTTTTTTTTGAATCTCCCAAAAGAAAATCAAGAAAATCTTGAAAAATTAAAAATTAAATTAGGTTTGAGTATTGAAATATCTAAGAAACAAATTAATTACCAAATACCAAGTAAATCTGTTAGAAACTTAGAAAAAGCTAATTTAAAAGAAAATTATAGTTTGTTTTCAGAAAATATTAAACAAGAGCAAGATTTTTTAAAAAGTAAAAAAGCACCTATATTTGAAGTAGCAAATATTAAAGATGATTTTGGTAAGGTAAAAATTATTTCACAAAATTTTCCTCAAGGTAAGAAACTAGAAGTTAAGGATTTTTTAAAATATTTTAGGGCTAGGCTTTCTAATATGAAAAATGTTTTGCAAGAGCATTCAGAATTAAATAATCTTGTTTCAATAAATAAAATTTCTGGTAATCAACATGGTATTTCGATAATTGGGATTGTTTATGATAAGAAAATTACTAAAAATAAAAATATTATTTTTGATATTGAGGACTTAACTGGAAAAATTAAGGTTTTGGTGAATGGAAATAAGAAAGAACTTTTTGAAAAGGCAAGTGAGATTAGTTTGGATTCTGTGGTTGGATTTAATTGTTCTGGAAATAGAGAGATTGTTTTTGTAAATGATATTATTTTTCCAGAATCAAGACTTCCAGAGAGAAAAAATTCATTTGTTGAAGAATATGCTCTTTTTATTGGGGATTTGCATTTTGGAAGTAAGAAATTTTTAGAAAAAGGTTTTTTGAAGTTTATTGATTATTTGAATGGGAATGTTGAAAATACTCCTGAAGTTGAAAAAATAAAATATCTTTTTGTGGTAGGAGATGTTGTAACTGGTGTTGGGAATTATCCTAATCAAGAAGAGGATTTAAAAATTATTGATTTAGAGGAGCAATTTATTAAATTAGCTGAGCTTTTTGGAAAAATTAGGAAGGATATTAAAATAATTTTTTCTCCTGGCAATCATGATGGTGTGAGATTAATGGAGCCACAACCCTTATTGGATGAAAGATATGCTTGGCCTCTTTATGAAATGGGAAATGCGGTGATTACAAACAATCCTGCTACAGTAAATATTGGTGCTGATAATAATTTTTCTGGTTTTAATGTTTTAACTTACCATGGTTTTTCATTTCCTTATTATGCTGGGACTGTTAATTCTTTAACAAAAGCAAGAGCTATGAATCAGCCAGAGTTAATTATGAAATATCTTTTGAAGAATAGGCATTTGGCGCCGACACATGCATCGGTTCAATATTTTCCTTATGAAATTGATACTCATTTTATTAAAGATGTGCCAGATATTTTTGTTGCTGGCCACACGCACAAAAGCGGTATTTTATATTATAATAATGTTTTAATAATTTCAGTATCTTCTTGGGAGGCAATGACTCCTTATCAGGAAAAATTTGGGAATGAGCCAGATCATTGTAAAGTTCCGATGTTTAATTTGAAAACAAGGGTGGTGAAAATACTTGACTTTGAGTAATTTTCACCTTAGATTCAAAATAAGAAATTTTGAAATGGGCAGTAAAGATTTTGGATGAATATTTTAATTTATATAAATAGATAAAAAGTAAGGGGGCTTTTTTAAAAAATGGAAATTAAAGCAATCATAAGTGATATGGATGGAAGTGTTATTAGTTATCCTAATAAACCTTATAATTCTAGTTGGGATGCTATATCAGAATCTCTTTTATGTAATGAAGAATGGATTGAAATGAGAGATTTTTATATTAATCAAAAAGATAAATATGCTGAATGGTTTGAAAAGCAAGTAGAAATGCTAAAAGGGGTATCTCTTGAAAAAGCAACCCAAGTTTTATTTCCAATTCCTTATTCTATCGGGGCTGTGGCTTTTTTTAATTCATTAGACGGAAATTATGTAAAAGGTTTAGTTTCTTCTGGAATTAATATTGTGGCAGAAAAAGTTAAAGAAGAGTTAAATTTAGATTTTCAGGTTTCTAATTATCTTGAAATTAAAGAAGGAATTTTTACAGGAAAAGGAAAAGAAGTAGTTGGTCTTGATAGTAAATTACAGGTTTTAGTGGATGTTTTAGAGCAACAAGGTATTGGATTAAATGAAACTTGTTTTATCGGTGATAATTTTAATGATGTTCCTGTTTTTGAAAAAGTAGATTTGGCTGTTGCTTATAATCCTAAAACAAGAGAGGTTGGAAAAAAAGCAGATTATGTTATTTACGATTTTAGAGAGTTAAATAAAATACTTGATAAAAATGGAAACTGAAAAATATTTTAAAGAGTTGGAAAAAAATGTTAGAAAAGTTTATGAGGTAGTTGGGGGAGCAAAGGCAAAAGGTTTGGACCCTGTTGATAAAGTTGAGGTTCCTCTTGCATTGAGTATGGCTGAAAAAATTGTTGGTTTAATTTCTATTAAATATCCTCAAGTTATTGATTCTGGGATTGCAAAGAGGATTTTGGAATTGGAAAAGGAATATGGAAAATTGGACCCGACTGTTGCGTTTAAGATTGCAGAGGAAGTGGCGAAACAAAAGTTTTGTAAATTTGCGACGCTGTTGGAAGCGATTGATGCTGGAATTAGGATTGGGTTTGCTTACGTCACGATTGGAGTTGTTAGCCCACCTTTAGAAGGTTTTACAGAATTAAAACTGGGCAAGACTCGTGAGGGGAAGGATTATTTTGTTGCTTATTTTTCAGGACCAATTCGTTCTGCTGGGACAACTGCGAGTTGTATGGTGTTGATGATTATTGATTATTTGAGAGAGTTGTTTGGTTATGCAAAGTATGACCCGTCAGAAGAAGAGGTTAGAAGATATGTTACAGAAAACACAGATTATCATGATCGGATTACTAATCTACAGTATTTTCCATTGGAAGAAGAGATGGCATTTATTGCGAAGAATTTACCAATCCAAATTTCTGGCGAGCCAACCGCGACTTTGGAGGTTTCTAATTATAAAAATTTGGGAAGGGTTGAGACGAATTTTGTTAGAGGAGGAATGTGTTTAATTTTTTCAGAAGGTTTGGCACAGAAAGCGAAAAAAGGTTTTAGGTTATTGAAAATGGCGAAGAAGAATGGAATTAATTCAACTGGTTTTGATTGGATTGAGGAATATCTCGAGTTGCATGATAAATTAACTTCTGGGAAAATTAAAGAGAAAGGGGGAGGTGCTGTTTATTTGAAGGACTTGGTTGCAGGGCGCCCAATTTTTGGTCACCCTTCTTGTTCAGGTGCTTTTAGATTTAGATATGGTCGGGGGAGAGTTTCTGGATTTAGTGCATCGTCGTTGCATCCTGCGACAATGGCAATTACAGATAGTTTTATTGCAACAGGGACGCAATTGAAAATTGAAAAACCCACAAAAGGTTGTGTTGTTACTCCTTGTGATTCTGTTGATGGACCAATTGTAAAATTGTTTAATGGTAGTGTAAAAAAAATTAAAACAATTGAAGATGCGAAAAAAAATTATCCTGATATAGAAGAAATAATTTATTTGGGAGATATTTTGTTTCCATTTAGTGATGTTGTTAATCGGGGGGCCGAGTTAATTAAACCAGGTTATGTTGAAGAATGGTGGAATTTGGAATTGGAGAAAGCAGGAGGAAGTGTGGAGAATTTTTATGGTGTTGGTTTTGAGGAAGCTATTGAATTGAGTAGAAAATATGGAATTCCTTTGCATCCTAAATTTATTTATTTTTGGACTGAAATTTCTAAAGAGGAATTTTTGAATTTGATTGAATGGTTGAAATATTCATGGATTAATAATAAATTAATTTTTCCTTTTGGAAAGACAGAGCAAGAAAAATTTGAGGTGGGAAAAAGGGCTTTGGAACTTTTGGGAATTGAGCACGAGGTTACAATTGAGAATGTTGTTTTGAGTGAAGAAAATAGTAAAGCATTTTTGTTAAACTTAGGAATTGAATTTCAAGAAGGTTTGATAAAGGAGAATTTTGTAAAATTAACTAAAGAATTAATTCTTGAAAAGTTGTCAGATGAAAGCAAAACAAAAAAAGAAGGAGAAGACATATTAAAAATTATTAATGAAGTTTCTGATTTTGTGATTAAAGATAAAGCAGGAGATTTTATTGGTTCTAGGATGGGGCGTCCTGAGAAAGCAAAGTTGCGGAAGTTGCAGGGAAGTCCGAATGTTTTGTTTCCTGTTGGAAAAGAAGGTGGGAGATTTAGAAGTATTAATACTGCGTGCGAGGTTGGAAAAGTTAAGAGCACCTTTCCATTAAATTATTGTGAGAATTGTAAAAAGGAAACGATTTATTCTACTTGTGAAATGTGTGGGCAGAAGTCTAAGAAAATGTTTTATTTTTATGAAGGCAAAGAAAAAGGTTTTGAAAGTGTGAAGGAACAATATGAAAAAAAAGGGACGAATTATTGTATTCAGGATTTAGATGTAAAACATTATTTTGAAAAAGCTATTGAAAGATTGGGGTTGAAGAATGGAGAAGTTCCACTTTTGATTAAAGGTGTTAAGGGAACGAGTTCTGCAGAACATAGTATTGAGATTTTGGAGAAGGGAATTTTGAGGGCAAAGAATGATTTGCAAGTTAATAAGGACGGGACAATTAGATTTGATTGCACTGAATTGCCTCTTGTTTCATTTAAACCAAATGAGATTGAAGTTTCTGTTGAGAAGTTGAGAGAGTTGGGTTATGATAAAGATATTTATGGTAAGGAGTTAGTTAATGAAGAACAAATTTTGGATTTGATGCCTCATGATGTTTTGATTCCAAGTTCGCCTGAGTCGCATGAAGAGAGAGGAGATAAGGTTTTTATGAATATTTGTAATTTTGTTGATGAAGAATTAGAGAGGATTTATGGGTTGAAAAGTTTTCATAATATTAAGAAGAGAGAAAATTTAATTGGGCAGTTGGGTGTTTTTATGGCGCCACATAATGTTGCAGGGGTTGTTTGTCGTTTTATTGGATTTTCAAATTCTCTTGGGGTTTATGCGAGCCCTTATATGCATGCTGCTGTGCGTAGAGATTGTGATGGTGATGAGTCCGCTATAATGTTATTGAGTGATGTGCTTTTAAATTTTTCAAGGAGTTATTTGCCGTCGCATAGGGGGGGAACACAAGACGCACCTCTTGTTTTGAATGCAAAGATTGATGCAGGAGAAGTTGATGACCAGATTTTGGATTTTGAATTTAGTTTTGGTTATCCTCTTGAACTTTATGAACTTGCTGAGCAGAGGAAACCTTCTTCAAAAGTTAAAGGGATAAAACTTGTTAAAGATGTTTTGAAGGAGAAAGGAGACCCTTTTGTTGGGATTGGTTTTACACACAATACAGGGAATTTTAATTATAGTGTTATTTGTTCTTCATATAAAACTTTAGAGACAATGCAAGATAAGGTTGATCATCAGATGGCGCTTGCTGAGAAATTGAG
>Ga0307992_1000886_pt1 | contig 18343 bp, 11 predicted proteins | sample EllFjometagen133_FD_203162 | JGI IMG/M metagenome (GOLD analysis project Ga0307992, IMG submission 203162) | Marine microbial communities from Ellis Fjord, Antarctic Ocean - #133 | ecosystem: Environmental > Aquatic > Marine > Unclassified | place: Southern Ocean | collected 2014-10-08
TGCACATCATGCGGCCTGTCGCTAACGCAGGACTATCCGGGCATACTGGATGTGCCCGATGGTAAAAAAGTATCTGAAAATTCCTATAATCTGCATGAATATGTACTTAAGCTTATGGAAGAGCATTATATAAAACCGGTTTTTGAACCCTTTCATAGAAAAGTGGCGTATCATATTCCATGCCATCTGAGGGCGTTGGGCATTGGTTATCCGGCTGCGAGACTTTTTGAAAAGATTCCCGGCCTTGAGACTCATATCCTTGAGGATAATTGTTGCGGGCTTTCCGGAAGCTACGGTTTTAAAAGAAGCAATGAGGATACTGCCGTGAAACTGGGCATTATTGCGGCGCGGGCGGTAAAGGATGTTGACCCGGATATGCTGGTGTCGGACTGCGCGGCGTGCAGGATGCAGCTGGCACATTTTTCTGGCATTCCCGCTATTGATCCTTCGGAGATACTCATTAAATCCTTGAAGAAGGGGGATTAATGATCCTGTTGATTTACAATATTTCAATGGAGGGCGATGTGGGATTCGGACCCACGACCTTTGGCTTCGGAGGCCATGACCTATCATTTACCAGCGTTTACTTGACTCTCCCAAAACCTATTAATAATAGGGCATATTCTAAAATCACTTTTCCTTCGCCTTACCCATTATTACCTTGATTTTCATAAAATGTGTGGGGTATAATGTGGGGTATAGAGATTAACGGCTTACTTTTTAATCTTTAAACCGTTCGTGGGAGGTGAGAAAATGCCAACACAAAAAAGGTACAAGACCGCTTATCCGGGTGTGTATTATGTCAAGGGTGTTTCAATTGGAACGGGCAAGCCGGAAAAGATATATTATATCCGGTACCGGAAAAATGGAAAGCCGGTAGAGGAAAAGGCCGGGCGACAATTCCAAAATGATATGACGCCTTCCAGGGCTAACAGCATAAGAACAAGACGCATTGAAGGGGAACTATCGAACAAGGAAAAAAGAGATGCCATAGAAGCAGAAAAGAAGGCCCAAGAGAGCAAAAAAACCATTGACCGGCTATGGAACCTTTACAGGGAAACTCTGACGAATGATGGAACCCGAACAAGTGACGAGAACCGCTATAAAAAATATATCAAAGATCAATTCGGGGACAAAGAACCCCGGGGATTGATCCTGTTGGACGTTGACCGTTTAAGATTGAAACTCCTGAAAACTCTGTCTCCTCAATCAGTCAAACACGTTCTTACGCTTCTTGCTCGAATCGTCAACTATGGTGTTAACCGGAACCTCTGCGAGCCCCTTCCTTTTCACATCAAGAAACCCACGGTAAACAACCTGAAAACGGAAGATCTGAACACGGAACAATTGAAAAACCTCCTTAAAGCCATAGAGATAGATGACAGCCTGCATGCCCGGGGGATCATGAAGCTTGCCCTCTTTACCGGCATGAGAAAAGGGGAAATGCTCAAACTCAAATGGAGCGATATTGATTTTGAACGGGGTTTTATTACTATTCGTAATCCCAAAGGAGGGACAGAGCAAAAGATCCCCATGAATGATGCGGCAAAGGCATTGCTACAGGAATATCCGAAGAAACAAAGTGAATTTGTGTTTCCGGGGAAAGGGGGACATCAGAGGACAACGATTCGCGGACCCGTAAACCGGATAAAGGATCGTGCCGACTTGCCCAAAGACTTTAGGCCCCTCCATGGACTCAGGCACGTCTATGCTTCAATGCTGGCCTCTTCCGGGCAAGTTGATATGTACGTTCTGCAGAAGCTTCTTACCCACAAAGACCCGCGTATGACACAAAGATATGCTCACCTGCAAGATGAAACCCTACGGAAGGCTTCAGAGGTTGCAGGGGCAATCATAGAGGAGGCGGCAACGCCGGAAGAAAAAGTAGTCAATTTGGAGGATCATAAATGATGATCTTTCCGGGGATAGGGTGAGCTCCCTGATAAAGCGGTTGTTCCTGGGCCGCTTTCCCCGGATTAATTACCAGGCCGCGACAGGAGGCGAATAAAATGACTAAACTCAAAAAGTGGATTTTGGGGGGGGATTTATTAAACCTTTGGACTATGGTAGGGGATTTATTAAAGCCTTGGAATATAGGAGGAGATAGGCTTTATGATTATCTTCGTGAAGGTCTGCAACCATACAATATCAATTACAAACCGATTATAGACCCTTTTTCATCCTGCCCCCAGTTCTCTGAAGATGTGTTCCACGAAATGGTCAGTCTGGAGCTTGAGCGACAAGGCAAAGACCCACACAAAACAAATATAGATGACATTGAGCCTGCTGAAAGAAGGCTGCTAATAGATGCCTTAAGGAAAAAGCTCTTGAAAAAAGAAGTTAAAAGACTGATTGGTTTTGATGGGAAGGAGGGCGTAGATTATTTTGTGAAAGATTTTCATTCAAAATATATCAATAAAGGAAGAAAGATATTTGATATTTCCGGAGTGGAAAAGAGCTATAATTTTAAGATTGAAGACGTTAATAAGTTTGCTGAGAAACACGGCCTCCCGTCCTATACCCTTGAAACTCAGGAGGAACTTCATGACAGAAAAATGCAACAATTTATACGGGCCATCGGTCCAGCGGATTATTCATATGTGAAAAGACTTGATTCTTGGACATTGGGCGAAGCCTGTTTTTTCTGTATGGGATTAAACCCCGGGTTTATGGATGATTTTAAGCAAATGTTTTTAAAGGGACCATATCCACTTGGCAGTAACTATGTCAAAAGCTTTTACAAAAATATTAAATGTGCGGATTACTTATTTAAAGAATGGAATGGTGAGTATAATACTGAAAAAATTGATTATGTACTGTATTTAATGAACCATACCCATTGCTATTTGCTTGAAATGGCAAAGAGGGCAATCTATATAAAAAAGATAGAATCTTTAGAGAAACAAGACGAAGATAATGATGAAGATCGCTATAGTGTTGTTCCTAATGAGTTTGTCAAATGGGTAGCCGAGAAGGGTTTTGAACTCCCCGATGAACTCGAGGACTGGACAGGTGATAGCCAACCCCTAGATCATTCCGGTGAAGCACCTCAAACAATCAAAGAAACTGACCCCGAGGAATTTGTCAGGAGTTTGACCTTTTCCATTGAGAGTGACCATGAGATTGGAATAAAAGTCCCGGGAAAACCCAAAATAACCCCCAATAGAGAGTCACTAGGATTTGGCAGGCAAACCCAAAAGAAGAATGTAAGATGGGATGCCCTTCGTGGTATTTTTGACTCACTCGAACACCACTATTGTGTAAGTGAAACAAAGAAAACAATAAAGGACACTGACCTCAATACAAATCATAGGGTGCGGAATCAGGAGGCTGACAGGGAACGAAAGACCCTTTCAGCGATAGACAAGAAACTTGTTGCATTTCTACACAAAGAATTTGACGTTAATTTCCCTGACCAATTTAAAATGTTTGAATCCGTGCCGAACCGACCGAGGAGGTACAGGCCTAAATTCAAAATAGTGCGTAGTGAGCATGAGAAACAGATTGATTCTGAATATGGGAAAATGTCTAGTGACGAGCTCATAGCCGAGCTAGTCGAATGTGCCAGCCAGGGTTGGGAGGATAGATTTCAGGAGCTTGCCCTCTACGTGAGCACCAATGATCTTATCCCTATAGAGAAATTGAAGGATCTTAACAAAGTGCTTCAGGACAAAAAAGAAATCCTGAATGATACCTACGCAAAGTAACACACCTTAGTCAGTTTTAAAGAGTCCAATCTCAAAAATTGGATAAGTCCAACCGCAAAAGTTGGACTTTTTAATTATTACTATAAATTTTATATCTCTATATTATCGAAGAGTTACCTCTATATCACCTCGATTGTTCCCGAATTACCTTAGAGAAAACCGGATAAATCCAACCTGTATTTATATATCAAGATATCGGGAGGATTTTTCTATGGAAAACCAAGTCAAGTATTTAACGGAAAAAGAAGCATCTAACTTAACGGGCATGGCGTTACCTACGCTCCGCAACGCCCGACACCTTGGCCGGGGCATACCCTATTGTAAAATTGGTCGATCGGTACGCTATTGCTGGCAGGACATTGTTGATTTTATGGAACAGCGCAAGATTCAGACGGAGAATTGAGGTGCGGATATGAGAAGGAAAAAACACAAATACCAACTAAGACGTAACGTGTATGTACAATGGGAAATGTTGGATTCCAAGGCATTCAAAGAATTAAACGCCTCTGGAATACGGGTTTTACTGAGGTTCCTTCAAAAAAGGACATGGGCATATATCAAGCAGGGAAGGCATCAGAAAAGAGTCTATGAGAACCACAATCTCGTATTCACCTATGCCGAAGCGGCTGCGGTAATCGGCATCCAAACAACAACCTTTTATAATGCAATAAAAAGGCTTGTTGAAGTTGGATTTGTTGATATCGAACACCAGGGTGGGACCTTTGGGCACGATTATTCTATGTACGCCCTATCAGAACGATGGAGGGATTACGGAACGGAGCGTTTTAAAATAGTAGAGAAGGAACGCACTCTCCCCCGTGGACATGATGTTAGAAGCAACATGCAAAAAACAAAAGTAACTTCGGAAACACGAAGCGGACCACTTCGGAAAAGCGAAGGTATAGAGCAAGTTGCTCAGGTGTAGGGTTTCGGAAACACGAAGCAATAACAAGGATGGAGAAAACGCTGATTTGCTAATCATGGCAAGGGGTAAAAAGAAAATGCCGATTTCAATAGTTTTGTCCATTAGGGTTTCGGAAACCCGAAGAGTTTATAACTATACCAATAAGAGGGGTAAAGGAGAGTGTTCAGTAAGAGGAAAAGAAAGGAAACGAAATTGAAACCGACTGAAACCTTGATGTGCAGTTTCTGCAATAAGGGAACCGATGCTGAAAAAATTGATAAGTCAGCGAAGAGCTACATTTGCGGGGATTGCGTAGCTTATCTGTGCAGTAGAGATCAGGAGGAATTATTGAAGGGGTATCTTCTCGCATTGGAAAAGGAGTACCCAAACAAGGCAAAAGCAATAGAATCTTTTTTGGAGGTAAATACAGATGAACCAGTCAACAGATATTACATTGCAAAACGTTCTAACAGAAAAGGACTTGCTCGATCTGTTAGGAATGACGAAAGAACAGGTAGCAGATTTAAGAAACAGAAAAGGATTACCCTTTATCAAGGTAAGCCAGAGAAACAGGCTATACTTTGATAATGACATAATCCAATTTTTCAAAACACAGAGGATGGTTCTAAACAGGGCAGAGCTTGATTAACTCGGGGGGGTCAGTGATGGCTTGGATTGCCATTGGATGCAATCGGATGGTGTTTGGATGCTCGTAGATACGCACTTATTTTTGAGTTGGTATGTTGGTATAGGTTTGGGTTTTACAGCCATAAAAAGTCGAGTGAAAATAATAACGGTGTTCGGGGGAGAAACTTTCCGGAGCGCATGTTTCTGAGGAGGTAATTTTGAGAAAGGGCACAAATAACGATTTTACAAAACCCGGAGATGATTTTATCGCTCCTGAAAAACGTCCTTTGATTACAGAGAAGAAATACGAGGCTCAGTGCATCAAAACTGAAAAAGCATATTCTCACTCGAGTTCTCGAAAAATATTTCTTCACTTCAAAATCGTGGACTGGATGAACTTTGACGATCCCCCAGTACTTTTTATGGCAATGAATGACCCGGGGAGTAAGCCTTCTGCCGGAACCAAATATTATCAAAACTGGGTGATCGCAAACGGCAATAAAATGCCTGAGAGAGGGGACAGAATGTCCACTAGGATTTTTCTAAATGGTATGTTTGAAGTATATGTTGAAACAGTAAGACCAAAGTTTCCCGATGGAGAAGAAAAGCCGGAGTGCTTTCATTATTCTATAGTTCGGTACATTAAAAGGAGACTAGCTGGTGCAAATTGAATCTTTCTTCTATATTCTCAAACATTTTGCTCTACCCCTTGACTTCTACTTTTACTCTTACCATTACCACTACTTATACTCACACCAACTAAACCATGGGGAGAGAGCAGTGAGAATAAGCGCTCCCGCAGAATTGATGGCAAAACAGCTTCGGTTTCATAGGTGTTTTTCAGGTGGGTACTTCATTCACATTATCCGCCAACTCCCCTTGGTAGGCATCAAGCCTCTGCCAGGGGGAGAATCCATCTTGGGAACAAAAATGAATTATTGGAAAGTGCTTTTTATAGTGTACAAATACTCTTTTTTATTGCGTTAGGGGTTGGCAATCTAATGAACAAAAGACTTTACACTATCGAGGGAACTGCAGAATATTTGGGAATCCTTTTGTAAGGTGAGGTTTGGAGAGTCCTTCCTGTACTCAATCAAAACCGGATGCAGGCAATACCCACTCTTGCAAATACAAAGCTTCACTGTGGTTGATCGGGCCAGATCATTGAATGCGGTTTGAAATGTGCAGAGCTGAACCGTGTATTTCCCCGCTAATTGATAAAATCATGAATTAAGAAAAAAGTAGACTGCATTTTATAACCGCTATTTCCGAAGAGCACGAACGCCTTGCCCGCAGGCTGGGAGTAAATGACATTTTAATCCCTTGACTTTCCTTAGAAATCTGATAATTGTCCTTGTGACATACCGAGGGGAGACAAAAGGATGAGCATAAATAAACCACAACCCTGCTTCTGAACACAGAGGCGGGGTTTTATTTTTTTTGCTCCTAGTACAGACGATTTTAACGAAAAAGTTCTTCATCCTATCAAATAATTTAGACAATGAAACAAGAAGAGGAAAAAGTAGCAACAAAATAGCAATAAACCCGAGACGTACCTTACTCATTACGTCTATCAAAACACTACGGTGGACAATATTGACCTTTATCAAGTCATGCACGCCGCCATGCAATAAGCGAAAAACGGAGAAAACGAACATAAGTCTGCGGTATCTGGATAAACTGATCTACTGCTCTTATACTTGTCTAATAATATTGGAAGTGTATCGAATATGAACAATTTACCGAAACAGATTCTTAACTACTTTGCGACATTCACCGAGACACGATTTAATTTTAGGCGTCTTATTAACTATAAATGGACCAATAATGAGCTAACACTCGATCTATCTTTTTTCCCGGAATTTCAACTCATTCTACTCAAAAAAATAAAAGACGGTAATTTTTCGTCGCTATCCATTAAACAAAATGAATATACAATAGTACTCAACAAAGATACCCTTCTCGTAGAAATTAGAAAAATATTGCAGGGTAATTTTAATACAGCATATTTAGAAAAGTGCATTCTTGCCGAATATAACCAACTTGCTGAAAATAATGAGATATTCATTGTTGACGAGGATGGGGCGCTAAAGCTCTCTCAAGAAACAGAAGATGGAGAAGACCTGCTTGCTCAGCAAAAAGATATGGCGCAAAAAGAAGGATTGCGAACATACAATCTCGCGCTTCGTCGTCAGTTTGAAAAAGCATTGAATGATCTTCAGGATAAGATTGTCGAGCAAAAAAAGGTTGAGTTAAACATCGAGCATGCGCCTTCTTCAATTTTCGGTGTGCGAAATTATGTGACTCAGCAATTTGAACAACTTAAAAGAATCGGCAACAATTTTTCTGGCAGTGAAAAGTACATTACGGAAATCGCAGAATATTTTTCAGACGCCATTGATGATATTGTCATTTATGATCTGTATTATAATTTTCAAAAATATTCGGATTTTGCCAGGCTTGGTTCGCTTTTCGTGTTTTTCCATATGCTCGAAAGAAGTAGTGAAGCATATCCACTCTATTTTATTGAAGTGGAATATCGAACATCCAACTCAGAAGTAATCCTTTCATTTCCAAGAGACTTGATGCTTTTGAATACTCCGGCTGTGAATTATTTTAAATTTGACAGTGTCTTAACTGTACCGAGAGCATCTGCCAGCTCCACGACCAAGGGGCACCTTGGGGCAATGGAAACATTCATCCAAACTCAATATGGCTTTCAGACACCATTTATTCTGGAACCATCATTTGCTTGCATAACCCATGCGAATGAAAGTTATCCTCAAATAAAAAACCGGATTGGTCTTCAAATAGTTGCTAATGAAGATAAAAAACTCCTCGACTATTCCGAGATCATGACCAAAATAGAACTTGGCGAATCAAGCAAATTTTCCGAATTTATCGACCAATATGTCAAAGGGGCAGTCCCTAACCATCAAGAAGAAGTAGACAAAGTATTTTTAGAGAAGTACTCTCGCAGAAGCCCTGCGCGGTATATGCCTAATAGTCCGATTCCAGTTAATAATCCACAAAAGCGTATTCTACTGGCTCTAGCAAATAAAAAGAACAATATTATCGTTGTCGACGGACCTCCAGGAACAGGTAAATCTCACACCATTGCCGCACTAACATACTGGGCAAATGAAAATAACAAGTCAGTTGTTATTACTTCGCACAAGCAAGCGGCGCTCGATGTCATCGACCGAATGCTGACGGATAAATATAAAAGTCTTCACCCTCAAGCAAAGCCGTCCATAGTGCGCATGGATAAAGAAACAGGATCGGCAAATAATCTTCAAAATACTTTAGCAGCCGCAGTCGTGGGAGCTGCCAATGAGCGCGCATTAGAATACAACAAAGAAGCGATCGAAATTGATGAGAAGAAGCTTGATATCAAGCTTACCGAAGCAATCGAAAAGAAATTAGAGCAGTCCGGTAAATATGAAGAGGTAATACGAAAAACTATCGAGTTTGACTGTGCAGATCGTGAGCTGGCAACAGACGCAACTGTCGCAAACATTACTTCAACCATTCTTGGAACGGAACAAAAAATTGATTTTGAAAAGATCATGGCATGTATGGCGTCAGGTGTTTTGCAAAAGCTTTTACACACCAGCCTGGAAGAATACTCCTATCTCATTGATCAGAAGGACAAAATGCCAGACTTTTTGGAAGCCTGCGAAAAGCTTCATCAGATCCCAGAAGCTGATCAGAGCATTGAAACATCTCTTACGGAAATTCCGTCGGATTTTGAGCAGTTGCTAGACAATCTCAACGCTCATTTTAAGTGCGATATAAAAATAGCCGAGATAACCACAAGGCACGTAACCACTGGCTTGTTTCAAAAGATTCTTGGCAAAGCGCCGAAAGAAGAAGACCTCAAATTAATGTTGGCCCAGCTTACGAGTTTGAAATTTGTCGGAGTGGTTAAAGAGGTGGCAAGAATCCTGAACATCAAAAAAGAAAATGTGACGATTGGCAATCTCTTGTCCGGAGTAGATAGAATCCGCTTTGCACTATCAATGCGAAAACACCAGGCGTTATTGGCTTCGTATCGAGCATTGCCCGGAAATAAAGACAAGGGCATTAGTGATGTCTACGAAACAATCAGAAAATACAGTGAAGCAAACGATCTTTTAAACAATGAAACATACCAGGCTCTAAACTCGTTATTCAAACAATATGGTGCGCTGCTTAATCATTTCGGGATCACCGAAACAGACATTGATACGCTTACAAAGTTGATCGGTCACGATGTGCAAATTAAAAATGTCTGGCAGTGGATTCAACTGCACTATTTCCTGTCAGAAAATGCAAGCGACTCGTCAATCCGCCTGGAAGACATCCAAGCGTACTACAAACTCAAGCAAAAAGATCTTGAGCATCGCAATGATAATCGCCTAAAAAACCTCAACAATCATTTGGGCGAGATGGCCAGAATAAAGGTATCCTACGAGGGCGGGAAAAGGTTCACCGTCGAAGAATCTAAGGTGTTATTAAATAGCATTTCCTGCATTATTGCCGAACCCAGCACGATATCAAAGCATTTCCCTATGGAAGAAGGCCTGATCGATGTACTGATTATTGACGAAGCCTCACAAGTATCTATTGCCGACTCCATCTCGCTCATTTTGCGTGCCAAACAAGTTGTGATATTTGGCGATGAGTATCAATACGGTGCCGTGAGTGCGACCAACGTCAGTTCAAAGTATTCTGCCAGCTATTTCAGTGAGATTATAGCAGCATATGCCGATGATTACAGTATCGCGGTATCAGAAGCGGCAAAAAAGGAGCTTGTCGATGAGGTTTCTAAAGACGTACCCGCTGATGAACAGGAAAGCGATATTTTGCTCAAACCCCAAGACGGCACCGTGCTTTGGCTCAAGACTTTCAACATTCGGACATCCACCCTTACTTTTGCCAAGGCCATAGCAAATTACACAACTTCGCTTAGAGAGCACTTCCGCAGCTTCCCGGAGATTATCAGTTATTCAAATGATTTCTTTTATAAAGAAGCACAAATGGAACTGGTCGTCAACCGTATCCGTACCAAGCCTATTGGCGAAGTGCTTCAGTTTATACATGTGACAACACAAGGAAAGACTGCTCCTAATACTAATCTGGACGAAATAGAAGCTATTGCTAATGACATTCAAAAGCGCCTGGATAACGGCTTCAAAGGCACTATTGGTGTTATCACTTCATTCAAAGAACAGCAGGCCAGATTAGAACAGGCCCTGAACGAAAAGTTTAATATGGCGCAGTTGCGGCGCGACCACAAATTAGCGATCTGGTTTGTGGGTGATGTGCAGGGCGAAGAACGTGATATCGTGTACTACTCGATAGTGGAAGATAAAAGCCTGCAAAACGCCAATTTGGCCAGCATCTATCCCGTCATTGGAGGTACCGCAGACAGCATCAGAAGCCTCAAAATGCAGCGCCTCAATGTTGGCTTTAGTCGTGCCAAGGATACGATGATTTTTGTGCATAGCCAGCCCATCGAGCAGTTTAGTAATACACGCCTGGGTGACGCACTCAAGCATTATCAGCGAACGCTTGAGATAAATAAAAAAAATGATTTCTTTATTGAAGATGAGTCGATTCTTGAATCACCAATGGAGAAAAAATTGTACACCCTTCTCTTGGAAACTAAATTCGTCAAAGACCACCGAGAACATATCAAGATAATTCCGCAGTTCGATATCGGAAAATATATTGCCGCAGAGCACAAGGTATATATCCCAAAATACCGCACGGACTTCCTGTTGACTTATGCCGAAAGGGGGAAGGATCAGACGCTTATTTTGGAATATGATGGCCTGGAGTATCATTTTAAACATCCGCAGGAGGTCAATAGTCTCAATTTTTCTCAAAGCTATCTGGACTACGATACATCGCGTCAGTTGGAGCTGGAAAGCTACGGCTACCGATTCCTGCGGATCAATAAATTTAACTTACGTCCGAAAACCAAAGATCAAACCGAAACCGATGTCCTGAATGCTTTATTAGAAGGGAAATTCCAAAACTATGCCCAAAATTAATCTCACACCAGAAGATAAAGCCAAGCTTATTGAAGCCATTAATAATGGCACCGAACCAACACCTTACTTATTGCCCAAGCTTTTCCCAGGTACTGCCGATAAGTTTGATGTGCAGGCACTCGACCGTGCCAAGATCCCTACTCTGGAATACGCAGGCAAACGCTCCAAGGCGGCAATTTTAGCGGAAGGCGGAGCAGGTATTGGAGCTGCGCCACTTCAAACTGTACGATGTTTTGGCGAAGTAAAAGATGATAGTTGGGCAAATTTGATCGTGCAAGGAGATAACCTGCAGTTTCTGAAAACCTGCTATAAAAATGTCGATCCGTTGATAAAGGATAAAGTCAAAGGGAAAGTAAAACTTATTTATATCGATCCGCCATTTGCGACTAAAAGTGATTTTGGAGGTAAGAACGGAGAGAAAAGTTATAGCGATAAAGTTGCAACTGCTGAGTTTATTGAAGGCTTACGCGAGCGCTTGATTTATTTACGCGAGATATTGGCGGACGATGGCAGTATTTATATGCACCTTGATCAGAAAATGAGTCACTATGCAAAGATCATAATGGATGAAGTGTTTTCAAAAGAGAATTTTATTAATGAAGTATGTTGGTGCTATGAAGATATAGGAAGTCGGGCAGTAAATTATTTTAAACGAAAACATGATACGGTATTTCTTTATCAAAAAAATGGTGCCCGTATATTTAATATCCAGCGAAAAAAATTGGCTGAGAGTACTATTAAAAGATTTAAAAAATATTTTGATGACAATGGACAAATAACATATAAATCGCTTTTAAATACTAATCCTGGTGTTTTTGCAAAACTTAAGGGAATCCCTGAGAATTTAGATGAAGTCTGGTTAGATATAAATAATGGACCAGCAATGAATGATTGGTGGAGTGACATATCTCCATTAAAAATTGGTTTTTCCGAACACACCTCCTATCCGACACAAAAACCAGAAGCGTTAGTGGAAAGAATTATTACAGCTTCATCTAACTTGGGTGATTTAGTCATAGATTGCTTTGCTGGTTCTGGCACTACCATTGCGGCTGCTGAAAAACTTGGTCGTCGTTGGATTGCCTGTGATTTTGGTAAACACGCCATTTACACAATGCAGAGGCGTATGCTTCGTATTGGCGTGTCAAAGGCGTTGGCTGAAGAAAAAGATGATGCCGGTAAAGTTATGGTTAAAAAAGGCGACCCCTATGGCAAAAATCCCAACCCCTTTTTTGTTGTATCCACCGGAGCATATGATTTCTCCCACATTATGGATTTGCGCAAGAACAAGGAAACCTATATTGATTTTGTGCTGGGGCTCTTTCAACTGGCGAGCGATGAAGAAAAAGCCAGTAAATATAAACTTGCCAATATTTATGCCGTAAAAGACAATAATCCAGTTGAGGTCTATCCCATTTGGGACGATCAATTCTTAAAAGAAGTGAAGATTGATGAAACCTACCTTCGTGGCATCATCACTCAATCCGGTGGTAAGCTGAAGGGCGACTATTATATTATAACCCCGGAATCCTGTACCAATGTCGGCGATACTAAGCTCAAAAATCAGGATGGCAAAGATATTCATTTTCAGATGTGCACTTTCCCTTACAAAGTGCTGGAAGATGTCTCTCGCAATCTGGAACTTCAGGAACAGCCAAGCTCACAGGCCAACGTGAACACGCTTATCACCTCCACCGCTTTTTACTTTAACGAAAATGTTAGGTTAGAAGCCAAGCGTAAAAGCGACGGTATCATGATTACCAAATTTGAGACAAAAATATTGAACAAGGAAGGCAGGCGTTTTGAAGGCTTTTCAGGGCTCGCGATGCTTTTAATCGATCTGGATTACGAAGCCGGCAAACCTTTTGATATGGACAAAACCATATTTGTAAAAGAGATTGACGAAGACGGATCAATTAAAATAGGCGGCCTTACAAAAAGTGTCGGCCTGATCGCCATTGATAAGCATGGTAATGAAAGCAAACCATTTAATCTGGAGTAGTGATGGCAAGAGCAAAAAGAATCAAAACCGTGGAAAAGCTCAATCTCTCCGAGCATACGCTGGATATCAATATCCGCAAATGCCGTTACGAAAAGTTTCGCTTTTCTGATATTGAAGACTATGCTCGCGCGGTTTCCGGAGGGCGAGAATATGAGTATCAGGCCATCAAACACACGATGATCTATCTGTGGGGTGGCGGATATAAGAATGTGGCCGAACTGGCCAGAGAAAACTTTGCTCAAAAGATACATCTCCAAGAACGCTTTGGTTCTGAGGAAATCATGCTGGGGCATCTGCCGCTTGCCGACCGTCTTTCTGGCGTGGTGCATATGGCAACCGGTACCGGAAAATCGTATGTCATCTTTGCCGTCGCTTACCTTTCGCTTGTAATGGGGTTTACTAAAAGGGTATTAGTTTTAGGGCCCTCGTCCACGATTATCGAAGAAGGTCTAAGAGACAAATTTCAGGAATTTATGAATAAACAGGAGTGGAATGATCGCTTGCCAAAAGAATATCAGGGCAAAGCAATCGACCTTCTGACCAATAATGATGCCATTGAGGACGGAAGTATCACCATTGAAAATATCAATGCCATTTATACTGTTGGCGGCATTCGCGACACTCTGTTTAAAGGAACAAATGAAGTACTGGTACTGGGCGATGAAATTCATCACGCCTATTCGCATCTTAATTTTAATGCGCCCCGAAAAATACTCGAATTGGATAAAGAGGTGGATGCCGGAAAGGGTAAGGAATCAGAAGGGAAAACCGAACGGCTCTGGATGCAGTTTCTGAAAAAGCATGGAGAAATAACAAGACACATAGGTTTTACCGGTACACCGTACAACAAAGATGACTATTTTGCGGATGTGATATTTGATTACAACATCCGCACAGCTATTAATGAAAAGTTCATCAAGGATATTAATCCCATTATTAATACCGAAACAGAAGATGGTGAAATGCAGTGGACGACCCCCAAGCGATTTGCTGTTGTGCTGAAAAAACACCTAGAAATATCTAAAACATATGCATACAAAAAAAAGGGCAAACGACAAGTTAAGCCGGTCACAGTTTTTTATTGTCCAACCCGCACTAGTGCGCAAAGCCGCACTGAGGAATTTATCCAGTTTTTAGCAAAGTGGGAGCGTGAAGAGAACGGCGTCACCGGTTCCGATGCGGAACTGGATCAATTGGTTAGAGAGAAAGTTATATGTGTGATCACCGGTATATCTGATTCAGAATTTAAAAATAAACTCGATAATATTGAAGAAACAAACCCAGACAAAGTCGGAGGCAAGGTTGAGTTTATCTTTTCAGTCGGCAAGCTATTAGAAGGCTGGGATGTGGACAATGTTTTCCAGATTGTGCCGATGGAGGAGCGCATATTTAATTCCAAGTTGTTGATCTCACAAGTTTTAGGACGGGGATTGCGTATACCAAGAAAAATTTCTTACGAAGATGTTCAGATGACTTACCCGTGGCTTACCGTAACGAATCACGAGAAGTTTGCTGACCATATTAGAGAGCTGATGGATGCTGTCACAAACTCTGATATGTACATTACGTCAGAACCTTTGAAGTTGATTGATGACGATAACTGGCGCGGCAAACACCACTTCTCACTGTTTAATCTCAATTATCTTTCCGGAGTAAAGATAGAAGATATTACTGACGAGGAAGAAACCTCCCTTCCGATACGTGAGCTTCTTTTGACAAAATATGATGTCAATGAAAAGGTTACCATTGAACGCCTTAAGGGAAAAGATAAGTATGCCCTCAAGAAAAAAACCGTTTCCGTAGACAGTTTAGTAGATGCACTCTATCGCCGGTTTCAAGGGAGGGAATTTGAAGGCATTCGTTTTGATTTTGGAAATGGTGAGCAGACAAGGTGTCCAAGTGAAGATGAAATCAGAAATACAATACTGGCTGCAATGGAAAAATCGGAAATCTCTGACAAGGGACTAACACAAGATAACAAAAAGCAGATTGACCTTTATTTTAACCAGTTTTTGCCGCGCGGAAAGAAAAAGCGTGTATTTGAGAACATTAGAGGGAATATCGTACCGACAAGTACGCAAAAGATTGAGCGGCGATCAGTGAGAGTCGGTGAATTGGAAAGAGATGCGACTGCCTTTATGAGCGAGTCGTATAGCGAAGAAGTTGATGAAAAGACCAAGGCAATGCTCAACCATCTCATCGTGACTCGCAAGCCGCAAGATAACCAGGGTCTACAAAAGGTATTTAGTTTCGTTGATTCAACTGGTCTTCTTGGTAAACATAGTGAATATGTCCGTCCATTAATAGAAAACGACGATCGGCCACCATATATCGTAAACCCTTCAGTACTTAAAACACCCCAAAGCACGGTACTCGTATCCCATTCTCCGGAAAAAGAATTTGTATTTTTATTGCTGGAAAATTCACAGTATCTGGAAGCGTGGATCAAATCACCGGACAAGGGTTTTTACTCCATTGATTACGAATACTGGAAAGGTGGAAGCGACCGGGTTCGTCGCGGATTCAATCCAGATTTTTTTATCAAGATTGATTTAGATAACTATATTAATATCCTGAAGAAGAAAGGCAAAGTAAAGAACATAGACGTCCTAAGGGATTTGCAGGACAAGGGGCATGAAACACTTATTCGCGCTGTTGAAATAAAATCCGATGATGACGACGATGAAGCCACACCAGCCAAGGCCGAGTGGGCAAAGGCTCATTTTGAAGCAGTGAACGCAAAACTTTTGGAACCACTTCCGGGAAATTTTGATAAGGAATATAAACCAGACATAAAACAATTCTACACATTTGATCTTCTGAAACCAGAAACATATGTAAAGTGGTTTGAGAATTTGCGTGCGGGAAAAATAAATTCTTGAAAATTTGTTAATAAGCAAAAATCTGTTTCTTATTCTACAGGGGTTAAACGGGTTTGGGTGTTATGCAGAATGTAGCTGATGACAAACTATCTCTTTATGCACAGCTCCTGCGCATTACCAAACGAAACCTGCGATACTTCTACATCAGCCATAAGTCTTGACTTCAATAAATACTCGGTAATCTCTTGGTACAGTCAAAGGCGTTCATGAGTAGGTGAACTCACTGTAAGGAAGCATATCGTGCGCTTGTAGAGTTGTCTGGAATCGTTTTAGAATTGTCCTATATTGTTGGTCGATATTTTTTCGACTGTATCCACTTGATATTGATTGGCTTTTTGGATGTACCCCCCCTTCCTGTCCCTGACCCTGTGTTCTGCTAATGCGCCTTGAGTTGTCAGTGTTTGAAATTTTGTTGGAATCTTTTTCTATATTGGCTGCTTCAGTATGCGGATTGATGTGCTTTCTATAACATCTAAAGCTTTATTATCTTTATTGTTAATAAGTTATGTCAGCTTTGTTTCATGTTATATGTTGGGTTTTTACAACATCTGTGTGATGGAATCTTTTTTGATAAAATAACAGAAAGTGATAATCTATTTGAAGATGAATCCACTAATTTTCCAGCATATTAGAAATATAATAACGACAACGCCTATAAAGGCAAAGATTAGATCCATTTTTACTCTTTCCCTCACGATACCGGTCATGAATGGTCAATCGGCCCTTAAACTAGCAAGACGACTGCTAACACATCAACAAGATATTTCCGAGAAGCCATATATCTCCTCTGCTAAATCTATAATTTTAGGAAAATAAAGTCAATGCTTGCCCCCGAAGCGGATTCACGTCTGAGTGCGGCGGGTTAGATAAGGTAATACTTTAGTGGACAACCGGGGGCCGGGGCGGGTGTGAGAGCATCCGCCTTTTATATCTCAAAACTGCCAAAATGGCCTTTGTGAGTGGGGTATAGCATGGGGTGGTCAATATTAAGAATTAAAAAGGGGCTACAGTAATCATGTAACCCCTTAATATTATTGGAGGGCGATGTGGGATTCGGACCCACGACCTTTGGCTTCGGAGGCCAACGCTCTATCCAACTGAGCTAATCGCCCTTAATAAGAACATCGAACACTATTCCAAAACGGAATTGTTTTCAAATGATTTTTTTGGCAGTTCCTCTATTATGCGTATTACGTGCCCGCTCCGGTTCATACTGTAGAAATGCAGGCCCGATGCATTGTTCCCCAGGAGGCCTTCGCTCTGGATGATGGCGTGCTCTATGCCGTATTTCTCCACCTCTTCGTTTTTCTCGCTTACCTTGGACAATTTGTCATTCAGCCTTTGGGGTATCTTCGCGCCACAGAGTGAAGCTATGCGCGATATCTGCCTGTAGTTGAAGATCGGGAAGAGCGCCGGGATTATCGGAATGTGTATCCCGGCCGATATCGCATTGTCACGGAATCTGTAGAAGTATTCATTGTCGAAGAACATCTGGGTTATGATGAAGTCCGCTCCCGCATCGACCTTTTTCTTCAGATTTATCAGGTCATGCTCCATATCCGGAGCCTCCGGGTGTACCTCGGGGTAGCCCGCGACCCCTATGGAGAAATCACCATTTTGTTTGATAAATTCCACCAGCTCATTGGCGTATCCGAAGCCGCTCTCCGTCTTGACAAAATTTTCCTCCCCCTTCGGCGGGTCCCCCCGCAGGGCCAGGATGTTTTCTATTCCTTCCTCTTTCAATCTGTCGAGTTGCTCTCGTATGTCGTCTCTGGTTGCCTGAACGCATGTCAGATGGGCGAGGGTCTCCCTTCCGAATTTGTTCCTGATGGTGGAGGCGATCGAAACGGTCTTATCTCTCGTGCCGCCTCCAGCTCCGTAGGTGACAGAGATGAAATCGGGATTCAGTTCCGCAAGTTCCTGAATCGCGAGGTACAGTTCCTCAATATTCCCATCCCTGGAGGGCGGGAAAAACTCGAATGAGAGAGCGGCTTTTTTATTACTGAATACATTTTTTATCTTCATAGACCATTCCAGCAATTTCTTGCATTATAAATGTCATTTGAGTGTATTGTTGTCAACACTTTTTCTGACAGGAAATTCGGACAGGGTTGTAAACTCAGGGTAAAGCTGTTAGGCTTTCGCTCTGAAAATGTGAGAAGGAAAGGTATCCGGGACAT
>Ga0307992_1000888_pt1 | contig 18326 bp, 18 predicted proteins | sample EllFjometagen133_FD_203162 | JGI IMG/M metagenome (GOLD analysis project Ga0307992, IMG submission 203162) | Marine microbial communities from Ellis Fjord, Antarctic Ocean - #133 | ecosystem: Environmental > Aquatic > Marine > Unclassified | place: Southern Ocean | collected 2014-10-08
CAAGATCTTTTTTCATGTTTTCTCACTCCCTCTAGTAAATATCTTCCCTCTGTATTAAACCTGCTTTATTGTTTATTACAATATAATTATCTCTAGTTAATTTGAATCTTTTTTCCGTCTCTCTCACATCTAGACCGAGATATTTTACCATATACTATTACCTTTCAATAAACGCTAAAACATCCTTAATTACAAGTTTCTCAAAGTTGTCTAGAATATCCATTGAATCTAATTCATCCAGCATATCAATTGATATTTCATTGTCGCGAAGTTTAGTTAGAATATCATTAGATATCCCATAATCTACTAACACTGAGTATTCATCTCCGTAATTATTATTCTCAAATAAGGTAACTATTTTATTTAAATCCATTGAATTCACTAAATCTTTACTCATATCATTTTTCAATAAGAATAACTTATATACTGATAAGTAGTAGGTCATGTAATAAGGGATCCTATATTGAATAACACTTGATATAAACTTGAATGTCTCTGTAAAAAACTTGTTATATCTTATTTCGAAATCACGATTAATATAACTTAGCAACCAAGTTTCTCCTCTATTTCTCGCAATTAATTTAAAAGACTCATAGTTTTGTGCAACAGGGTATTCCTTGATAATATCATTAATTCTTTTAGTTATATATTCAATATTTCGTTTTATCATTGTTTTTGTACTATGTGATGAGTAAATTCGATACATCCTTCCCCAGGTAAATCCACCTTTATTATCAAATGGCTTGATTTCATATATTTCAAAAGGAAACGGCACCAATGATTTTTTGCTGATCACATAGTTTATAACTTTAAATATATGCTCAATACCTTTAAGTTTATCTCCATTGTCTTCAACAATACTTCTAACATAGCCTTCAACTAAAATATGTTCTTTGTCTGATAGTGATTGAAGGAATTCATATAAGTAAACTTTCCATCTATTTGACACATTAAGTGAAATGTTCAGATCTTTTTTAGTTAATCCTAATTCCTTTATCTTCTTATCCAAGTTATATTTTTTTTCGAGTTCAAGTTCATTTAAATATTCGTCTCCCATCATGTCTAGTTCATAATCATTTCTTCTTCCAGTTGATTTCTCAATATAGTTTAAATTCTCCAAATCTACTTGGTTTTCAGTTTTCACGTCAATAACTTTTCTATAAATCTCATCAGTTAAACAATATACTTTTCCAACACTTCTTTTAGTAAACCTACCGGCTCTTCCAACAGTATTTAATAAATCCAATTCTGTAAGCTTATTTTTGTTCGACCCACTTATAAGTGATGTAATAATTAGATGTTCGGCATCAGTATTAATCCCTTCTGTAAATGCCGTTGTTACAATCAAGGTTTTTAAAATTCCTCTATCATATAAATTGACTATTTCTTTCTTAATATACCTTGGTAATGGTGAAATGTATATCCCTACACCCTTTTCTAGACCTTCTACAACTTTCCATCTAGGTATATTATCTATAGAATAATTTTCCTTCATATGTTCAATAAATTTATTGTATCTATCATCACCCTCAACATTTGCAGGTGGTAATTCCCCAACGATTTCATATGCTTTCGAGTAACTGCTAACGTCTACTATAGTCTCTTCATTATTTAATACCGAAATTATTCTTGATACTTGCTTTGAAATCGAAAACTTCTTTTGATATCCTCTTTCGCAAAAATAAGATTGAAAATCCTCACTATTTTCCATCTTAATTATCTTATGTGTAACATAATCAATTTTTCTATTTATCCTCTTGATATCATATTTTTCAAGAAACTTAATCATAGAATCCTTTAGATTATATGTATAAGGTGACAGATATAAGACTTTAGCCTTACTGTATCCTATCAAATCTGCAACTTTTCTAAATCGATATGATCTTCTATTAATAAAGTCCGATACTATTTGATTATTAAAATCTACAATTTTATATGTTTCATCCATAATTATAAGATCAAAATCGTCGACTGAAATTGATTCCATTATCACTAGAAATCGTTCTGGTGTTAATAATAAAATATTATTGCAATCATGTGAATACAAAGGTTGTGTGCTAATCCTATATCCTAACTCATATTCATGGTTAACACTATTAAATTTCATAAATAGCTCTTCAATCAAAGAATTAGTAGGTATAATCATCAGTATATTGTCAAATTCTGATTCAGATTCTAGTATCATCTCAGTAATCAAACTTGTTTTACCAAATGATGTGGGGGCGGATATAAAGACTTTCCTATTTTGAATCATTTCATACAACAAGGATAGTTGTCCACTATTATAATAGCTTAGTTTACTACCTCGATATGATGAGCTAGTAAAAAAATCAAATTTTAAAAATTCCTCCCTTATATTCTGTGGAAAGTATTCTAAAAACCCATAAAATTGTGTGCTTGATATAAACTTAAACAACAACTCCTTGTTTTGATTAATTTCTCCAGAATCAAGTATAAAATTCACCGTCTTAACGATTAATTTTTCATCTCCATCTATAGCATACTGATTTAATATATTTAGGATATCAACTCTATTCATAGTAACTATCAATCCCTTCCTTTATAAGCATACTTGTATTATTTGTTGGGATAAAGATTATTTCATATGTATATTCGATTCCTAAAGAACATAGTTTATTATCCAACTCATTCCCTAATTCCAGATATATAGTATCAAGTTTATTTACATCCTTATTATCATCTTGATATATAGCAAATAAAACTGCATGTAGTTTTGCATTTTCCTTAATAGCAACGTCAAGAAAAGTTTTTCCAGTTATGTTTTCTAGATTTACTTTCATAATAAAGTCATTCACGCTTCGAATTTTGACAATGTTAGAATCCAGTGATTTCTTCATCACGAATTCAAAGTAGTCATTAAGATATTCCTGGCTGAAATGAGAAACAAAATCAGCAGTTCCTTTTACATCACCAATTAAGGCAGTTCTGGCGTTGCTTTTTGTTGATACAAATTTAGTCTCACAAATATAAAATTCAATTTCTCCGTTGTAATCGAAAACCACGCTATCTATTCCTGTACTCTCATTTCTACTTCGGTAACTCCTTTTCGAAACATAACTAATAATAGGAAATAACCCCTTTATTACTCTTAAGTAAAAATCTAAAAATAACTCTCCATAAACTCCGGCTTTTCTAGTATCTCTTTGTGGAAAAATTGATGCACTATTCCAACTGTATATCGAGGCCTTCTTAAGTCTACTCTCAAGTTTGCTTTTATCAACATTCAAATAAGATGATAAAATATCTTGATTCATTATATAAAAAGGAAAGTAGTCTCCAAAAGTGTCCTTGAATTTTTTAATTTCATCTTTATAAGCGTAAATGTACATGTATCCGTACTCGTGTTTTATATTAATGCATTTTTTATAAAATATTTTCATCTGATAATTATCTTTGTAAAAATTTAGTATTTCTGTTATATCCATAATTCATTCCTAACTGTACCCAATTTTTTCCTGCCACTCCATCTCTCTTTTACCTAATCTATTGTAATAGTATTGATTTTGCATAACCCAATCTAAAGAAGTCAACTTCTAGGAACATTAAAACCTCAGTTAGGTTATATTCCTCGGGCACTTCAAAATAAATAGTAATCTGATATTCTCCAATATCAATAATTTCTAAACCAATCCAAGTGTAGTCATCTATAGGTTTTAATGATTCAAATCCTTTTATATAACCATAATAGTCTGAAACACCTTCTCCAACATAATCATTTTCTAGATAGAAATCATCATCATTATCTAAAGTATGTTTTTCTCCCTCTAACACTTTATCGATATTTATATTGACACCTAAGAATATTTTTCCTTCAGTCGCTTCTAATTCAACCATTTCCTCATCTTCATTTAAAACATCAATGTTTATTTCAAAAAATATTGATTCTATTGATATCTCATAAGTACCACCCTTAAATACAATAGGTTCCCCGATATTTACATATTCAGCAAGAGGTATTTCTTCTTGATAGTAAGCATATAAAGTAAAACTTTCATTCTCTTCGTAAGAATAAAAATATATGTTTCTTATTTTCGTTGCAGGATTATCTTTCTCAGTTGTCCAATACACGAACTGGTACCCTTGTTTTTTAGGAGTTAAATCTGGAATATTACCTATAACACCGGGTTGCATATTCATTGAATCTATATCTGTGTCCGGAGATCCTCCGTTTAAATCAAAATTAACTAAGTATGCTTCTGTATTAGGTCGTAACACCAGGAAAATATTTCGTTCTATTCTGTTCGCAGTATCTAATGATAAAACCATAGTTTTTGTACTACTTAGAAAATCATCCGTTAAAGTAAATGATAGTTCTACAAATGTTAATTCACCATTAATTTCATATGGATCAAATTCAACAAATGAATCCTCATGTGCTGAAATCGACATACCTTCATCTAACTCAGAATTTTCTATTGAACTACTTATATAATCTGAGGCAAAATCCAATGTTTCCTCTATAACATTTACTTCTCCACCGATTACAGTTGAAGCTGCTACTGAAATAGTTGCCTTAGCTAAACTTTCAATAAATACTGATGTAGCAGATCTTCTATTCATATCAACCATTCTTAATTCAAACATTTCAGGACTAATGGTTTGTTGATTTACATTAAAATCTGTGGTCCATTGCTCGATTTGCAATTGGAGCTTTAATACATAATTGCCTTCTTCATCGTATACAACCTTTATACCTATACATTTCATATAAATTTCATCTGCAAAAATTATTTCTTCATACAAATATATATTTCCAGTATTATGCTCAACATATTCTTCTGTTGTTGACTCTCCAGCACTAAATGAGCAACTAACTAAAAGAAATACAATTAAAAACATAGATATTGCAATTAGGCAACTCTTTATAACTTGAGTTTTCATTAAATAAATCCCCATTCTTTTTCCATTTTGCTTCTATATCTTGTTTCTTTAAACTTGCTTAAATTTGTCATTGTTCTAATGTTTTTATAGTTTTCAATGAAATACTTTGAAACTAACCATGACTTATTAAATATTGCGTGATCAAAATATTCTTGTTTAACAATTGAATTATATTTCCCAATGTAATAATCTACTATAAATACCTTATCTCTTTCAACACTCCAATGCCAAATAGATGGAAACTCATTTACTCCTTCTTTTCTTTTATATGGTATTAAATCTAATATCTCTTCTGATTTAGTATTTAGCAAAATATCAACAAACTCTTTATGTTGTTGATTCAAATCTATATACTGATGATTATTTCTCTGTTCTAAATTATAATCTGCTTTATGCATATAATCTAAAATGGGAAACTCAAACTTATGGTTTAGTTTTTGCTTTTTATTCTTATTGACATCAATTATTGTATACTTAAATTGTTTCTTAATAAATTCATGTTGTCCATGCTTAATTAAGAAGCCTAATACTCCTATATGAGTGTGTATAGGAATTATATAAACGTCTTCTTCAAGAAAGAAATAAAATTTATCAAGGTAGTCTAATTCAATTATGTAGTCAATAAGATAGTTGCCTAATCCATCAGGTTGCTTAGGAAGCTTATTAATATCTATCTCGTTAATAGGCTTCATAGCAAATGCTTTAAGCTTTGTGGTTCTCTTTCTTCCGCCATATATCAAGTCATCTAAAGATATATCTAACACCTTAGATATCTTCATATATTTATCTATTCCAAAAAAAGAATCATACTTGATATGCTTTCCAATTGTTTGTCTTGATATATCAATTTGCTTGCCAAGCTCTGTCTGCGTCATGTTTCGTTTTTTTAATAACTTCTTTAAATATTGGCCTCTATCGTAATTGCTCATTCAATTCACTCCTCAAAAAGAAATTTGGATACAAACACTCAGAAATTTATAACATGAAACAACTTATACCTATATTAGAGTTTTACTCTGCAGCAATTACACAAAAAAATGACACAATTGCAAACATATGTCTTACATAGAACATCGTATAGGTAGCAATTGTGCCATTTATATCAGTAATTATGTACCCTTAGTATTCATTATAGCACTCGAACAGAATTTTTCAACACGATTTCTGATAATAGCACTTACTATGTCTCTAAATTGCTATGCATTTAGAAATCACCAATGTAAACTACATTTTTCGCTAATTTCTTGCTAACAGTCTATATATAGCTCCATACTGAGAAATGGGTGGCGCACGTGGGTCTGGGGAGCGAGTGGTGTTAAAACCTGGTGCTCATTGAGGTTGAATAAGTGCTGATATCTAGAGTTTACATCTAACTCCGCCCTCCAAAAACCTGTAGAAGATATTTTCGTAGTTGATATCAATATCAACGTCAACTTTAGATTTACTTTTTATATCTATCTTATTTATCAGAATTCTAATCAACTCTTTTACCTTCAATCTTTCAGATTCTATATCTGTTTTAAGCGTACTTGCTACATTACTAATAAATGATTCAACATCTTCTTTAGTAACATCTATCGTATGTGTGTCTTGTGAATTACTATCTTTCGCAAGTTCATCAATTAACCTTTGATATTCAAGAGTCTTTGAATTAATTTTCTCAATATCCTCTTTCAATTCACTGGCTATTATTATTCCATCTGTGTATAGATTTCTTAATTCAAATTTACGATCAGACAGTGTTGATATTTCAAGTTCTAGTAATCTCTTTTTGCCATCAAAACTATTTTCATCTATAGAACCACTAACAATATAACTATAAAGAGAATTAATCAATTCTTCTGAATTTAGCTTCTTTGCTAGTTTCTTAATTACTATAGGATCAATCAGGTCAACTCTGATACCATTAGAGTGACAAGCTGTAACTCCTTTATTGTGAAATCTTGAACACGTGTAGTATAGTCTTTCAACTTTTCCACGCTTAGTTTTGTATACAGTTTTTGATCCAACCATTTTACTTCCACATTCAGGACAAGTTAAAACTCCTGCCAAAATGTATTTTCCTACAGGAGGTTTCTTACGTTGATTAGTGCTCATTCTTTTTTGAACTTGCTGGTAATCTTCATGTGAAATAATTGCTTCATGATTACCTTCAACTAATATAGGATTATTTGAATATCCTTTCCTTCTTTTTTTAGTCCAATCTTTATACTTACCATATCTAATATAACCGGCATATAATGGATTATCTAAAATAGTCTTAATTGTATTAATTGCAAATAGTTTATTCTTCTTTGTTCTGATTCCTTCTTTATTTAATCTATTGGTTATTGCTTTATAACCATGACCACCTAAATACATATTGAATATTCTTTCAATTATTGGTTTCTCTTTTTTATTAGGAATAATTTTCATAGTTTTACCATCTGGAACTCTATCATAACCAAAAATTGGTCCAGAGCCATACATCTTTCCTTCCTTAGCTCTTCTTTCTGCTCCTGCTCGAGTTTGTTCCATGATAGTATCTCTTTCCATCTCAGCGAAGATTCCCATAAGTTTAACCATTACATTACCCATAGGTGTTGAAGTATCTATTCCATCATTGATAGCTTTAAATGATACATTATGTTTTTCAAATTCATAAATCATGTTTTGTAGGTCTCTACTGTTTCTAGCTAGTCTTGATATCTTGGTAACATACACTTTAGATATAATACCTAGTTCAACATCTGTCATTAATTGTTTAAGTCCAACTCTGTCGTCAGTTTTTGTTCCTGAAATTCCTCCATCTCGATATACAATATAGTATAGTTTTTCTCTTTTAGCTTCATCAATTAGTTTCTCTTCTTGATCTTCAAAGGAGAAACCTTCTTTTAATTGTTTTTCAGAGCTGACTCTTATATATAAGCCTACTTTATTGTTATTTTCTTGATTCATTGGTTTTCTCCTTTCTATTATTCTTTAGATCAAATACTAATAACTCAAATAAGAGTTCAAGTATTCTGTTTTCATTTAATTTTTTCATGCGATACACCTTCCATTATTTATTCGATATAATAATCGTTAATGGATTGTTAGGTGTTCTATAGAAGATTAAATACGTGCTAACATATAAATAAAAAAGAGTTTGAAATTAATCAAACTCAAATAATTAGCTTCTTTCTAATGATAATTTGTCTAGAAATACTATCAAATCATTAAAACTTACTTTTTTTGTATATTCTGGTATTTCATCTATAAATGCAAATATTATTTTTCTATACCTTTCAAAAGTTGCATAATTGAAGTCTATCATATCAGAAAATATTGGTTGACGACTAGGGTTATCAGCATCAAGCTTACTAAATCTTTTCAATAAAGTGGTTGGATAGTTTTTTTGCAAAGTATATAAACTTCTTCCTATCCCATGCTTTAACACATTCACAACGCTATTAAGTTCTCTGAGTCCATTAATTACCTCATCACTAAAACTGAAGTTAAAGAGTTCCTTATACATAAGAATTACACGAAATATATCATTACCATAAACCGAATGATATATTTCTTTAATATCCTTTTCAGAATAAATAACTGAAGAAATTTTCATATTTCTATCTATAACTTCTCTATTTATTTTTTCCTGAATGATTTGAGTTATAAACCTATGTAACTCAATCAATAAAGCTCCTTTAATTCTATTCCAGTTATCAACTATTTTCAAAATTTCATCAGGATAATAATCTGCTAATATGCTAAAATCAAAAGTTTCTGGGTTGTGTTTAGAAGCTATGTTTTCTATAGCATCCTCGACTCTTTCGTCAATATTTTCTTGAGAATAGCATTCCTCATTAATATATATATATTCTCTTTCTAAATCCAAAATTTGATCTTTCACTATCCTCTTATCCACATTTTTATCAAACCAAGCGTATATATATTCCTCTTCATTGAAAGATTGAAATCTTGAGATTGATTCAATTAAATTCTTTTTGTCCTTGATTTCAATAACAACTGATAAATTATTTGCTTCAGCATATTTCTTATATTTGTCAATATCTATAGCCCCGCTGTATAACAATCTATGATCTCGTTTGCATAAGACATCATGAAGATGCATGTGCGATATTATAGGATTATACTGATTCTTAATATTTGTAAATTGCCTTCTATATCTAAAGTCATGGCCAACATCCCATACAAAATGATAATTATTCCTGATTAACTCCTCATATAATGGTTTCATATGGTCAAAGATTCCTACATTTTCTAAAAGCATTTCTACTTTATTTTCACTAAGAATAGCTAATACATTAGATAATGTATCCAATGTTCGAATGATATAATCGGGGTCATCTTTATATACAAAATGTTTTTTTTCACCGACGGTCACATGTGGCCCTGAGTTAATATGAAATACAATTTTTTTTACATCCAATCCTTCAATTAAATTGCATATTTCCTTAACATCTCTTAATAAACATTCTTTTTTTAAGAGGCTTTTTGTAGAGATATCAACGTCATCATAATAATGGATTGTGTACTCAAAAGGGTTATCAATAATAGCCTCTCTTAATTTTTTATTTGGTGTGCAATATATCAAATTTAAGTTTAATTCAATAAAATCAACTTCCAATTTTTTTGCTAAATCAAAATTTTCCTTAATCGTATTAAACTCAACCAAGGATGGTATACCTATCTTAATACTCATACTTTCACCACCTTAGTTGATATTATATCAAATCGAATGTTTTTTTTACAGATAATCAATCAAAATAAGAATCATTGCATTCTCTTAAACTATAAAAATCCCCTCTTGAATTCACTATCAGATGATCCAAAAGTTTTAACCCTACACTTATACAGGCTTTAGCTATATTCCTTGTTGTCAATATATCCTGTTCAGAAGGTTGCAAATCCGATGAAGGATGATTATGACCCATTATGATTGAAGTTGCATTACTAAGTATTGCAACTCTTAAAATGTCCTTAGGAGATATCACTATGCAATTCGTTGTCCCTTTATATACTATTGAAAAATGTGTAGGGACATTTTTTACATCTAAACAAATTATTCCAAGGCACTCTTGTGAATTATCACCAAACATATCTCTGAAGATAGTTGCGCCCATAGTTGCATCTGTGATTGATTCAATATTTATTGTTGCAGCTTCTTTTCTTTTCAAGTATGTTTCTACTATTTCCATTATAACTTCCATTGTTTTGTGTTTGCATTACAGTGCAATCTTTTCAAAGAATGAACCGTATTTAATAATCGCATCCTTTCTATAGATTCGTTTTGTTTTTTTGTATCCAAGTGATGCAAGCAAAAATGCAACATGATAACCGATGCATTGTTTATGAAATCTAGTTAATATATGATTTCTCAGCTCTGATTCATAATATTTTATAAATGTATGAACCGGAGCTATTTTAAATTCCAGGTTAAATATCATAAGTTTTAACAGTATTTCATCTTGAATACTTGCACGAAGTAGTGTCCATAAGTCTGTTTTATCATACAATTGATTTAAAAGTGGTGATTTACTGCTTTTAAGGTTATAAAAATAGACGTCCTCGATGACGTCTTTTTCTATTTCTATAGATTTATACATTATTCGTCATTAGTCTTGGCATTGATAAATGTAATCTTCTCCGCAATGATTTCTGCAACCCTTATGCAACTATAATCTATATTGATTTCAACTGGTCTTATTCTAGCTTTGATTCCAACTGTTGCATTTTCCTTTATGTAATCAATTACAGTTGCATTTATTTCTTTAGCTATTTTAACATCAATATAATCGATGTTTTCTATCAAGCCATCTTCTGTTCTAGAACTTTTTTTAATTCCTAAAGTAATTAATACTTCATCGTCGTTAGTTACAGTAATTTTATGTACTATACCAACTAATATACATTGATTTAACATTTAGTATTTCCTCCTTTTATCGTTGTAATCGTTTTGCTTTTTCTTTACTCTTTGATTTCCAAACTGATATTCAAAGTCATCGCTATTAAAATCGACTATGCTGACGTTTTCTGTAACTATTACAGCTTTACCTTGAGTATACGTTTCTGTCTTTCTAGAAGCATTTAAAAGCTGATTCTGTAATCCTTTTTTGTGTCTGATTCTATTCGCATTAGCAAAAGGCTTTGAAATGCTTGTATTTGCTACATTGTTATTCTTTTTGGTGCTTGGATAATATTTCTTCTGTTGCATACTTTCCTCCTTCTAAGATACATCAAAGAGTTGCAACATAAATAGTGCAACTCCTATAGTTTTACCATGCAAGCAATTGCATACCTGTCTCGCGATGAACTAATATTTCTGAGTTACTTAATGCAGTTGCATTTGCTTCAGATATGCCCATTGTTTTCCCTTCATCATTTACTCCACCTAAAATGAGCAAGTTACCATATAACTTTTGATTTCTATTTCTGATAATCATAGTAAGTTTTGGATCTGATTTCAATAACCCTTCATCATCAACGTATATTGATATACCTTCATACTCTACAACATCAATTAAATCAACTTCCAATAATTTGTATATTTGATTTAACTCACTAACATTCTTATCTGAATCTAAATCTACTAGCTTAATTTCCAATCTTAATCCATCAAGCTTCCTTTTAATTAGTATTCCTTTTTTCATACATTCCTCCTTCTAAATAAAAAAGAACCTATAACCGAAGTTATAGATTCAATTTAATATTTATATTCTTTGTATTGTGTGATGCACTTCTTTATGGACGTTTATATAATATATATTTGAAATTTATTTATTCTCATAATATCTCATTTTTATATCATATATATATATTAATTCTATATCCTTTTATTTTTCTCCATATATAAGGATAATAAAACCCCTCCCTTATATATATTAGATTATATATACGTTATTCTTTTTGCCTAACACTGTTTTCATTTTTGTTTTAGTCATGAGTCTCTTCTTTCCTGCCTTTATCGAAAATATCTAATCTTTTAGTCGTGATCGATTCACAAAGTTTAGGAATACCTGATTTCTTTTCTGCTTTGAGTCATTGAGAGCTTACTCAAATATCTTGAGTAATTATTTGTTAATACTAAAAACTCATTTTACTCTAAATAATTCCCTCATATTTGCATAATTGAGTATTTTATCAACATTCCAGGCTGAACTTAAGTTCATAGCAAGAAGATGAATTTCATACCCATCACTAACTTTGATAATTAAATCCAGGGTAGTTTTGTTAATTTTCATACTAGTGATTTTCCTATTTAGTAGCTTTGCCAAGTATTCATCAAAATATGAAGTATCCAGAAAAGAAAGATACAACTCACCATTTAGATATATCCTCCAAATTTCACTAAAGTCAATTCTTAGTTCTGAATTATCTTTGCACTCTATATAAATATATTGAAAATTTGAATGTACATTTGTAATAGTAGCTCTTTTAAACTTTTTTAAATGTGCTTGTAATTGATTAAATGTATACTTCATAATAAATCCTTTCAAAAACCAATACTCGAACAAGAACTAAATATCTAATATGCTTAATAAATACTTAATTGTTTTATCTTTGTTTCCTAGCAACTTATACTCAGAATAAAATGTATTAATGCCTCTTTCAATATGAGCATTAAACAGTTTAGGAAAGTATTCATCTTCACATAGTTTTCTTCCAAAATGTTGAGTAATCAAAGCTTTGTAAATAGCATCATCATCACCTGTAAGTGTATACCTAGCGATATCTAAACCTTTTTCATCAACATTTGTATTAGGCATTTCTTTATCCCTTAAAGACATACCAACCGCGATTCTAATCACCGTTGCTCTACTAGCTAATTTTAAAGATTTATAAATTTCATCAATCTTATGACTAGCATTTTCAGAAGTTTTTAATCTATATTTCACTTTAATTCACACTCCCAAAATATTGATTTTCATATACATCCGTTGATTTTGTTCCTTTATTCACCAACGTATATGTCTTTGAAATATTACTATCTATTGATTCTTTCACATCATTTATTATTTCTTCATCCGTTGATAAAACAATCACTTGTCTTGATATATCTTTAAATATCTTATTAACAAAGCCTTTTCTATTTTTACTATCTAATCTAGCCAAAGGTGTATCAATAATAATAGGTATTCGTCTTTCTGACAAATTATATACTGCTTTCACTAAACAGCCCATAAGTATTTGCTTCTCACCTGCAGATAAGTTGTTCAAATCTAATAGATCTTCATTATCTGTTATTAATTCAATATCAAAAGAATCCCTATCTATTTTTATACTTTTAAAAAACCTTTCTTTCGATATTGTTTCATTAAAATACTTAATTAAAAGAACTTCAATATTTCTAAGAACATTGTCAGTTTTTCTTTTAATGTAAGATATATTTAAATCAACTATCTTATTTGCCATCAGAAAGCTTGATTTTGTTTTTTTTGATTTTTTGAGTTTATCCTCAAAAATATATAATTTTTGCAACTCACTCTCATAATTCTTATTGATTTTATTTAAATTATTCGTTATCTCGTTAATATCTTCATTAAATTCACTAATTGACTCATTTATACTAGCTATTCGCCTTGATATCCCCTTAATTTCTACTTCCTCATTATCTCTCATTTGATCTTTAACTACATTCAAATATCCTTGTAATTCTTTGTTTTTATCTAAACTTTCTATAAACCCATTTCTTTTCATTCTATTTAAACGATTAACCTTTATTCTAATTGAATTATAAATATCTGTATCAACATCGTGAATAGACTCACCATTTCTAATATCATTTAATATTTCCATAATATGATTATACTGTGAATTTGTTATTTTATACTTATTATTCTCCTTCACCAAATCGATCATAGTTATAGCTTGAGCCGGAATTTCCTTGACTATCTTTTTTCTTGCTTCTTTTAATAAATTTAAGTTTAAGGCAAATGCGTAATCATTATTAAGAAAGCTTTTTATTTCTTTAGATTTACTGTTTATAATTGACTCATTAAGTTGTATGTCCTGAACGAACTTATTATACTCATCTTCATCTAAACCACCGAACTCTCTGTATTTTTCAGACAAATCCTTTCTCTTCAAAGTTGAATCATTTAACGCCTTAATTCTTTCATCTAACCTTTTTTCAATATTTTTCTTTTCTTTTTGTGTGATTTCAAATTGATTCTTTTGATCAAAATAATTTATTTCTTCATTAGATAAAGTTGAATTTTCTCTTTCTCTCTTTAGATATAGATTAATGTCGCTGTTAATTGTAGAAAAGATGCTAAAGTTAAAAGATGAATAAATAAGATTTTTTACATATGAGGGCATCTGACCATTTTCTATAACTTGAGCAATTTTTTCACCATCAAAAATCATCGAATTTAACAATTCAATACTGGTCCTTTGTTTCATCTTCGAAAAATAATCATCAAATTCAGCTAAATTCCTTTTTTCATTGTTTATAGAAAATTCAATATTTTCAGAAAAACTATTTTGTACATACCATTCTCTTCTTATAGTTATTAAGTTTTCACTATAGTTTTCAACTTCAAAATAAGATATCTCTATGTAAAAAGTACTTTGACTATCTTTTAATGCGCTTTTATTGAATAGCTCTTTTAACATATCAATATACTGGTTAGAAATAGTTTTTAATCCAATAGAATATGAACCATATAAACCTATTTTAATTGATTTAAGCAAAGTTGTTTTACCGGCTCCATTATTACCGCCAATAAGGATTATATTCCTATCCTTACTTACAGAAAAATCAAACTCATTCAGCCCTACATATGACCCAATATTACATAATTTAATTTTATTAAGAATCATCATTATCACCTACATATAAGTAATCCATCTTCAATAAATCAGATATTTTATTAACCACACTTCTTCTTACTAACTGTCCAAAACTCTTCTTCTCTACTTCTAGTAGTCTTTTATAGAAGTTGAAGTCTACTTCTTTTTCATCACATAACTCTGATAGCAGTTCTAAATCTTCTTTGCTTAAAAAAGGGGAATCATCATTCTTCCAGTCAAATTTGGTATTGAATACTGACTCATAAATGGTAGGAAGGGTATCTTCCATGTCCCCTCTTTCTAGCCAAATTTTTCGAATTTCAGTAATTTCGCTTTCGGTAACAACTTTATATTTATTTCCCATTACTTTTTGAAGTTTAAATAGTTTTTCCATTAACAAAAATCTTGCTTCAAAGGTATACGGTCCTAACCCTAATTGACCGTAAGAACCATCTCTTTTTTTAGCAATTATTCTCGGGTCAATTGACGATGATAAATCAATGTTATTTTCATTTATATAATTCTTAGCGTCATCTTCATTTTCGAAAACAATCCACTCTTCTTGATTATTGTCCAACCACATCTTTCCATCTAAAATTATTGTTAATTTTGGTCTTTTAGTCTTTTTAGGAATTATAAATAAATCATTCTTTTCATCATAAATGATATTAGAGAAATACAATGACCCATTTGTTCTGCGTTTCATTCTTAAAGTTCTGTCATCTCTAATTGAAGCTAGCCAATTACGAAAATCTAACAATGGCCTTAACCATTCCTCTCCTGAATCTATAAAAGATGATAACGATTTATCTTCATTTACCACCGTACAAGCCCAACAACCAAATCTACTGTTACCTGTTGAACCAACCTTATTCTTTGTTTCTTGATCCATTATTATATAGTTTTCAGGGTCATTTGAGCCACTATACATATCATATAGTGCTTGGTTATCACTACCCCAAGGTGATTTATTCTCTAAAAGATAACTCCAAACATCATCAACAGTGAAATCTTTTATAGGTGCAAAAACAAAAGCGTTATTTAGTGTCGTATGTTTCATCAAGATTTTACCTTCAACAGAATGTGTATTTAAGACTCTATCCCTTGAATTACTTTCTCCCTCTCGAACGCCTAAAACCATTATTACTTCACCATGATTAGATACAATCTCTTTGATGAATCTATTAGCGGGATCTATCTTCATTCTATCAGTACACCATCTGAATGTTTGATTTGGTACTGGATACCCTCTACCAATTATGTTAGCCCAAAAAGATTGCGAGGCTAAAGGGCTCACTAAAGAAGTTGTTATTGGTAGCTCAAGTTCATCAGCTTTTTTTTGTATTTTATTTAATACCTTATGGATAAGTTTTGCTATTGGAGGGTTTTCAACAAGTGTGTCGGCCGAAATAATATATATCTTATTCTTTAATTGCTTTTCATCTAGCTCTGTTAGCACTTCAAAAAATAATTGAGTAGCTAATGTTGAATCTTTTCCTCCACTAAGCCCAATTACAAAAGGTACATCACTATTTAAATATACATTTTTTATCATGTTTTTTGAATATTTAAATAAAGTATCATTTCTTAATGCCATATTATCACCTAACTATTCTTTAATATCAAGTCTATATAATCAAATTGGATTTTAGAGTTATCGTTCAATTCTTCCAGCAAAATTTCCATGCCACCACATATGTATCCTTCAAAAATTTCGCCTATTTTTTTATGATCATCTAATATCTTTATGTCTTTATCATGTCCAACTGCAATCATTTTTATAACTTGTACATCTCTTTGCTTAAAAACACTAATTCTAATTGCATTTGGGTCTTTAGAAAAATCTTCTTTATATATTTTATGTTTATATCCAATAACTGCTGCTGCCATACACATATCCTTCATACTAGTGAAAGGAGAACTTTCTATTTTTTTTCCACCTTGTGGATTAGCGTAAGTTTGAAAAATCTCTTCGTAGCTTGATGGTCTTCTAATTCCAACTATATCTAAACTCATGCTATAACCTCCTCAATTTTAGAAATTCCTTCTTTTTTTATTCTTTTAATCACATATTTTTTGTTAATAGCTGTATCAATATGTTTTATAAAAGTGTTAAGCTGATCTTTAGCAACTAAAACAACAAGTTGTGTATCAAAATACTTTAATTGAGAAGAAACACCTTCTAAGTTTCCTCCTGAAATATCACCAAAAGCAGCATCAATAAATACTGGAAAAGTTCTTTTCTCTTTAAAAATATCGTCCATTGCGACTTTTGTTGCAAAATCAGTAATCGCTTTAATAAATGCCATTGCAATAACTTTAGTTTGTCCTGTTGATGAGTTTTTATATATTTTCTTTTCATCTTCTAGTACATACTTATTAATCTGGTAATTATTATCTATCTCAACCTCAAAATTCTCTTCTAAGTCATCAGAAATATTTTTAAAAGCTTCCTTGAAAAATGCATTTAAATCTATCAAAGAACTTCTTTTCTCGATACTAAGTAAAGTCTCTATAAACAAAACGTAATCATTATACATATCTACTTCTTTTTTTGCTTGATTAAAATCATTTGTCATATTTTTTAATGATTTTATTTGCTTCTTCAAGTTAGATATTGATTGTTTTAAAGATTCTAGCTCAGGGCCTAGTTTATTCATAGCTTTTTTGTTAATATCTCTTTGATTAATAAAGCGTTTAAATTCATCTTGAACATTTCTATCATCTTTAGTTATATCAAAAACTTCGATCTCAAGTAACTTAATTTGATCGTTTATTTTCTTAACTTCTTTATCGATATTTATTAGACTCCTATTATATTTTTCAATTTTGTGTAAGGTAGTTTTTTTATCATTTTCTATATAATAAATTTGACTAACAATTTCTGCGGGCTTGAACTCCGGAGGTAATTGTTTTTTTAACTCCTTCATGAAAGTTAATACTTCATTGTTTAGCTCTCTTCCACATACACATTTACCCTCAAAACTTCCATTAATTATCATTTCTAACGTATTTGAACTTATACCTATTGGTATTTTCACATTCTTTATATACTTATTAATATCAACAAACAATTCTTTCAAAAAGAATAGATAACCATTCGTTGAAATTTCATCACTTAATTGCCTATATATGTTTTCTTTATTATTCATATGGATTTTTTTATTATTTTGGTAACCATTAAGAGTTGATTTTTTTTCAGAATTTTCTTTTATTCTATCAATCCTTGATAAAATTTTATCTATTTGCTTTAAGGCGTCCTCATAATAATCTTTTGCTCTTCCCAAATCATGACGAACTGTTATTTCTCTGCTTTCTTGTCTCTCAAGGTCTTTAATATACATTTCAACATTTTCAGATTGTGCTGATTTTCTCATTCTTTTAGTTGGATCTTTTTTTAGATTAATCAGCCTTTCCTTTAAAGTTTCTAAATTACTTAAATCAGTAACTTCTTTGATGACCGTTAATACCTCACCTTTTTTCTGATCATCAGTAGTCAATTTTGTCATTTGCTCGCCATCAAAAAACAGAGCTTTTGCAAGATGTATTGGTAAATGATCTTGAATTAATAACTTAACTTGTGTTTCGTGCCTAATAGGAGTTGTGGTTACTCCATTAATCTTTTCACTAAAGTGAAGTTCATATTG
>Ga0307992_1000889_pt1 | contig 18309 bp, 24 predicted proteins | sample EllFjometagen133_FD_203162 | JGI IMG/M metagenome (GOLD analysis project Ga0307992, IMG submission 203162) | Marine microbial communities from Ellis Fjord, Antarctic Ocean - #133 | ecosystem: Environmental > Aquatic > Marine > Unclassified | place: Southern Ocean | collected 2014-10-08
TATTACAGCACCACATCAAACTTCACACGAAGTTGGTACAATTACCCGTCTGGGTCCGCTGAGCGGGTTTGGGCAGCACATCTCACAATAGGCACCACGACAGATTTTGCCCCCGCTGATGCCACCCAAGGAGGGGGCGTCAATCCCTATGATGGAAATGACGACACTTTCCCGGTCATCTGGGGACGGTGTCCGACGCACGGAATTCCTTACGGAATGAAGGGGATGAGCACGTTGTTCCGCAACGTGAGCACCACAGGGCGGTCTCCTGGTGACCTTCTGGCTGTGGGGGCCGACAAGCAAATCATGACGGGGACTACTTACGGATACAACGTCTCACTCCCCTGGGACCCCGCAATAATCCCGCTCTGATAGGAGATTTTGATGGCCTACCATTTCAGCGTCAACAAGGGCTACACCGCAACCGAGATGGGTCCATACCCCCTGTTCGATCTGAAGACCTTGATGAAGGCTCATGGTTGGACCGTCACCCGATCCAACAACGGAACCACTGCGAGTGCAGGGGACAACATCCTCACGGCTACTGATTTGACCAGTCAGTATTCTTGGATGGTGTTGCAAAGTTCTAGTGGGGCGACTGGTCGAGAGTGGCTGTTCGGGAGGCACAACAACGTCGATTGTAACGAGTGGTATGTCGGCTACAGTGCGAATGTAGGGGGGGTTGGAGGATTCACGGGTGGGGACGCTACGACCATGCCCTCCGCCACTGACGAGACTGCTGTACTGCAAGATCGATCTGGGGCTCCCTACGATTTGTTCCCTGCTTTCTTCAAGAGCTATTACTGCCACATGATGGTAGATGACGCCACCGACGCTTTCTATTTAATCACAGTCGCCCCGAACAACCGCCTTATCCTTTCATGTCTTGCGGGGGATCCTCTCTCCGAGACACACGCATCAGATGCGGATCCTTATGTGGCGATGGCCCAGTACTACAACTATTACACCAGCATCACAGGCACTAGCTCACCTTGGGGGTATTGGGAATCTTATGTCCACACACGAGGTTGGTATAACTACCCCTCTGGGTCTGCTGAAAAGGTGTCGGCCTCGTTCTTCATGGTAGGCGTGTCCCGAGAGTTTTGTCCTAACGACGGCACATATGGTGGGGGCATCAGCCTCTATGACGGGAAAGATGAAGCCTTTCCCGTCATTTGGGGGCGTCCTGCTAACAAACCCGCACCTTACGGATACAAAGGTGTGAGCACCTTGTTCCACAACATATCGACGGTACGGGCTCCGTGCGACATCCTGACTGTAGGTACTGAGAAGTGGATCCTGACGGGGACTACTTACGGATACAACGTCTCACTCCCCTGGGACCCCACTTTGCTCCCACTATAGCGGGGAGTAGGGGGTTTGATTGGATGAAGCTGGTTGGCCAGTTCTAACAGGAGATTTCGATGGCTCGTCAATTCAGTGTCAACAATTACTACCCCAAAGCTATGATGGGGCATGGCCCCCTGTTCGATTTGAAAACTTTGATGGCCGCTCATGGTTGGGTTGTTGGCAGTTCCAGCGACGGAACTGCTAATTTCGGGGCCACCGACTACATTCTCACGGCTACTGATTTGACGAGCCGTTACTCGTGGATGGTGTTGCACCATACGGCCAGCAAGCGTGAGTGGTTGTTCGGGATGCACAACGACACCGATACCCGAGAATGGTACATCGGTTACAGTGCAAATGTGGGTGGGGTTGCGGGATTCACAGGCGGCACGCTCACAGCGATGCCCGCCGCTACGGATGAAACGTCCATAATGTCTGACCGGAGTGCCATCCCCAGAGACATTTTCCCACAGTACGATAACTGCTATTGCCACATGATGGTGAACGACGCCAGTGCATCCTTCTATTTGGTCACAGTCATACAGGATAATCACTATCTGACTTCTTGTATTGCAGGGGATCAACTCACTGGAACCCACACTTTGGATGCGGATCCTTACGTGGCAATTGCCACATATATGGATGAAACCCGCAGTTATTCTGATTACCATGGACCTTGGTCAAGTACAGAGTACAGTTGTTGGACACGAAGTTGGTACAAATACCCCTCTGGGTCTGCTGAACGGACATATGCCTTACATTTTGGTGTGGGAAGTAGCGGAACCTTGGCCCCAGGTAACAGATCATATGGAAGCGGGGTCAGTGTCTATGACGGGAAAGATTTGCTCTATCCCGTCATTTGGGGGCGTACCATGTACTATGGGGGGGGTAGCGGGTTCAAGGGTGTCAGTTCCTTGTTCCATAATGTGTCCACAATCAGGGCTCCATGCGACATCTTGACCGTGGGAGCCGAAAAAATGATCCTCGCAGGAGCGTTCCTGGTGAGTGCCAATTACAGTAATAATGTTGCGCTCCCCTGGGACCCAACAGCAACCCCGCTCTGATGGAGTTTGACGTGATGGTTCCGGCACCCATTTTAAGTAGGAGGTTCTGATGACCTACCACTACAGCACCAACAACTCCTACATCTCAACCGAGATGGGTCCATACCCCCTATTCGACTTGAAGACCTTGATGATCGCTCATGGTTGGACCATCACCAGATCAAACAATGGGACTCTTTTTGGAGCCACCGACTACATCCTCACGGCTACTGATCTGACCAGCCAATATTCTTGGATGGTGCTGCACCATACGGCCAGCAAGCGTGAGTGGCTGTTCGGGATGAACAACGATGCCGATTATTGGGAGTGGTACATCGGTTACAGTGCGAATGTAGGGGGGGTTGCGGGATTCACAGGTGGGGACGCTACGACCATGCCCACCGCTACTGACGAGGCCAGTTTACTTGGTGACAGGGGGATTGCCCCTTGGGATGTTTTTCCAGTGAAAAACAGTCGTTGTCACATGATGGTAGATGACGCCAGTGCCGCTTTTTATCTACTTGCATCCGTCAATGAGACACGTTGTCTTTGTACTTGCATTGCGGGTGACCCTCTCACAAAAACACACACTCTGGATACAGATCCTTACGTGGCACTGGCCCAGTTCAGAACGGATGCCTATGGATTTCCTCAGTCTCTTTGGGTAAGCACTAGCAGCTATTGTGGATCACGGGGCTGGTACAACTACCCGTCGGGCTCTGCTGAACGGATTTACGGGATGAGCCTTGTTCAAAACAATGTTGTGGTTGCCCCTAATGACTTCAAGTATGGAGGAGGGCCTAACGTCTATGACGGAAATGATGAAGCATATCCTGTCTTTTGGGGTCGTTCCGCAACCCTTGGGGCTCCATCTGGGATCAAAGGAATGAGCACATTGTTCCGTAACGTGACCACAGTAAGGGCTGCATGTGACATTCTAACCGTGGGGACCGAAAGCCAAATCATGGCCGGGTGCCGGTATAGTTACAACGTATCGCTTCCCTGGGACCCCACTGTAATCCCACATTGATGGAGATCGAAAAATGGCAACTTATAATGGTACCGATGTGCTCACGCCAGCCCAGATGGCCCCCAGTTACGGAGTCCAAAATGCTAATGGCACCAACGTGCTGACTGCTGCACAGGTAGCCCCTGTTTTTGGGACTCAAAACACCACGGGTACAGACATTGATTGGTCCGGTGGTGGTGGTTCTACCACCACTTACCTCATGCGGGCATGGGGGACGGTTTCTTCAGCCTACGTCTACTGGGTCGCTGCCGCACCTGATGGTTCTGGTGCCCCCGAGGTCGTTACTGACCCCGTGTTGATGAAAGAAATCAACTAACCCATTCCTTCACAGTATTCTGTTTGGTAAACAAAACCCACCCCCTGTGGGCATAATGGAGAAGTGCATGGAGCCCTAGTGGCTTTGGAGAAGGGAAATGGAAACCTTAGTATTGAACAGCGCATACATGCCGGTTGACCGGAAGTCATGGATGAAGGCCATTGGCGATTTACTTACGGGTCGTGCAGAGGTCGTCGAAACTTATGAAGGGATGACCGTCAGCAGTGGTGGCAACATCACCGACCTACCACGGACCTTTGAGGCTCTGCGGACGGGGGAGGCTGGCGTTTGGAAGGTCCCCTCCGTCATCAGGTTCTTGACGAGGGCGGTGTTCTGCAAGCGGAACGTGAAGTTCAACCGCCACAACGTCTGGCTACGTGACAAGGGTTGCTGCCAGTTCTGCGGCACCAAGACCCGCATGGATGAGTTCACCTACGACCACGTTATCCCGGCCTCTCGGGGTGGCAAGACGACGTGGAAGAACATCGTCGTAGCCTGCGTGCCCTGTAACCATAAGAAGGCCAACCGCACCCCGGATGAGGCCAAGATGAAGCTGCGTAGGCAGCCCTTCCAGCCGGTTTCCTTGCCCGGTGAGGTCTCACCGGCTCTTCGGTGGAGGGATGGGATGCCCGATTCGTGGAAGTCCTTCTTGGCTTCCGTGAGCTACTGGCACGGGGTTCTCGATTGACCGATCCCTTACGTCGGTTTCATACCAACCTCAAAAACCAGATAATTGCACCGACGGCTGTGCAATTATCTGGCCTGCTAAGCCCTTTTGTGGTAAGGGTTTTTTGCTTGATGACTAAAAACTGGGCAATTTCCCCTTCTCTGAGAATTTGGGGTCGTGCCAATTTTAAGTCGAGGCGTTCTTGGTGTCGTCTATGGGGTCAGGTGGGATGAGTTCCAACAACTCGTCAACGACCTTCCCCATGAACTCGGCAACGTGGAGGAGCTTCGTCGCTTTGATCTTCACGTTGCCGTCCTTGTCGGCTGACCGGACCATCTGCGTGAAGAGGGTAGCGTACCCGTGAAGGTCTACAGCGGACCCGGCGAGGTCACGAGCCGTTGGTCTCTTCCCCTCCACCATTGAAGAACTCCATGTGGGCACCGAGCCCGTAACGGGCGAGCCGACTGTACTCTACCCGGAAGTCGTCACAGGTCCCGGTGGTGACGACGCTGACGCCACAGCCCCTATCAGGATTGCCATGCTTCTTGTGCTGGTAGCGGTGCTTCGAGCACGTCGGCCCAAGCGTCGATCTTGTACTGCGACCACGTCTCGCCGTAGCGGGTCGGGTTGTGCTCATCAGCCATGGTGTCTCCTTACTTCCCCGAAATCGGGCTTGCCGTCCCGCGCCAGCACTTCTCGTGATAGACCTCGGGTTGCTGTTGGCCCTTACGACCTTTCGACGGCATCACCCTCAGTCTACCCTTCCTGGCGTAACCACTGGCGAAGCTCCCCTTCTCCCGCATCGTGCAGGGGATGACGGCGATGCCCTTGTCCTTATCGGACATCGGTTCGCCGCAACCGGCACAGATAGCGTCTACCCAGACAGATGACATAGGGTCTATTCCCCCTCCGCAGGCCAGTCGAGAATGCCGCCCGCAGTGGCCAGGAGCCACGTCATTGCAGCCCCGGTCTCAGCAGGCAGGTTGCCATGGAACATTTTGACGAGGCTGAACCAGCGGCCGTCTGCGAAGTTCTCAGCCACAGCGTAATCACGGCCTCTGCTTTTGATCTCGGTGTGACGGAGGACAGAAAACCGCACGACGTTGCCGTGCATATCTCGGTAGACCTCCTGCACCTGGGCGAAGACTGCGTCCTTGTAATCTTGCCGAAGCAGGAGTCGCAGATCGGATCTGATGAGCAGTCCCATGGTCTGTCCCCTTCAGTCGGTGGCCTCGAACAGCTCGGGCGACAGGAAGGCGATCACGGGGGCCTTCATCGTCTTGATGGGTGCGAGGACGTACTTGTCGCCGTCTTGCTGGGCCATTGCCTTGAAGCTCATGGCTTCCTCCCTCTAATGAACGTGATTCGAGGCTTATAACTGGCCATGTCCAGGGCATTGATGATGATCTGGGCTTCCTCATGAGGAAGCCCATCCACGATGGCTTTGATGTTCTTTACAGGCTTCCATGAAATCTGGAGGACAAACAAGGACCTGACAAATTCGTCGTCTCGGAAATGGCGAACCAAGGCTTCTATATCAAAATCCTTGCGGACAGCAACCTTCGGTTCAGCCACATGAACCACTGCTTCTGCCCCATCCGGGCCATTAAAACGGTGATTGCCTACAGTGCCATCGACTTCATCCCGCAGCCGGTCCTTGATGACATTGAGCCGCTTGTGGGCCAACTCGATGACCCGCCACAGTTCCCGTCCGACACCCACGAATTCCGTCAGCTCGGTGTCGTAATCGAGGTCTCGGGTAAGGGTTGTGAGCCGGTGAAGGAGCCCCCGAAGTTCAAGGACACGTTCACTGGCCTTGTTGTTGTTCAGGGTCATCACTCACCCCCAGAACAGGCGATGTGGAAGAGCCCGCCGTCGTCGGTGCCAGGGATGGTCTCGACCCAGCGACATCGTTCGTCCTGAGCGATGGGCTCTCCACAGGCTTCGCAGCGAGCATCCGCGAACTTGTTGAGGATGGCATCAACATCCGAGAAGTCGATGCCGGAGAACTTGTTGCGAACCTTCGCCGGGTTCGCCTTAGACTCCACGGAGGCTTCAGGGGTCGCCACTGTGGGACTGGCCTGCCGGTCATCATCCGCCAACTGGATGGCCAGCCGACTGAAGGTTGTGATCTGCTGATTGCGGCACTCGGTGGCCAGTGGACAGGTTGCACAAACGGAACTCTTGTGATTGCTGAATCGAGAGACGCACTTGGAGGCGTCCATGGCCAGCTTCCGAATGTAGGCGTCAGGGTGATATCCCACCTGAGCCTGAACCTGAGCCTGAACCGGAGCCTGAATCAGGGCCTGAGCCGGGGCCTGAGCCGGGGCCTGAGCCATGATGGAAACGAAGTTGGAAGCCGGGGTGGCGACAGAAGCCGGAATGGCGTCCCCAGCCTCATCGGCCAGCCGACGGGCCTCTACGACACCGGCATCGGTCAGGGTCCACTTACCCCGAGTCTTGGGCGGGGCGGAGGTCAGGCCAGACTTGCGGGCCTCCTTGTTGGCCCACTGAATCCACTTGACCGTTTGCGGCATACCAGAAGCGTCGTTGATCCCGTGAGCGTCCAGGGACACGATCCCCATCATATCGAGGATGGGCTGGTAGGTGTCAGTGGCCTTGACCACCACGTCAGCCTGAAAGCCCGTCAGAGAGCCGAGGACCCGGAGCAGGGGACCGTGGAAGTTGGGTGCGGTAAGAGTCATATTCGTTCCTCCAGTGAGCCATATCCCCGAGGGGAGGGCTTCATGGTTTGTTCCTAGATGTCAGCAAGCGGGTCGCCGTGGTTGATGTGTCCCTTGTTGCCTTCGTTCAGCACGCCACCCTTGATATGGGGGTCCATGCAAGTCTGGGCCTTGAGCCGGGACTCCTTGTCAGGCAGCTTGTCCCACCACGCCCGTGCCGCCTTTTTGAGCAGATTGCCGGTGACATCCTGCCCGGAACCGGAGCAGATGAGGAGGTCTTCGGCATGGCCGAGGATGGTACAGAGACCACGATGCGAGAACTCTGCGTAGAGGTCTTCGTTGTCGATGGCAGTTCGCAGGGCTTTGGTAGCCTTGCCCATTTTGCCGAAGACCCAAGCCGCTCTGTCCACCAAGATGGGGAACTTGGACCGCACGATGGGCTCTTCATCTCGCCAGTCCATACCGTGAAACTCGAAAGTCCGCTCGAAACGGTCAAGGATGCTGGCGTCGAGGGGTTGAGCGGAAACCATCCGGCCCCGTTCATCACCCCCGCCCGGAGTGTTGGCCGTGGCGACAATCTGCGTGCCGTGAAGCAGGTTGTAGACGTGTCCGGTCGGGCCACTCACTCGACCCTGAATCGAGTCGGTAATCAGACGGAGATATTCGGCTTGTGAGCGGTCGGCACGGTCCAGGTCAGACACGAGCAGGAGGTAAGGAACAACGGTACCATCGGGACAGGTGTATCCATCACGCAGAGCGGTCAGCACGTCACCCTCTTCCCAGTGCGTGCCCTTCTCATCGAAGCCTCGACTGAAAAACCAGGACTCGATATCGGAGCCCGGAATCACCTGCTTGATGATCGCCGGGGTCCGGGTCAGCGCACTCCAGGCGTGGATGAGGGCATCCTTGCCCGTGCCCGGCATCCCCCAGATGTAGAGGGAACGGTTGCAGAAGAGGCTCACGAGAGCGTTGGCGATGTCCTTGCCCAACTTGCCGTGCCGGGGGAGCCGGTAGTTGTCGGGCAGGGGCAGGCAGGCGGAGGCCGGGACACCAGCATGAACCGGGAATTCCAGCCCAGCGAACGCCACTTCCAGATTTTCGGGAATCGGCGGGTGAGCCCGTCGGGCACTGCCAGCCGCCTTTTCGTGGCGGTCCTTGAGCCTCGAAGAGGCCACCTGGGCACTAGGGTACTCGGCTTGGTAGTCCGCCACGGAGAGCCCGTGTGCCTCGACCAGATGATCGCCCAACCAATCCAACTCGGTTTGCGAGCAGCCGGGGACCTGACACTGAATAGGAGTAGCTTCGCTCATCAACCGTTTCCCCTTGGGCCATCCCGAATGATCGGTGGGCCTCCGTCACGGCGAGGGGTGATTTCCCCTCTGCGTCCTATACGGGCAGCTAGCCGAAACTGAACCCCCTATTTGGTGAAAAGAGAACAGCCAATTTGGCCGTGGTCTCGCCACACCACCTATACGCCACGGGGTTCCATTCTGAACCCTTCTTTTCAAAAACCTTCCTGTTAGGGGATTTCTACGGTGAAAATCCGGGTTGGGGTTCATTCTGAAGCAGTGGTGCGTATAGGGGGTGAGGCGGGGAACCGTCTTGCTGGCCCGGCGTTTTCCGGGTTCAGTTTCGTTGTTCCACCCGTATAGAGGGTGGACGATGGAGGTGCGAAGTGAAGCGAGTTGAAGCCAGTGATTTGGGGGACAGCACCGTCAAGGGTGCCCGGTATCGGTCAACCCACAAGCTCGCTGTCATTGGCGTGTTGGGCGACCGTGCCCCCGCAGTGTCGAGTCGTGGCACTCGCTTTTACAACGTAGATCGCTGGACCCTCCGGGTCTTCGTGCGGGAGATGTGCGAATGGGCCTCTCACAACGCAGAGTGCGTGCCGACCCGCAAAGAGGTTAGCCAGTGGGTCCGCAAGGCGAATGCTGAGACGGTGCCTCATCGCGAGATCGTCATCGCGAACACCCCGAACAAGCTGACCCTGCGAACGGCTCTGGCCCTGACGGGCGGGGCGTACCATGAGGCGTTCCACACCTACTACTCGTGCCTTCGCTGTCTCGAAATCAATGAAATGTGCAATCTGGTTATCCCCCGGTGGGCGAGGGTGCCCGACTGGTCGAAGTTCTACGTTCTGCTTCAGGACTGGAACAACATCGTCGAGGACATTCGTATCGAGCGGAACGGGCGAGTCGAGTTCCCCGGATCCGATACGAAACTGCATGACCTTCAGGATTTCATCCTCGGTCAAGAGGCTAAGGGGCTGGAGAGTGCCAGATCCCATTCAGGTGGCAAGGCTCAGCGTGGTGCCCTCTCCGTCGTGACGGCGGCCTTCCGTGACGTGGGCCTTGGCTACAACACGACGACGCAACAGGAAGCTCTGGTCAAGTACCGGGCCGACAACTCAAAGGCTGTTGAGTTCGTGTTGGGTCAGGGCAAGGACAATCCCGGCCCTCTGACTGAACTGCTCAAGGAAACCATCGCGCTCTCGGCTACCGACGATACGGGTTGCGTCCGGGTGGCGATGGATGTCATCGGCATCCTCTACAACGAATCGAGCGAGCAGGACCCGGCCAACGACCCTAACAACGATGAGCACCAGCCCGGCGAGCCCGAGAAGACCGTCTGCCCCAAGTGTGGCGTCAAAGGCAGCAAGCTGGTCATCCGCCCCAAGTCGAATGGACGGGGTGGCAAGCTCAAGGGCAAAGGTGTCCTGACTTGCACAGTTTGTGGCTTCCAGACCGACATTGACCTCGAAACCAGTCAGCCCAAGGGGCAGGGGCAGCAGCCTCCGCAGGACCCCGACCACACGCCCAAGTTCGAGGGCTTCGACAAGGATGAAGACCAGGACGATTCACAGCAAGGGGACGGTCCTTCGCAGAAGTCCGATGAAGACGGCGACGATTCCGGCGAAGGCTCTGAGGGCGAGGACGGGAGCGAGGACGGGAGCGAGGACGGGAGCGAGGACGGGAGCGAGGACGGGAGCGAGGGTGAGGGCGAGGGCGAGGGCGAGGGCGAGGGCGAGGGCGACGGTGCCCACGACGGCAACGACTGGTCTGATGAAGACCTCTCCGATGACGACGATTCCGGCGAAAGCTCTGAGGGCGAGGGTGAGGGCGAGGAAAGCTCTGAGGGCGAGGAAAGCTCTGAGGGCGAGGAAAGCTCTGAGGGCGAGGAAAGCTCTGAGGGCGAGGAAAGCTCTGAGGGCGAGGGCGAGGGTGAGGGCGAGGGTGAGGGCGAGGGTGAGGGCGAGGGCGAGGGTGAGGGCGAGGGTGAGGGCGAGGGCGAGGGTGAGGGCGAAGGTGAGGAAAGCTCTGAGGGTGAGGGCGAGGGTGAGGGCGGTTCCGAAGGTGAGGGCGGGGGTGAGAACGGGGGCGAGAACGAAGCCAACACCGACAAAGACGCTACGGGCAAGCAGGGTACGGGGGCAGGGGGCGAGGGATTCGAGGAAGGGGAGGTTGAGGGCAACGACTGGTCGGATCTGGCAGATGATGCTCTCGATGGTGCCAACAACGGTGCCGGTCTCAAGGATAACAACTCGGCTCTCGAAGATGCCGTGGACAGCGAGTCCAGCGAAGAGGAACGCCGGGAGGGTGGCGTCCAGCGGGGGGAGGCGGTTTGGAAGCCCTTTGACTCTAGCCTGGATGATTTCATCCCGGTCGAGCCTTCCCGAGCGGGCAAGGAACACGACAAAGATCAGGCAGCTCGCATCTACGCTAGCGTGAAGGATGAAGCCAGTTTCCTCCGCAGTCGCCTGCGGACCATCGTGAAGGCTCTGGAACAGCGCAACGTGGTTCATGGTGTCCGACGAGGACGACGGCTCTCACAACGATTCCTGGTGGATTCCAAGGTCACGCTGATGAGCGGTAGGTCTCCGAATCGTGCCTACAAGCAGATCGATGAAGAACTGGATACGAGCCTTTCGGCTGCCATCGTCATTGACGAATCCGGCTCGATGCACGGCAGCCTGAAAGACGCTACACGGGTCCTCTGCGCCATCACGGAGCCTTTGGATGGGCTGGGCTGCCCGGTGCAGGTCAGTGGATTCCGGGGTGGCTCCAGGCACATACAGGTGACCTCCGATGAACGAAGGGGTGATTACCACCGTTTCAGTAGTATCACCCACGACATTTTCAAGACCTTCGATGAGCCCCTTCGGGCAGTGCAGTGGCGGTTTGCCAACACCAGAGCTACGGGTGGGACGCCGATGGCGGACGGGGTTCAGTTTGGCCTCGATGCTCTGAACAACCGGAATGAGGGCCATCGGATCCTGTTCGTTATCACCGACGGTTGCCCAAATGGGGGCCACGCAGAAATCATCAAGCGTCAGGTGCGGTTGGCCAAGGAAGCTGGCATCCACGTTATCGGTGTGGGCCTTGGCTACGGTGCCGAGTACGTCAAAGAGGTCTTCCCCGACAGCGTGTGGACCCGGAACATCAAGGACATGCCGGTCGCCCTCATCGCCAAGCTGAACGAAATCATCGACACCCGCGCCAATAACCGGGGCAAGCGCATGAAGCAGGAGGGCTGAGATGTTCCGAGCTTTTTGGTGGGAAACCGAGAAGGGGCATCACAACCCCTTCTCTCCCAACGGAGGGGGAGCCTTCACCTACTCGGCAGCCAACGTGGCTCAGTATGTCGTTGAGGGCTCTGGCAACTTCCCCATGGACATGCTTCGTTACGACCGTGCTTTCTGCCTGACCCCGATCCCGCACCCAGACCACGATTGGCCCCGCAAGTATCGAGTGGTGGTCGGGTTCGAGGGCAAGTACAGGCCCACTATCGCCCGCTGGGAGTCCTTCGGTTGGCAAGTCGGCCCAGCCATCAATCAAGTTGTCAGTCTGGTTACCAGAGCCGTGTCTTGGCGGGGCAAATGCCATCGCTGCAACAAGGTTTGCACTGCCTACGCCCTGAGCATCTTCAACAAGAACCTTTTGTGCCCCCATTGTGAGGCCAAAGAGCGGGAGCACCCGGACTTCAAGTTGGCTCGGGACACCTTGCGCTACCACTTCAAGCGAGAGGACTACAAATTCATGGGCATCGGGTTCGAGTATGGGATCACAGATACCGTTTCGGATCTATTTGGGGGTTCAGATCCAGTCAAGTCTTCCGTATGACCAACATGAGCAACCATACCCCATCCCCCGCCGAGCGACCTTTCGACCCCATGAGAGAGGGCATGGATTGGCAAGAACGGAGTAGGCTTGATCAGGTAGCCGCAATGTTCTCATCTTACCTGGACCTCATCCCACGGGCTACCAAGCACATTGGCGAGCCGACCCGGCAGATGGACCATGAGGGGATCACCTGGACCGTCTGGGAAGACCCCAAGTACGTCTTCTACGCCACCCCTGGTGGTGAGGCTGACCTGGACGTGCCCGAGGACGTGCCCCCAAAGAAGGCTTGTGAGGCGTTCTTGTGGGACATGGGGGCTCTCCCGAAGGTCTTGACCCGTACCGAGTACGCCGAGTGGGTCGAGGTGGGAAGTGCTCTGGCCGAGCCTCACGTCGAGCTGTTCAAGCCCTACACGCAAGATCAACTCAAGGAATTCGTGCTCGCCTACTGCGACAACCAGATCCTCTGTGACCACCAGATCCGTTGGGGAGACATGGCCATGGTCTTCATGCCCATGGCTCTGGGTGCCCTCTCCCCCGAAGCACCCAACGAAGAGAAGGGCACTGAGGGGTCGCCTACGTGGCACGCAGAACAGAAGCTCCCCGAACACCCCGGTGACAAGCCGGATTCGGTACCTTCGCCTGAGCCGCCCGAGAAGCCGGACTACCCGGACATCCCGCCAGAGCCCATTTGGAGGGTGGTGGACCCCGAGGTGGAGGCGGAACTGCTCAACATCATGGACGACTCGGATGTCGAGGTACAGGCGGTTGCTGATCTCTTCACCGAGGGCGAGTCCCATGCCGCCGCCGACTACCGGGCCGAAATCGAGCAGAGGAACGGTGAGCTGCGGTTCCTGTACGAGCGAGACCTGGGCAAGTGGTCCAGTGCCAACTCGCAGATCGATGAGGACCACGCAGTTGCCTTGGACGATCACGACGAGGCGATGAGGGTGTGGCAGGTAGAGGAAGATCGGCTGGCAGAGCGGGTTCTGGCGTGGGAACGAAAGAAGGAGATCAATGGCGCTGCCCATGCGGGCTTCAACGCCACCCGCCTTCGGAATCTCGGTGTGATCTACGAATACTACAGCGAGGCAGGGCCTCGCTGTTGCAACGGCTACCCCTGCTTCTTTTCGTGCCACATCATCAACAAAGCGGACTGGATTCGAGCCCATGCCGCCATCGTTCGAGAACTCGACCGTCGAGAGAACATGGAGATTTGACCTTGGCAACCGTCCACAAAACAGAAGCCTTCGTATCCCCAGCCGGGAAGAGGTACATCCAAGTGACGTTCACGCCCCAAGTGGCGGATCCTGCTCGGGAAGAATCTGTGGTCGCTGTCTACAGTGTCCGCACAGTTGAGGTCCCGATGCTCAACCAGGATCCCTACGTCGCTACCTTCATCTCTGCTACACGGACAGAAACCCGGATGCCCTACGAGTGTTCTGACGAACAACGGGAGGTCATCGAGGACTACGTGCTGTTGCAGGCTGGCAATGACGATGGCCTCGGCTGGGAGTAGCCATCATGGCCAGGAATCTGGTGTGCTCCGGTACTTTCGATCAACTCAAGCAAATCACCAAGTTCTGCCGGGACGTGTACCACGTCACCTTTGGGCCAGTAGAGGGCGAACGTCGCTTCCTCCTCCTCACGGTCGTTGATGCAGTCGCTCTTTGGGTGACTGCCCAGCCCGACCCAAGCTCCACAACCTAGCCCCACAACGAAATCTGAGATTCTTTTTGCTTTATCTTGACGCAAAGCGTTTGCGTCAAGATAAACAAATCGTGCTCAAGAAGGGGGTTCAGAACAAAACCCCCAAGCGTATAGAGGGGGAAGGAGACACCGATGCCAGAGCAGACCCTCGAACAGCAGTACGCCGACATCCTCCGAGGAGGGTCGGACAACTCGCCGTTGCTGACGGATGGCTACAAGTTCTCGATGGCGCAGGCGGGCTTTCCCCTGCGACACGAATACTTCTACCTCCACTTCCGACGTGGGGGTGCCCAGCGCATTCCCTTCGACTTCAAGGCGGTTGTCGAGGCCCTTCGCCCCCGGCTCCCCGACAGCCGTGAGCAGGGTTTCCTCCTGGCCAACGGCTATGGGTTGACCCCGGCGATGGAGGCAGCCCTTTTGGGTGAGCTGACCGTCATGTACCAGCCCAAGGGGACGTGGGCCAACGAGCACGAGCCTGTGCTGACCGTCTCCGGTCCCAGCTTCCTCGTTTCGTGGCTGGAGCCTCTGCTCATCGCCTTCAACTTCCCTATGCAGATCGCCACGGCGATGTCGGAAGGTGTCACCGAGTTCGAGTGCAACTGTCCCGACGAAGCCCAGATCATCGGCTTGGTTGGTCAGGCTATGGGCATCGACGGCAAGGCCCGCTACAACGAAGTCCTGTTCCGCCAGAACATCAACGAGCAGGTGGCCAACCTCCGTGATGTCCTCGGCAGTGGCATCGACCGGGCCTTCGAGGTCGGCACCCGTGCGATGACCTGTTTGGCACAGCACCGTATCGTGCTGGAAGAGCTGAAGGCAGCGGGCATCACCCGGACGGCGAACGTCCTGTTGGCCTACGAACTCTACATGGTCCCGGTCGGCACGACGGGTCACGAGCACCAGGAGCGGCACGGCGATGACATCGACGGCTTCCGGGCCGTGCGGGATCTGCGACCGGAGCCTCCGTCGTACCTGTTCGACACCTACGACCCGATGAAGCGAGGCATCCCGGCAGCCATCGAGGCGATGTTGGAGAACCGGGTGCGCTACTGCTCTGTGCGATTCGACTCGGGGGACCAGGAAGCCCAGCTTCTCGCCTTCGTCCGTGCCCAGCGGAAGCACGGCCTCAACATCTTCTACCTGTTCATGGACGGGTACGACGCCGAGCGTGTCTCCAAGATGGAGCAGTACGCCGACAACCTCGGTATCCAGATGGATGACAGGCACTATGGGATGGGCTCCTACTTCGTGAGCAAGCCCGCCTTGACGCCCTACACCCGTGACCGTCTGGCGATGGTCTACAAGCTCTGCCAGTCGGGTGGGCCTGGGTTCGACGGCAAGCACGGTGCCCGCAACGTGAAGAAGTACAGCGGCAGCCCCGGCAAGGAGTCCATTGCGGGTCGGCCCATCGTGATCATCGCCCACGACGGCACCCGCTACATCGCCCAACAGGGCGAAGGGCTCAGGCCCGAAGGTGGCTACTGCCGTAACGAAACGAAGCTCCCGAAGCCGACCGAGCCTTCCATCATGTCCCCCGAGACCGAAGCCATCAGCGAGGCGTGCCGAGTGCGCGACCTTGGGTGGGACACTGACCCCTTCTAGGAGACCGACAAGATGCCCATCCGACCCAACTGCAAGAACGCTCTGCTCGACAACCGGGTGACCGCTATCCGCGTGGCTCACCTCGAAGCAGGTATCAAGCGGGCCGAGCTGGACCTTTCAGGGGGCATCGACTCCGCCGTGATGGCATGTCTCCTCGTGATGGCCATCGGCCCCGAGAACGTCACGCTGGTTCACAGCCGGTTCTCCACCAGCCCCGATCAAACGGCCAGAGCCGTCGCCCTGGCCGAAGGGCTCAACTGCCCCCTTATCAACATCGACCTCGGTGTCATGTGGGACGTGCTGCTCGCAGGGATGAAGGACTCCATCGAGCGGGCCTATGGCCCCGATGTGCTGGACAACGAGATCCAGGCCCGTTGCGACGCGGACCCGACCATCCTCGGTTCCATCCGCTCCTGCCTGCGTGCCCCCATCGGTCGCGGCTTCAACCGCCTGACCGGGGGTGGCCTGCGGCACGGCACCGGCAACGAGTGCGAGGACCGCTGGCTTCGCTTCTACCAGAAAGGTGGTGACGGGGAAGTGGACTCGAATCCGCTGTCAATGCTGACGAAAGGCGAGGTCTACCAGCTCGCGTGGGTCCTGGCGAAGCGGCTGCCCAACGCTTCCAACGCCATCATCGACACCATCAAGGCGACTCCGACGCCTGACCTCCGCCCCAAGGACGCTGCGGGGTACACGGACGAAGACGAACTGCTCTCGTGGACGGGTGCCCCGTTCACCTACAGCCGCATCAACTTGGAGACCGGCGAGTACAGCTACGTCGGGACCATCGAGCGGGTGAGCCGGTTCCTCGACCGCCACTCGCACGCGGAGTGTGCTCCTGGCACACGAGAGTTCACTGACCTCACGGTAGGGGACGTGCTCTTCGACAAGAGCGAGGTCCACTGGCCGACGATGGTGACCGTCGCCAAGACTTCCGGCCTGTTCAACGACTTCAGCTCCAGCGAGGTGGAGACTCTGCTGATGGCGGCTCATAAGACAGAGGCGGTGACCCGCCACAAATTCAATCCTAGTATCCCAACCTATGGCTCCCGTAAAGACTTGATCTTCAAGGGAATCCTGACCAATGACCTGCCGACCATCGGCAAGGGAGAGACGCTATTTGGCAGGCAGACCACAACCTTTGTGGCCTCTGGCTCCATGGCCAGAAGAAAGACATCTGGCCATGACCCACGCTGACGCCCACTTCGCCATCGGCAAGACCCACAAGGTCTGTGAGGACTACGCCATCGCTGGTGACCTCGATGGCCGGGCTTTTGCCATTGTCTGTGACGGCTGCTCTGGATCGCACAACACCGACTTCGGTTCCCGTCTGCTCGCCCGAGCAGCAGCGAAGAATCTCGAAGTCTTTGGGGACGGCTTCAACCCAGAACAAGCAGCTTGGCAGGCAGCGGGGTGGGTGGATGCCATCGGCCTGCACCCCACCGCACTCGACGCCACCTTGATGGCGGTGTTTGAGCTGGACAACAAGCAGGTACGCATTGTGGTCATCGGTGACGGAGTGGTGGCGGCTCGCCGTCGAGACACCGGCCTCTACGACTACTGGGCCATTCGCTACCCAAGCGGTGCCCCCGGCTACCTGACCTACCTGCTCGACCCCGGCAGGAAGCAGGTATTTCTCGACCAGACAGGCGGGAAGCGAACCGTCGAAACCTCATGGGGAAACACCCCCCAGACCACAACTGATGAAACCAACTGGGAAACCTCCAGCCCCATCTGGACCCTCGACCGAGACCCCGCAGTCTACGACTTGGTGGCGGTGATGTCGGATGGGGCCGAGAGCTTCCAGCGGCCGAAGGGCACCCGGCTGGAAGGCATCCCGCTGCGTGAAGTGCTGGATCAGGTCATGGTAGCGAAGGGGGTGGGGGCCTTCGTGACTCGTTGGGTCAATAAGTTCCTGACCCGCTTCAACCCCAAGAACCTGTGGCAGCACTACGACGATTTCTCGATGGCTGCCATCCAGCTCGACTACCCGGAGGACTGAGTATGAAGATTCTCGAAATCGTGGTGATGACCCACATGCCCGGAACGGATCAGGTCATGGTTCACACCGACGCACCCCCGCCCTTCCCGCCGTCCGTGAGTACGGACGAAATGGTGATGAGGTTCGAGGTACAGAAAGGGCGCGGGGCTGAGTACGCCCTCAAGCACTTCCCCGAGGTACCAGTCAGCACGTTGGATGCCCGCACTGGAAATCGGAAACTGATCCGATGAGGGTCACCGTCAAAGGCAAAGGGACCACCAGCCTCACCCAGCAAGACTTCGTAGCCGAAGGTGGGCAGGGCAAGGTCTTCACGATGATGATGAAATAGATGGAAGCATGGCTCAGAGCAAAACTGGACAAGCTCGCCAAGGATTACCGAGGGGGTAGCGGTTTCCCGCTGATCTTTGAGTCACAGTATCTCTGCTACCTAGAGTGCTATGCCAAGATTCGGGGCACCGATCCGTCGGATTTTTGGGTCAAGTACAAGGCCGACTGCCAAAAGGACACCCCGAAAGGCCAACGGGTGTTGGGGCACTACAATCGGATCCTTGGTCGAGATGATCTGGCTGACCGGGTTCTTCAGTTCAGGGCGCAGTTCGAGGGTCCGAAGGTTGCCATCCACAAGATCACCGAACCCAAGCCCGAACCCAAGCCCGAACCCAAGAAACGGAAACGGAAGTCCAAGGTTCAGAAACCAGAAGTGGCCCGTATAGATGGTGGCGATGTGATCTCTGACCTCTTCGACCTGTTTAGATGATACAAGTGAGTGAAGGAAGCTACACCTACAA
>Ga0307992_1000890_pt1 | contig 18283 bp, 23 predicted proteins | sample EllFjometagen133_FD_203162 | JGI IMG/M metagenome (GOLD analysis project Ga0307992, IMG submission 203162) | Marine microbial communities from Ellis Fjord, Antarctic Ocean - #133 | ecosystem: Environmental > Aquatic > Marine > Unclassified | place: Southern Ocean | collected 2014-10-08
AGCTTTTTCAAATAAATTTTTCTTTTCTTCTTCAGAAATTTCTAAATCATATTCATGCTCAAAAAATCTGTTTAATTTGCTTGGAAAACCTGTATAAGATTTTATTAGTGATTGGTTGTATTCTACATCTAATCTTTTTCTTAAAATTGCTAGAGAATGACTTAGAGAGATTTTTTCTCCTTGTTTAAATTTTTTCAAAACATATTCAATTGTTTCATGAATAATTTTTCCAATCCAAATTTCTTTGGTATTAATTTTTTTTAAATAATAAATTTTTTTTATTCTTTCTGGAGAAGAATTTTCCCATCCTCCCCAAGAACCATAATAATTGAAAAAGTATTTTCTTTTGCAATCTCTAAAAATAGAATCTCTTGATTTTGACCATGAAAATTTGTTTTTAAAATCAGCCATGGTTTTGAGAAGATTTTTTGGGTTTTAAACTTTGTCTTTTAAATATTATTTATTTCTTAAATTTGATTTTCATGGTACTTTCTAAAGCTCACTTGAAGTAAGCGCCATTCCTTGTTGTATTGAATTTCCAAAAAAAGTTTGGCGAAAATCAAATTTATAAAATATTTATAAATTTTCTAAAAAAAGTTAAAAAATAAAAAAAATTTAGAAGATAAATTAATATCTTCGTCTTTGTTGGAAATCTCGTTTTGGTCTATCTTCCATTGGCTTTGCTTCAGAAATTTTAAGTTCTCGACCATCAATATCTTTTCCATTAAGTTCTGAAATTGCTTTTTTTGCTGTTGCATCATCTGCAATTGTTACAAAACCAAATCCTTTTGATCGTCCTGAAAACTTATCCTTAATTAGTGTGACTTCTTCTGTTTCATAAGCTGCAAAAAGTTCTTTAAACTTTGCTTCATCAACACTCCAAGGCAAATTACCTACATATAACTTCATTTTATCCTCCTGATTCTATTTAATTAAGAATTAATTTTACTCCATATTTAGCTAACATATTTATTTGAGAGATTTAAGGTTTTTAAGGTTTGGGGTTGTTGATTTGATGAAATTAATATCAATAAACTTCTTTTTTTGAAATATGGTTTAATGGAAGTGTTTTTATTTTTTAAATAAATATATTATTTTTATACAGTATATAACTAATAATTATAATAAATAACTATTCTTCCTTTTTTTGTGCTTCTTCCCTCTTCTTCGCCCATTCTGCATTTGTTTCACAATTAGGATTCCAACAAAATATCCAAGGTTTTCTTCCTCTTGCTAATCTCATTAACATTGGATAACCACATTTTTCACAAACTTTGCCTGTTTTTTTAATTACTCCGTTTGGTGGAAGTGAATAAGTATTTTTACAATCAGGATAAGCATCACACGCGATAAAAAATCTTTTTGTTTTTGGAGAATAAGTTATTCCTAAATGCCCTTTCCCACATTTTGGACAAATCATTAATTGATTTTCTATTTTTTGTTGTTCTCTGAATTTAATATTTGCATTAACTAATTCAGAACCAATTTTCTTTTCGTTTTTTTCAAAATCTTTTGCAATGTTTGTGATTGTTTTTTTAGCATCTTCAATAATTTCTTTTTCTCCTTTTTCTAAATCTGTTTTTTTCTTGTTTTCTTGCAACTTCTCTAATTCTGATTCAAAACTTCTTGTTAATTCTTCATCAATAATAATTGGAGAGTATTTTTCTAAAGTTCCAATTAAAGAAATTCCTAAAGGAGTTGCTTTTACACTATCTCCTTCAACATAACCTCTGTCATAAAGTGTTTCTAAAATACTTGAACGAGTTGCTTTTGTTCCTAAATTTCTCTTTTCTAACTCAGAAATTATTGAAGCTTGTGAATATCTTTTAGGAGGTTGTGTTTCTTTTTCTTCTGTTCTTAAATCTAAAATCTCTTTCTCCCCTTCAACTTCTGGAATTTTTTCTTCTTTAAACTTAGTTGGATAAAAACTCATCCAATTTTTTTCTTTAATAACTTGTCCTTTAACACCAAACTTCAATTTATTTATAACAGCAGAAATAGTTCTATGATGAATTACAGCGTCATCACAAAATAAAGCCAAGAATCTTTTAGCAATTAATTTATATAATTTATCTTCGTCTCCAGATAAAATTTGTTTTTGTCCTGTTGGATAAATTGAAGGGTGTGCAGCATCAACTTTTTTACCTTCAATTGGAACTTTTTTAACAATATATTTTTCAACTTTGAATTCTTTTAATAAATCTTTTAAAATTTTATCATAACCAATTTCTTTGGGTAATTTCTGAGAAGAAGTTCTTGGATAAGAAATTAAACCAGCCAAATACAAACTTTGTGCAATTTGCAAAGTTCTTGAAGGTTTTATTCCATAAAGATTGTAAGCTTCTGTTTGTAAATTTGTTAAATTAAATGGAACTTTTGGAGGTAATTTTTGCTCTCGATTCTTTGTTTCAACTAAGGCTTTTTTTCCAATTAAATTTTCAAAATTCTTTAATTTAGATTCAGCCTTAGGGTTTCCTTCGGAGCCAAAAATGTCTTTGTTGTGTTTTAATTCTAATAATCCTTTTATTTCATCATCAATTTTAATAAAAACCTGCCAATAAGGTTCTGATTTAAATTTTTTAATTTCTTTTTCTTTTTGAACAACTAAATTTAAAGCTGGACCTTGAACTCTTCCAGCTGACATGATTTTAAAACTCCCAGTTGTTTTAATTGCATTCATTAAAGCACGAGATAAATTTATTCCATAAAACCAATCTAAATAATGTCTTGTTTCACCTGCAATTGCTTGACCCCATTTTAAATGTTTGAATTTTGTTTCATAGGATTTATTTAATTCATCTTTTGTTAATGTTGAGAATTTCATTCGTGACGCATCTTTTTGAGCACATATAAAACGGACAATGTTTAATCCGATAACTTCCCCTTCTATATCAAAATCCGTAGCCACAGTCAAACTTCCTGCACCTTTCACCATTTTTAAAATTGTATCATAATATCTTTTTGTGAAATCTTTTTTTCTTGCAACATAATTTGGAAACCAAGAAATATCAAAAGTTGGAATTTTTGTTCCAGAAGTATTTTGTTTTAATGTAAATAAATGTCCGACTGCACAAACAACTACAATTTTTTTTCCTTCTCTGTCAATTTCAAAATATGGAACTTTTAGATTATTCTTTTGAACTGCTTTTCCAAGCGCGTTTGCAATCTTCGACGCTGCTTGTGGCTTTTCAGTTATAATTAATTCGTAGCCATTTTCTTTTAATTTTATTTTTGGGATTGTGTATTTTTTTGTTGTTTTTTTTGCTCTCTTTTTTGTTGCTTTTCTTTTTCTCCCAATTGTTTCTAAGTCTTTTTTAAAAGGTTTTAAATATTTTTTTTCAACTACTCTTTTCTTTAAAATTTCTTGAGAAATTGGTTTTACTTTTTTTTCTGTTAAATTTTTTGGCAGATATTTTTCATTATTAAAATATTTTACTTCTTTTTCTGTTGTAGTTTTTAGATTATCTTCATTTACATTAAAATAACTTTCAGCTGCTTTTTCTTCTATTGTTTTTTTAGGTTTCATTTGAATTTAACTTCAAATATTTAATTTAAATGAATACAAAAATTTTCTGTTGTATGATATTTGTTTATATAGTTCTTAAATTTTTATGTTTGAAATTCTCTTGTATTTTATTTAATTAAAATCTTATTTTTTCTTTTTTGATTTAGAAACTTATTTTTTCTTTTTTGATTTAGAAACTTGTTTTTTTTCATTTATTTTTGGTTCAACTTTTTTTTCTTTCAACTGCTCAGGTTCTTCTTGAGTAGTTGATTGAGATTTTTTTGAAATCTCTTCTTTTTTTCTAAATAATTTTCCAATCTTGAATCCAACTTTAAATAATTTTAATAAAATTCCAATTGCAATTAAAACCAACCCAATTGTTAATCCTGTTAAAAAAACACTATTTGCCTGACTAAAAAAAATCATGACAAAAGCATTCAAATCAATTGAGCCCATTCCATTTATGGCATTTTTCATAGAAGAGAAAATTAATTTAAGAATAAATTTTCCAATTGAATCTAAATTCGCAATAGGAATAAAAGAAACAATTAATAAAATTCCAGTTAACAAAGGAAAATTTGTTTTCTTTTGAACTAATAAAAAAATCAAAATCAAAAGAATTATTGAAATAAATAAAAACCTATAGAATTTAGAATTCCAATAATCTTTTGCATATTGAGAAACTAAAAACAAAGGAGTTTCTTCTTTAAAACATTTCCAAAAACTACAATTATAATTTTTATAATAATTTTCTTTAATTAATAAATCAACTTGATAATCAAAAATAGCTTCTGTCCCATTTGCAATAACTTCGCACGGAATTACAAAAGTATAATTAGAATCATTATAAAAAAACTCACTTTCATTCAAACAAGAATTATTTAAAATATCTTCATAATCATAAATTTGAGTTAAATTAATAGAACTTTCAATTAAAGGTTTGATTTGTGGTTTAACAGTTTCATAATCTAAAGAAGAATTCAAAGTTGCAAAAGTTCCAAGAAGTAAAAAACTAATAAAAATTAACACACATACAAAAACCAAAACAATACCTCTTAATGCTCCCATTAATACTTAAGTAAAGAATAGTTTTTAAAACTAACCAAAAGATTTAAATATACATTTGTATACAAAAGTATACAATGGAAACCACAATAAGGTTAAAGATGCAAACAAAACAAGAACTTGATAAATTTAAACAATATAAAAATGAAAGTTATAATGAATTAATTAGAAAATTGGTTTATATTGTCAAACTTTGCGAAAATGAGCCAAAACTTAGTCAAAAATCAATCAAAGAGATTAAAGAAGCAAGAGAAAGAATTAAGAAAGGCGAATTCTATACAGAAGAAGAAGCAAAAAAATTGCTTGGATTATAAAATGTATGAACTTATTTTTGAAAAGAGGGCTTTAAATTTTCTAAATAAACTTGAACATAACATTAAAAAAAGAATTTGGAATAAACTGCAAGAATGTAAAGAAAATCCTTTTAGATATTTAGAACATTTAACAGAAATTAAAGGATATAAGTTAAGAATTGGAGATTACAGATTAATAATTGACTTAGAACAAAAAATAAAAATCCTCCACATTCTTAAAATTGGACATAGAAAAAATATTTATGAAAGATGATTAATATTTAGAGTAAATTTCTTTTAAATAATTATTAACACTTTCTTTATCAAAACCAAATCTTGAATTTTCAACTTCTTTAATTGCTTCTTGCGCTTCTGAAGGAAAATAAATTTCAATTTTTGCATTTTCAATATTTGATTTAAAGTTGTTGTAAGTAGAAAAAGAATTTTCAAGTTTTTGTAATCCTTCTATTGAACTTTTTTTTAACATTCTTCTACCAGCTTCATTAATTCCTTGAATACTTAAAAAAAATCCACCTGCTAAAAAAGGATTAATTAAATATCCAAGTCCGCCACACACTAAAGAACCAATATCTGCTACAAACTCTACTCCGCTATCTGTTGATTTTTTCCAAGGAATATGATAATTCCAAAATTTTAAATTTTCAAATTGTTCTTTGTTTTCTTTAATTTTATTTTTTAAATTTTTGATATTACCACGATATGGAAAAACCCCTGATAAAATTCCAGCAGTTGTATTCAAAGTTTCCAAAGCGTTTTCTCTAACAACACCTTCCTCAAGATTTTTCCTATAAGTTAAATATTTTATGCTTGGATTTTCTTGTTTTTCTTTAAAATCTTCAAAATCAAAAAATTCAAGTTTAGGAATATCTAAATCATTTCCAACTAATTCAATTAATTTCATTGTTGCCATAATAAATAAAGAAATCTTTAATATTTAAACCTTTTCATTCATTGTAACTCTAAAATTACATTAAGAAGTTTAATATTTTGAATAGATTTTTTTTAAATCTTGATTAGCTGTTTTTACATCAAATACTGAAGCATATTTAAAAGATGTTTTAAATTGTTCAATTTCATAAATTATTTCCTGCGCTTCTGAAGGAAAATAAATTTCAATTTTTGCGTTTTCAATGTTTGATTTGAAATTGTTGTAAATTTGTTTTTCTTCTTGAAGGTTATTTAATTCTTTTTTATATGTTTTTTCTCTAAATTTACGCATTACTTCTAAAAGTGGTTGAGAACACCCAGGAATTGTAAAAAAGAGTGGATTAAAAAAACTTGCAGCCAAACCTGCTGATGAAGCTATATCATAAATTCTTGTAATTAAATCTTCATTTTTCCAATTTTCTTTTTTCCAAAATTTATGAAAATTTTTTAATTTATATTTTTCAAGTTCTTTTTCATTTTTAATCATTTTTTCTTGAAGTTCTTCAATATTTGAATAATTTCCATAAATTCTATCATCTAAAATATTGTTTTTATTTAAGGTTATTAAACTAATTTCTTTTACCTTTTTTTCATTAATTGAATTTTTCTCATTATAACTAAAGAAAAATAAATTAGGACATATTGAATCTTTTTTAAAGTTTTTATAATAATTAAATTGATATTTTGGATTTTTTAAATTATTTCCTATAAGTTCAATTAGTGTTGCATATTCCATTTTATTTTAAAAATCTGATATTTTATAAACCTTTCCCTTTGTTGTAATTTTAGAATTATTACATTCTCTTGAGTGCTTTAATACGATCATCTATTTTAGGATGAGTCCTCGCCAGATTCTTAAATGGATTTGCAAAAAACAAAGGAGCAACAGCTTTATTCACTTTCTTTTCAGCAGGTGCATGCTCGTGTTTTATTTTTTCCAAAGCTCTAATCAAACCTTCAGGATATCTCGTGAACTTGACAGCAGTTGCATCAGCAGAATACTCTCTTTTCCTTGAGATTGACATCTGAACAAGATAAACCACAATTGGAGCAAGAATTGCCAAGGCAATTCCAATTATAATAAATATCATATTCTTTTTATCTCCTCCTCTTCCACCCCCAAAAAGTAAACTCCTTAAAAAAATCTGTGAAATAATTGCAACCATCCCCACCATAACAGCAACCAGAGTAATATAACGAATATCATAATTTCCAACATGTCCTAATTCATGAGCCAATACTCCTTCTAATTCTCTTCTTTCTAATCTATCTAAACACCCCTGGGTCACGCAAATCACAGCGTGTTTTGGATCTCGACCAGAAGCAAAAGCATTAATTTGTGCTGAAGGCATAACATAAAGTTTTGGCATTGGCAAACCAGAAGCAATTGTCAATCCCTCAACCAAATCAAAAAACATTTTATGCTTCTCCCTCGAAGCTTTCTTCGCCCCAACAGCAGCAACAGCAATTTTATGAGAATTATAATAACTAACAACAATATAAAGAATCGAAAAAATAATCGCAATAATCATAATCATAGTAAAATACATTGGAGAAAAAGCCATAGAAATTACATAACCCAAAGCCACAATAAAAACCAACACAATTAAAATTAAGAAAAAAGACTTTCTTTTGTTTTTTGAAATTTGGTCTCTAAAATCTATTCTTTGATATTTATCCATAATTAGAATAAAGAAAAAGAGTTTTTAAGATTATTTAACTTGCTAAAGCGGTCTTAATTCCTACTTTATCTAATTTTTTACAGCCTTTTTTATAGGCTTCACCTGCATTCATTATATCTGTTGAAAAATAATGGCCAAGAACTTTTTGTTTAAGAAAAAGTTCTCCTTTTTTTTCATAAATGAAATTACTCCATTCTTTTACAAATTTGCGATTCTCTTCAAAAAGTTCACAAACCTTATACTCTGAAGAACGAACAAAAGTTGAAATTATACTATTCAAAGTTAAATTATACTCTCCTATACGATAAGTAAAAATAAATCTTCCTTCTTCATTTGGAAATTCTTCATCTTTATGAAAAATTCCTTTAATTGTTTTAGCTCTTTGAGGCCAAGCTGCATCTATAGAATCAAGATTTAACTCCAAAGGCTTACCTTTAGAAATAAGTTTTTCAAGATCTTTATTGCAAAGAATTTTATAGATATTCATATAAAATAAATATTAATTTTCTTTAAAAAGAAATAGGTGCTAAAAAATAACTAATCAAAACTCAACTTTTGACAATCAACTTCTTAATTGACAAATGAAAACTTCTAGAAGTTTACTTTAACAACTTTCTTCTCAGCTTCTGTAATTTGTAAATATTCTCTTTCTTTAAATCCATACATTCTTGCAAAGAAAACACCTGGGAAAACTTTTGTTTTATTATTATAAGATAAAATTGAATCATTGTAAAACTGCCGAGCATAAGCAACTTTATCTTCTGTTGTAGTTAATTCTCTTTGAAGTTCTAAGAAATTTGTGTTTGCTTTTAAATCAGGATAATTTTCAGCAATTGCAAACAACTTTCCCAAAACCCCCTCAAGTTTCTGGTCTGCCTTAACTTTTGCTTCAACTCCCTTTGCTCCAACAAGTGCTTTTCTTGCATCATTAACTTCTTTCATAATTCCTTTCTCATGCTTTGCATAACCTTTAACAGTTTCAATTAAATTTGGAATTAAATCAGCTCTTCTTTTTAATTGAACATTTATCTGACTCAAAGAATTATCAATTCTATTTCCTAAAACAACAAATCGATTATAATAACTTGCAAAAATTATTACAACTAGAGCAACCAGTGCAATTAAAAGCCATAATCCAATTATCATAAATAAAATAAATTAATTAGATTTATAAAGTTATTGGAAACTTTCTGGAACAGGCAATAAAAGCCCATCTTTTGTTATTTCAAAACCTGTTTTTTCTTTAAATGCTTTTTCTGTTCTATCAAATATAAAACTATTCATTGAATCCTATTCATCTAAATTTTCATTTAAGTAAAAATCAAATTCTCTTAAAATAAATTTGTTTCTTAATAAATAAACTCTTAATAAAGGATGTGTTATATTCTTGGAAAATTTTTGTTTATTTAAAAAATAATCAATCTCTGAAAAATATTTATTTACGCCCTTAGAAATTATTGAACAATGCAAATTTATTTTTTGTTTTTCTTCTGGTAATTTTATTTTTGGATTTATAAAATTTATATTTTCTTCTAAAGATTTTTCTAAATCATTAATCATGTTTTCTATTTGAGGATTTGATTTTATTTTTCCATAAAAGACTTTTTCTTTGTTTTCAAAAGTTCCAAATCCTTCTAAAGTATAGGTTATTAATTGATTATATTTGCTAAGAGTTTTTCCAAAATTTTCTATTAATTCTGTTTCATTATTTGTAGTAAATGGTCTTAAAAAATTCAAATGTGGAACAATTTTTTTATTTTTCTTAATTTGAAATTTCTTTGATATTTCACATGTCAATGCTTTAAGGTATTTTTTAGGATAACCTCCTAATCTTATTCCAATTTCATATTTATCCATTTTATTTAATTGCAAATACAATATAAAAACATTATTAAACTATAAAATCTATTTCAAAAATATGGTATCAATAGATCAAAACAAATGCATTGGCTGCGGGTCTTGTGTTTCAGTTTGTTCAGAAGGTTTTGAAATGAAAGATGGAAAAGCACAAGTAAAAAACGCAAATGCAAAATGTATCAAAGAGGCAATAGATTCTTGTCCAGTGAATGCAATAAGTTAAATTTATTATATATTAAACTTTGAAACGTAAAATAGCGCCCATTCCAGACAAATTTTTAAATTGAATTCCTTCTTCTGTTTCTGTAGAAATTATTTCAACATCAGAACCAATATTTTCTGCAATCTTTTTCAATTCTTTAACTAAAGTTTTGTCCAAATCTTTAGATAAAAACAAAACATTAACAGCCCCATATTTTAAAGCTCTTCTAATGTCTTCTTCTTTATAAAATGCAATCTCTGGATTTTTCCCCAAAGTATTAAAAAACTTTTCTAATAATTTTTTCTCTTTAATAATTTCCTGAGAAGATAAAATATCCTGAGACTTTTCAACTAATTCCTTTAATCCAGATTCATCAGTGTCTCCAATATCCACTTTTCCAATAACTTTTTCCCTAAGTTTAGTTAGCAAATATTCATTATCTAAAAATTCATCTTTAGTTGGAATTGGTCCTCCAACAATAATTCCTTTTAATTTTTTATTTTCAAAAAAATTCTTTTTCATTTCAGCTGCAATTCTTTTGTAAAAATCTTTAGTCAAACCTTCAGTAATCCTATGAAATCTTTGACTTGATTGACCTCCAGCCCGAACTTTTGAAGGAATTCCCGAAGTCATTTTTTGAATAACTTCAATTCTTTTACCTTCTAAAACGCCAATTGTTGCTTCTTTTCTATCCATAACTAACAAAGCAAAAATTTCATCAACTTCTAATTGTTCTTCCAAAGGTTCTAAAACAAATTCTTTATCACATCTATATAATCTAATTTTCAAAGGTAAAGTAGGTTCAATACTCCATAAATTTAAATCATCCTGACCTTCAACTTTTGAAACATTTCCAGCAAAAATAGCTAATCCATTTTCAGGAGTTTTTTTAAATCCTTTTAAATGCCGAACAATTTTTTCCAAAGCTTCTGTAACATTTTTTCGAGTAGAAGTTGATTTAATATTTTTAGAAGTTGATTTTTCTGCCTCAAGCTGTCGCTGAACAGAATTCACATCATAACCCGCAGGAATATAAACACTAATTAATTCAGTTGCTCTTCCTTTATGTTTCTTAAGTTCTTCAAGAATTTCTTCTAGTTCGTCTTTTGTTAATATCATATTTAAAGAAATAGGAAGGGGTTTATAAAATTAGGGATTAATCTAAAATTTTAACAACAAATAAAAAACATTAAAACGATTTTTTATTTGCAGAGTTATGCCCTATTTTAAAAAAAGAAACATTCATGCAAGCTTGCCAACACACAAACACATTCAAATTTTCGCACAATCCCTCTCACAAGCTAAAAAATTGAAAAGAACTTAACCCTTTTGTTTGAACCTATTTTTTTAAAAATAATTTGAGAAATTAAAAATTAAAAAAAAAGATTTATGTTTTAGAAATAATTAAACTAATTTTTTTCCTAGCAAAATCAATTTTTTTAATTAATTCATCGTAATTTGGATCTGATTGAAATTCAAAAAATATATTTGAAATTTCATCCAAAAGAAGTGAATCTTCTTCTTTATCTACAAATGAATAACGAAACCAATACAATTCATCAAATAATTCTTTTTGTTTTGAATAATTTTTATTAGCAGTAACTAGAACTTCTTTTAAAAAATTTATGAGTTTTAGCGAAAGTTTCTCATATTCTTCTTTTTCATTAAATCTTTCTATTTCTCTTTTCAATTTAATAATTTTTTTATTCCTTTTCTCCAAAATATTTACTTGTGGAAGATTTTTCCAATTTATATTTTTAGAAAAATCTGAAATGATTGATGCTACTTTTATATTACCCATTAATAAAACAAACCAATTTAAGCTTATATATTTAAGCCAATAAAAAAGCAGAAAATTTTTATTCCTGCCTTTAAAATTATTTTTTAAAAATTAGTTTGATTCACTTTTATTTTTTGATTAGTTTTCTCTAAATTAGACATCAAATAATCATTCAAATAAGTTGATACATGAAAACCTTTGTTTTTATCAAAGGTGAAGTGTGATTCTACTTCTTTATTTCCCACCCCTTGCGAAGTTGCTCCAATACCTGTTTTACTAGAAAAAATTTTTCCAAATTTAATATTTTCAGACATAGCTACCTCCTATTTTAAAAGTTAAACACTAATTGAATTAAGCGACAAATATACAAAATAAAAAATGTAAAGTCAAGAAAAAAGTAAAAAATCTTTCTGCGGACTTTTGCTAACACACACAAACACATTCAAATTTTTGCTTAACTCAGCCCCACCTCGCTAAAAAATTTGAAAGAGTTTGTTTTTGCCTACGCTTAAACTATTTTAGTTAAAAATGATAATTAATACTTATTATTTGCCCACCCTATCAAGCCCATTTCAATTTTTGCCAACTCACTTACAACACTAAAAAATTGAAAAGAACTTATCCCACGCTCAAACTGACTTTTCAAGAGATTGGTTTAAGAACAAGGATTAACGATTTTTGATTTACGATTTGCCACACAAGACATATACCATTTTATAGTAGTTTATAAGTAGGAAGTTTTTTAAATAAAAAAATCATCCTACTTGGATGAGATTTAACTGGAAGTTACCAGTAATTGCAGGAACTTTTCTAGTTAGTTCTTTATTAGGATATTCTCAAACACAAGAAAAAGGACAAAACAAATCTGCGTTTGTAGATTCAGTTATGAATGAAACAGAAAAATATCCTACTACAACACATTTTATGTATGAAATTATGAAAGATTCTGAAAATAACTTTCATGATGTAAATAAATTAGAAAAAATAATTGAAAATGTTGAAAAACAATACAATAAAAAAGAGAAATATTCTAAAGAGGAAGTCATTGAAATATTAAAAACAACCCATAGAGAAATTAATAATTTAGGACTTGAGTACGAAATACATAAATTTGATTGTAGTGATATGTCATTTATTTATTTGGCAGTTGGAGAAAAATTTAATTTAAATCTTTTTGGTGTTAGAGCACCAGGTCACATGTTTATAAGATATGGTAGTTTAGAAAGTACAGATATTGTGAATAAGGGAGATTTTAATTGGGAGACAACTGAAAATGAATTATATTCTGACAAAGATTATATTGGGTTGCTAACTATCCAAAGAGAGTCTATCGAAAAGAACCTTTATATGAAAAATTTAACAAAACAAGAATTAATTGCTATTGCATATGCAGATAGAGGGAAGTGGGAAGAAAAAAATAAAAATTATGATTTGGCTATTAAAGATTATAATAAATCAATAGAATTAAATCCAAACTCTTCTGAAACTTATCGTAATAGGGGACACCCTTTTTTTTACAAAAAAGATTATGCTGCTGCTATTGAGAACTTTAGTAAGGCAATAGAATTAGAATCAAACTTCTCCGAAGCTTATTATTGTAGAGGGGTCACATATGAAAGAATAGGGAATTTTGAAAAAGCTAATGCTGATTTTAAAAAGGCTAAAGAATTCAAAAATGATTTTTTTTATAAAGATGAGAATAATTAAAAACTTTTAGTAAAAAATATTAATAGCAATTGAAAAAATTTATATTACTTTTTATTTTTTGCTAATCTAAATATTTTAAAATTTTGTTCAATTTCACTTTTAGATGCTTCATTAAATCTTTTCTTATCTTTGTCTGAAACGCCCTCCATTTCAGGTAAAAAATAATCAGGCACGAGATATTGTATTTCAACCCTTCTATAAAGACCTCCTCCATGCGGAGAGGGTAAAGTATATAAATTAATTTCAGACAAGGTTAAAACTTCTTTAATAATATTTCTTGGATGTATTGTTCGAGTTAATGATAGTTCCTCATTATTTTTTATATTTTTACCACATTCAATATTGGACTTATCTTTATATTCGGGAAGTGTATCATTAAAATCATCAAGCAAATAATAATTTTCTTTTATAGGTTTACAATCTTTAACATCTTCTGTAAATCCCTTGTATTTCAAATCATTTCCTACAGGAATACTATCTGCATATCCTGTTATGTTAACAACAATCGCTGATTCATAAATCCCTTTACTTTCATTCTCTTTTAAAAAATCTTTAAACACCAACAATAATTCTCTTAAACCCTTTTGAGAATAATCAGGGAAAATATGATAACCTGGTGGAAACTCGTCTTTTAAAAAATAAGCTAAATCTACATATAAGTCTGTTCCTATTTGACGAATCTCCTCAGTTTTGACATATTGTCCTTCTTTAATTGATTTAATTATTTGTCTTGCTTTTTTAAGTTTAAATGCGCTTGATTTTCTGACGTCTGTGAGAGTTTTTGATGTATCTACAGGTATATGTAGAGTGTCTATATGAGGGGGTTTACAATCTTCAACAGCTTTATAATATTTCTCTTTAATATTTTCTATGTTTTTGCTTGAAATATCTTTTTTCTTTTTGAGTTTATTGAAATTAATTTCTTTCCTATTTTCTTCATTTCTAAAACTTATAATAGGTTTCTTCTTTTCATATTCAGTTAAAAACTTACTATAACAATTGTAATAATTAATTATCTTTTTACAATTAATTTCATTATCTATTTTCTTATAATATGAATGTATATAATTTCTCAATTCTTTAAGTTTGTATTCTCCTTCTTTAAATTCACATTTATTGTTTTGTGCAAAAGAATAATTGCACACCAATAAAAAGGACAGAGTATAAGACACTATAATTGATTTCATTTTTTTGTTTATTTATTAGACAGCAAAAATACACAATATTTTTAAAATCAAAATAAAAAACGATTAATTTTAAATAAAAAACAAAAAATAATTGCTACAGAAGTAATAATTTAAAAAATTAAAGCAATTTATTATCTTTATTTTTTATAGAAAATAAATACCATTAAAACCGCAACCATTTTTTATCTCAATATTAAATTTCATACAAAAAACAACCCACAAATAGCACATTTGATTTTTGCTAACACGCAAAACCCAACCCTTGAAAAACCAAAAGAGCTATTTCTTACCCACACAAAAACAAAAAAAATTCTTAAAAAAATTTGTATATTACAAAAATTATTATATTTGCAAATTATAAACCTTAAAAATAGAAAGGAGGAATTATCCAAATTAACAATTAATTTTTAAACAATATAAAAAGCGTTAGCTTTTATTTTCATTTCAAAAACTGTCAATTTTTAAATGCCTAGAATAATAAGTATGACGCTCACGTTACAGCGTGGGCTGACTTGTTTAGGCATTGGGTATGACAGTACCTTTGAAATGGATAAGCTACAGTTCCACGCTTTTTTATTTTAATTAACTGCTTTTGGGATTGGAGCAAAACAAAAATTTAAAATTATGAAAACAAAACAAAAATTTTTAGCATTAATATTTTATTGCTTTTTTAGTAGCATAATTGTATTTCAAAATAGTTGCAAAAAAGATGAAGAAAATAAAGGATATGAACCAGTTACTGCATTTACATCTAACAAAACAATAATAACAGAAGGGGAGACAATTAGTTTCACTGACCAATCAACTAATTCACCTACAATTTGGTCATGGAATTTTGGAGATGGGGGTATAAGTACCCAACAAAATCCCGCACATACCTATAATTCAACAGGCACATATACTATTTCATTAAATACTACAAATGATTATGGTTCAGATACAGAAACTAAAATAAATTATATTAATGTTAATCCCGAAAATATTAGCTACTCAACTTTATGGTTTGATAATTTTAATAGTTATCAGTTAAATATTTTACCAAGTAATTGGGAAGCATCAGGCAATGGTGATGATAGTTATGTAACTAATGATGATTATTCTTCTTATCCCTATTCTTTTTCAATACAAGGAATTAGCGGGGGTAATTGGGAAGGTATTAATTATAGAGAATATGATAATAGTTATCAACATTACCAGTTTGAATTTGAATATTTGTTTACAGGAGAGGGTCAAGTGGGAAATCATAATTGTTTTGGTTCTTTCGGAATTAAATCAAATACAAGCTGGACATCAGGTTATGGTAGAAATTTTATTAGATTTGAAACTAATAATGACATTACTTGTTATCCGTCTAAAACAGTAATTGGTGGTTTTAATGCAAACGAATGGATTAAAGGAAAAATTGATTATAAAATATCAGAAAGTATAGTTGAATTAAAATATTACATTAATGGGCAACTTGTACACCAAGAAAATGATAATGCTATTAACGAAGAATTACAGCTAAAATATGTAAGATTAACCAGTGGCGATACAAGATGTCTTTTTGATAATATTAAAGTTAAATACAGTACCCAATAAATATGAATGACCTATTAAAAACATTAATTGAATTAAGTTAAATAATAATCAAAAACAATTTAGGGGTTATCAACCTAAAAAATAGAAAAAGAATAAAATAAAAAAGAAACGTTAGCTTCAGTTTTGAAAAAATAGATTGAAGTTAAAGCCTCACGTTCCCTTTAATTAACTTACCCATCCTTGTGGCTGGGGTGGATAAATTTAAAAATTATGAAAAAAATTATTTTATTACCAGTTGCTTTATTATTAGTTTCTATTTCATTTTCACAGGTTAGAATTGGTCCAAAATTAGGTATCAACATTGCAAATTTAGAAAAGGACTCTTACGAACTATCTGATTCAAGATTATCGCTTTCTTTAGGGGGCATCTTAGATTATTCATTTTCAGATAAGTTATTTTTTCAATCAGGTTTATTATTGAGTGGTAAAGGAGATAAAGAAATATACAAAGATGAAGATTATAAAAGTACAAGAATATTGAAATTTACATATATTGAACTACCTGCAAATTTAGGTTATAAATTTGATTTAGGTGATGGAAAACTTTTTTTAACTGCGGGGTTTTATGGAGGTATTGCATTAAGTGGAGAGTATTTTGAAAGATGGTCTGATGAAGATGATAGTGGCGATGGATCTGAAAAAATAAATTTTGGAAATGGGAAAAATGATGATGATATTAAAAGAGGTGATTTTGGGCTTAATTTCGGGGGCGGTATTGAAATTAACTCATTTCTAATAAATTTTAATTATGGTTTAGGTCTTGTGAATATGGATTATGACGTCGATAACGAAGGTTATTATATAAAAAATAGAGTATTTAATATTTCAATAGGATATTTATTTGATATGGGGAATGAAAAATAAATAAATAAAAAACATTAATTAATACTCGTACTTAGAGTAAAATTACAGTTCTGTGCTTTTTTATTGTCTAACTTACATTTAGAACTGATGTAACAAAAATTAAAATTATGAAAAAATTAATTATTTATTGTTTAAGTTTTGTGCTATTAAGCACATTAATAGTCTTTAATGGTTGTAATAAAGAAGAAGAAAAAGAACCTGGACCTATTTCTGTGGAAAATAATTTATCTCCTTCAACGTTAAATCATGGTGATTACATTAATTGGACAATTAAGGTTACTAATTCGGGTGGAAAAGAAGTTGAAATCGATAAAATTCATTGCAAGGAAGAATTTATAAGTGGGGAGTTTGCGGGCCAATATATTGAATTAGATTTGCCTTCTTCAAATTCTACTATTGATGGCAAAGCAACAGAAACAGTTTATAACAAGTCATCTTCTGTTGTTAATACCACAACAATAGACGCAATTGTAAAAAACACTGTTACTGTTTATTCTGATGGAGGTGATGATACAGATGAAACGATTTACACAATAAAAGCTAGTAAGAAAAAAGGAGAAATTTCTTGTGAAGTACAATCTTGTAATTTAAAAATTATAAGGGAATAATTTTATTAAAAGCCTCTTGAAAAAGGGGCTTTTTGTTTTTGGAAGTTATTTAAAATTGTTTTTCATTAAGAATTTATGAAAATATTTGAAAACGCGATAGATCTTTGGATTTATCTTGGAATAGTAATTTTAATAAGCACATTATTTCTTCTTTCTGAATTTTTTAAATCTAAAAAAATTAAAAGATTTTTTGAAAAAATGGGGGAATGGATAAAAGATTTTTTTAATTTTCCTTTTTAGGTTTACCAATTTTAGAGAGAATTAGATAAATAATAACAAACACAGTTCCTTTAATGAGGATATTTAGGGGAATATTTTTTGTAGGACTAATTCCAAATGTAAGAGGATTTATAACCCATGCAATTATTCCCGAAATTATTATTGAAATAAATTGCCAAATTCTATATCCTATCATAACCAAAAATTTTAATTAGTAAAAAATATTTTTCAATTTACAAAAAAGAATTATCTTTGAAACAAAAAACAGGGCATAACAAAAGCTAAAATCAATTGCTTGTAAATTTTAAATAGAAATTTAGAATTTATTTGTTATCTTTGTTTTTATTTGAAAATTGATTGCTTTTAATACGCAACAGTTTTTAGCTTAATCGTTAAAAAATTATTTTTCTAAATTTTCCTTAACAAACTTAACAATTTCTTCCAATTTTCCTTTATCCCTTATGATGAAAGAATCACTTTCCCCATCCATTCCTAAAACAGATACAGGAGATTTATGATGATCATAAATAATTTTAAAAGTATAAGTCCCTTTTGGCAAACCACTTTCCTTTTTATAATCCACAAGAGAATAACTTTCAGACGACTGCAATAAATTTAATACCATAAAAATCAAAATTTCTTTAAAAGAATTATCATTCTACAAACTCTACTTTAAAACTCCCTTCCTTAATCTCAGAAGCATTCACAACATTTTGCAAATCATCAATAACATCTAAAACTTTATCTAAAACACCTTTTTCTAAAGTTAAAATAATTTCAGAATT
>Ga0307992_1000891_pt1 | contig 18216 bp, 10 predicted proteins | sample EllFjometagen133_FD_203162 | JGI IMG/M metagenome (GOLD analysis project Ga0307992, IMG submission 203162) | Marine microbial communities from Ellis Fjord, Antarctic Ocean - #133 | ecosystem: Environmental > Aquatic > Marine > Unclassified | place: Southern Ocean | collected 2014-10-08
ACATCTTTAGTTCTAGTAAGTATTATTGTCTATAATACCTCGCGAACTTTACGATTAGTTGAACAATAGAATATACGTTAAAACAGTCTAGTGCGCTTTGCACACCTGACTTTGGAACATCATTGATATAAAAAAGTGCTTAAAAGTCTATTTATAGACATTTAGGCACTTTTATTTATTTGTGTGACACTCACTACATTTTTTTTATTATGTTCTGTATTTCGCTTCTTAACAGAACATTCTTTTTAATCTTAAAGAGTTTCTTGTTTATTTTACTATTAACCAATTTATCAGTCATCATATAAAGTTTATCTACTTTGTAATCAATCTCGTCTATATTAAAATCTGCTAGTCCGTTGATTATTTCATGAGTAGATAATGTAATGTTTTTCTCAGATAGTTTATATTCAAGTAACCTTTGAAGTACTAAAGCTACATAACAGATTAAGAAGTGTGACCTAATTCTTCGTTCTTTAAAATGATATACAGGTCTTGCTTTTAGATTTGTTTTTAATATTCTAAAAGATTCTTCTATTTTATACAATGATCGATATGCTGCCATGATATCACATGGAAGCATATCGACTTTGTTTGTTACGATATAAAAATAGCCAAAATTATCTTGTTCTTGCATAATTCTTTTTTCATCGATTTCAACACTAATTTTTTCTTTGGCATTATCCGTTGCCATATAATATTTGCTTTTGGCTTTGGTTGTCGCATTAATAGTGAAGTCTCTTATATTTTTTTTAGCTCGTATAAGCATTTTTTCTTGTTTTATCATTTCACGTTCTTTATACAAATCTGAATACTTTTTAATAATCAATTCATCGTAGGTCTTATTATTTTGAATTACTTTTCTTGTGCTTGTTATGTATCCGGTTTTATATTTTGCGTCAGTAGTAGATGTTATATTCCAAGACGAATTAAATTTGTTTTCTTTTAGAGGTTTAGGTACTGAGCTTCCTTTTGAGCCAACAATATAATTAAGTCCTTTACTACGAATCATTTCTAGATTTGCTTTTGAGTTTAGTCCTCGATCGGCGATGATAATGATTTCTTTTATTGTGTAGTTGTTTAATACATCATCAATAACTTCTTCCATAGTGTTCAATTCATGTCTGTTTCCGTTGAAAAGCCGGTAAGAAATTGGTATGCCACTACCATCTATTAATAGTCCCATGACAACTTGTGTCTCATTTCTTTTATTATCTTTGCTCATGCCTCTCTCTCTAAAACCATCTTCCTCAAATGATTCGAAGTAGTACGTTGTACAGTCATAAAAAGCTAAAGACATTTGTCTGTCTGGAATGATTGTTTCAATATGCTTGTTTAAATGCTTGAACAATTTGTTCTCATTCTCCTCGAAAGTTGTATCATACAGGCTTAACTGTTTCTCGAGCTTCGTTGAAGTATCTATAATGTTTACTTCCAATATTTTTTTAGCTTCTAAATCAACGGTGTTTAGAAGATGATTCATATCTTCTAATACCTCAAATCCATTTACTAAATCTTTTGACTTATGTTTATTAAAGCCTGAAAAGACATCAAGAGATGAATATATATTGTCATTATTTACAAAATCAAAGTTATATAAAAAATCTTCTTTTCTAGACGCAACTTCTAGTTTGCTAGCGGGCTGAAACAATCTACCTAGAATCTGATAAAACATCATATCACTAAAAGAATACTCAAATTTAGAATCTTTTGATAGATTCTTAAAAAACCCAGGTAATTTGAGTTTGTTAAAGATGTTTAAATAAGGAACGTAACCTATGTTCTTATGATTAAGTGAAAGTTTATTTTTTGGTATTGATAAAATGAAGTCTTCAAAACTCTTGAAGCCACGAGACGCTTTGTCCAGTTTATTCATTTCCTTTAGTTCAACCTCAGCCAAAGACAGAGTTTTCTTGCCCGCGACAGAATTCAAATCAAATGTTCCGTAGCCTTTTACCAATATTTTTTTGGTTTTTTTTGTTTTAGGATCTCGGATTCCCTTAGAGATTGAGATAAAGTATTTTCCATTTTTAGTTTTCGATTTACTAATATACATTCAAACCACCACCCAAATACATTATACTACACTTTTGCATTCAGTACAAGTGCTGAATGTAAAAAAATTGAAAAAAGATGAGAAAATGTTGGTATATCAACCGTTTCTCATCTTTTATGGTTGTTTTATGTTCCAAAGTCAGGTTCTAGTAAGTATTATTGTCTATAATACCTCGCGAACTTTACGATTAGTTGAACAATAGAATATACGTTAAAACAGTCTAGTGCGCTTTGCACACTAGACTGTTTTTTTCTTTAAAAATATTAGAGTAAATAAAAATACCTTCTAAGTTTAGATATAATTCTATATCTGTAGCTTTGGAAGGTATCTTTTACTTAATATAATTAAACCAAATCTTTAATTTGTTCTATATGGTACGCGTAATATAAACTTGGTGTAAAAGTGTCAGAATAATTTATCACAGCTAATTCTTGATTTAAAACACCAATATTTATTGTGGATATAATATTGTATCTAGTTCTTATAAATACAATTTCTGAAATTGCATCTTTTGTAGCCTCATCTAAAATATCAATGTTTTTTATTTGAGTTATAAATAATCTATTAACTTTCTTTTTATCTTTTAATAATAGATCTTTTATTGCATTGATTTCATCATTTACTACGTCCAAGTAAAAATCAGAATCCTTATCCTTTATGTAAACAACAACTTCAAGCATATTCAAACTAAATATCTTTTTAATATTGTCCTTTGCCACACGATAAAATAGATGGTGAGAACTGTCACCTGAATATTGCTTATAATCTTTGCTTTTTAGATATTGATGAAGTTTATTTACATCATGAACTCTTGTTACGTTTAAGGGCTCACCCTGGTTATCATAAATACGGTACAAGTAAGATAGATTAATAAGATGAGTCAGTTTATTACTTGCATATGAAGTCACAAAAAGCGAAACAAGAAAAAATACAAAGATGAAAGTAACAACTACATTTCCCCCATCTGTTTTTAAGTAACCATATAATAATAATCCACCAAAACCAAGATAATATAATGCAAACAAGATAATTGTTGAAAGAAATCTCCTGTGTATAGTTTTTATCATAGTTGTCTCCCCCAAAGAAGTCCAAAGATAATAGCAACTAGCATCAACATACCCGAAGCAAGTAAAAGTTCGAGATATATTGATGTTTGAATATCAACTTTTTTTTCAAAAATATAGTCGCTAAGATTTCGGTACTTTCGTCTAAAATCAGTACTAAAGAGTCCTCTTAAAGCAAACTGAAAACCATAAAACAATTTATAGCTCCCTATTTGGGCCATTAATGCTGGGAAAAACCCAACAACACCCACCATAAACAGAGAATTTGAAACTGAATTAAAATTATAACCTTCATCATATGTTCTAACATATAAAATGTAATGAAGAATAAAAGAAATTAATAGTAAAGAAAATAATAAAGTGAAAAATCTCTTATAATACATTATTTTATGTTCGATTCTACTTGAGCCTTATATTTTTTAAACTCCTCTGTATTACATAACACAAAATGATCAGGTTCAACTTCTTTTAATGTAGGTTGTTCTTTTGAATAATCATGAACTAAATGTGGATAATATCTCATGATATCCCCACGTTTTTGCTCGTAAATAGGGTCAGGATGTGGAATAGAATCAATCAAAGATAAGGTATAAGGATGAAGTGTGTGATCAAATATTTTATCCTTATCTCCCATTTCAACTATTTTTCCATAATACATAACTGCAACACGATCACTAAAGTATTTTACGACAGACAAGTCATGTGCAATAAAGAATATTGTAACTCCAAAATTCTCTCTTAAGTCGTTTAACAAGTTAATAACTTGTGCTCTAATCGATACATCTAATGCACTGATTGGTTCATCTGCAATGATAAATGACGGATCAGAAACGAGTGATCTTGCTATACCAATACGTTGTCTTTGTCCACCTGAGAACTCATGAGGATATCTTCCTGCATGCTCAGGTAATAAACCAACGATATTTAAAGCGTCTTTTACTCGTCTATCAATTTCAACTTCATCTTTTTCTCCTTTAATACGTAATCCTTCTGCAACAATTTCTTTTACAGTCATACGAGGATTTAAAGATGCTATTGGATCTTGGAAAATCATTTGCATTCTTCTCATAAGATCCTTGTTTTTATCTAAAATAAGTCTTTTTTGTACTTTTTTACCTTTTCTAATTCTCATTTTATTAAGTTTAATTCTTCTACCTAAATTTCTCAATGTAGAATTAAGTGTTGATAATTCTTTTTTTAGGTCTTTATTGCCTTTATCACTAGCTATTTTACCAACTAAATCACTTTTTTCCTTAGTCACTGCATCAATATGTTTTTCTGTCTCGCTAATTTCTTCAAGATATTTTTCTATTGCTTCAAGTACTAAAGGAGAATTTTCATCAATTGCTTTAGCCTGTCTCTTCATTTCAGGAGTAACTATTTTTTCAAACTTTTTATCATATTTTGCTTGAAGTTTTTCTTCTTTAGAAATTTCTCCTTTTTTATACAGCTTTTTTGCTGCTTTTGCATCTGCAATAATTCTTTGCCCGTGGAAATAAACATTTCCACCAGTAGCATTATACAATTTAATAATAGCTCTACCTGTAGTTGTTTTACCACAACCAGATTCTCCAACTAATGAAAATACTTCACCTTTATTAATTGTGAAAGATATATCATCCACTGCAGGTACAACAATTCTATTTTTCCCGTGTCCAGACGTAAAATAATGTTTAAGATTTTCTACTCTTAATATTTCTTCTTTATTTCTATCCATTTGTTTTCACCTTTTTAACCTTATCTTGGCTTTGATATTTTGCAACTCTATCTCGGACAATTTTAGGCATTTCAACTTTTGGTGCATCTGGATGAAGAAGCCATGTTGCTGCATAATGAGTATCACTCACTTTGAAGTAAGGTGGATGCTCATGAAAATCAATTTCTAATACATATTTATTTCTATCAGCAAATGCATCTCCTTTTGGTGGGAATAGCATATCAGGAGGAGTCCCTGGTATTGATATTAATCTTTCAGTAGTATCTAGGTCTGGTACACTTGCTAATAATGCCCAAGTGTAAGGATGTTGTGGATTATAGAAAATCTCTTCAGATGTTCCATATTCAACAATTTTACCAGCATACATAACTGCAACTCTATCGGCGATGTTTGCTACTACACCTAAATCATGTGTAATAAAGATTACTGATAAGTCACGTTCTCTTTTGATTTTTTTAATTAAATTCAAGATTTGACCTTGGATTGTAACATCAAGGGCAGTTGTTGGTTCATCACATATTAATAACTCAGGATCAGCTATTATTGCAGTTGCAATAACTATACGTTGACGCATACCTCCAGAAAATTGGAAAGAATATTGATTAAATCTTTTTTCTGCTTCTCCTATTCCAACTTCAGTCATTATGCCTATAGCACGATCATATGCTTCTTTCTTAGTAACTCTAAATCTACGTTTATATTGTTCTATTTGATCATCTAAGTGATCAATCTTCTTTTGAAGTTCTTCTTTAAGGCTTTCTTTTTCATTGTCAGTTGCAGATTTTACAGTTGCCTTAAAAGCATTCAGTTCTACTCTTAAATCTTTAAGAACTTTGTCTCTTTCAGCTTTAACTACTATAACTTCTTTACCAACAATCTCTTTTGCTTCTTTTCTTTTATTTAAGTAATTCTTTTTAAGTGGGTCCAAAGTTTTTTTTAATTCAGCAATTTGTGCCTTATGACTTCTTTTTATTTCTGCTATTTTCTCTTTTTTCTCTTTTTTTGTTAAATCCTCTTCAACTTTAACTTCATATGAGAACATATCAATTTGTTTTTTAAGGATTTTAATTTCTTCCACAACGTTTAAGTAGTTATGAAATTCATGATGATAAATATCTAACATGCGATTTTTAATTCTATCACCATTTACAAGCATTGCTTCAGTAATTTGCTTCCCAATCTTCATCGTTGGATTTAAACTTGATAATGGATCTTGGAAGATCATACCAATTTTATTTCCACGAATCTTATGGAAGTTTGCTTCTGACAATTTTGTTAAGTCCTGGTTTGCATAACTTATTTTTCCACCATCAATAATTCCATTTCCTGCTAATATACCCATAATAGCACGGTTTGTTACAGATTTACCACTACCGCTTTCTCCAACAATCGCTAATGTCTCACCTTTGTATAAATCAAATGATACGTCACGAACTGCTCGAACTAAACCGTTAGGAGTTCTGAATGATACTTTTAGTCCATTTACTTCTAATACTTTTTCTTTATTCATTATTAATTACCTCGCAATTGTGGATTTAGAGCATCACGTAATGCGTTACCAAACATATTGAAGGTAATCATCAAAACGGAAACAATGATTGTAGGGTATATAATTAACCAAAGGTTTCCAGCTAATATTTGTGTTTGTCCATCATTTAATATAACTCCAATTGATGTACCTGTTAATTCAAAAGGACCTATGCTCAATTTTTGTCCATTACCAATACCAAATCCTAGATAGGATAAGTTTACTTCTAAGAATATAACTAAAGGAATACTCAAGATAACTCTTGTTACAATAGTACCAAGAGCATTCGGTAAAATATGTTTGAAGATGATTCTTTTATCAGATGCGCCCATTGTTCTAGCAGCTAGTACGTACTCTCTACCACGATAACGATAGAATTGAAGTCGAGTAACATATGCTACTTGAATCCAGCCGTCATATACCATGAATATATATAGTGCTAAGAATCCGGGACCAATAATAACGGTTATAATCGAGATCATTGTGATTTGAGGAAAACTACCCCAAATATCTGTAAATCGTTGCATCAATATGTCTGTTTGTCCACCATAATATCCTGAAATAGAACCCCAAATAATTCCAAAGAATGTATTTGTTATAGCAGCTAAGAATCCTAATAATAATGATGTTCTTAATCCTAACCATATTAAACTAAATAAGTCTTTACCTCCAACATCAGTACCAAAAACGAAATATGGTATTTCATCAAAGCCAAGTGCATATTTACCATCTTGCATTACATCATAAGTTCTAAATACTTGTTCAACACCATCAATTGTTACAACTCGCTCTGTATATCCCAATACTTCTGTAATAGGAAATCCCTCTGCAAATGTCCACGCATGATCATCTGTTGTTTTAATTTTAATAGAATCTTCCATTCCTTCATTTTCAGAAAGGATTCTATCATACTCAACTCCACCAATTCTGGCAGCTTTGTCATCAAATAATGCAGAATATGAATCGTATACGTAACTTGCAACAAGTCTTTCAGCGTTCAGCCTAGTATAATTTCCATTTTCTATAGCAGCATCTAAAGATACTTGTGAAAATGCACTTAACTCATACCCACTATAGTCTTTAACTTTATCAGCATCTTGATCTCCATTAGTTGTATAGATTGAATTTAAAGAAATAAACTCTGTACTGCCTGAAGCAGGACTATCTATTACATATCTAAAAGCAAGCAGTCCATATCCAGAACTTTCTAATAATATAGAATTCATACCAATGCTATCGATAGAACCAAGATAGCTCATATATCGAACATCACCCCATGAAACATCTATATCACCTACCTGAGTAAGCATTCTAGTTACTTCAAAAGATTCTTCAGTTACAATATCTACTCTTGTTTCAGTAACTGTAGCATTAGATTTTACTAAATAAACCTCTAATTTACCGCCTGATAAGTCATTTACATCAATATATATGCTTTGCCCAATACTAACTGGAATCAAGTCTCTTGTTGTAATTACATGAGCATATTTTCCAGTTGCAATTGTAAGTTCGTTTGTTCCACCTTTAAAAGAAGGATCAACAACTGTTCCAATTTGTATTTCATTTTTCAATGTATTCATGTCAATATATTCAACATTTACTCCTTCTGTAGGATATCCTAATCCTGTTTCTTCGGAAATAGTTGTTTCATCTACTTGCATGTTCTTAAAGGATTTTGTTCCATCAAAAATGCCGAATTCAGATAGTACTGGCACTCTTGGTGGCAATAAGCTTATTTCAGAATTTACTTCAGTATATAAGTATTCAGGAGTAATTATAGGTACGATAATTGCCATTGCAATTAAGAATAACAGTATAAATGAAGCAATAAGATTATACTTATTTTTCCCGAATCTAAGCATTGCATCTTGGAAATATGATAATTGTTTCGTCTTTAAAGATTTGTCTAATATTCTGTCTTCATCAGTATTAACTAATTTAAAATAATCTTTAGGATAGTTTTCCATTATCTTTTAGCCCCCATTCTAATTCGAGGATCAATTAATCCATATGATAAATCCACAATAAGTATTGTAACTAAGGAAATAACACCATAAAAAGCACTTGAACTCATAAGAACATTATAATCATATGCACTTTTTGTTAGCGCTCTTAGAGTAACTAATCCAACTCCTGGTATTCCATAAACTCTCTCAAGGATAAATGACCCACTCAATAACCCAGCAAAAGATCCTATGATTATTGGAATCATCGGTACTAAAGAGTTACGAATAGCATGTCTTAGTACAGCTTGTTGATGACTTAATCCTTTCGTTTTTGCAAGCAATACGAACTCACTAGTCAAAACTTCAGATAATTCTGCACGAAGCAATCTAGTAAATCCTGCAACTGCAGGCATTCCTGCAGCAACTACTGGAATAATAAATCCTTTCGCAACTTCCCAGTTTGATTCAATACCAATTAATGGGAATAAGGATGGTAAAAAATTATCCATCTGATAACTAAAAAGTATAATCAATAACAAAATAAATACTAAAGCTGGTAGCGACAAAAAGAACATAATGGAAATTTGCATTATGTTGTCTACTATTGTGTCTTTTTTTAACGCTGCTATAATACCAAATAAAAATCCTAATGGTATATAGAATATTAAAATAAAGATATTCAATGAAAGCGTTAGTGGGATTCGTTCCGCAATGATAGCGAATGCAGGAGTATTTGCTCGAATACGAGTTGACAATCCCCAATCCCATTCAGTAAGAACATTAAATCCCCACTTAAAATATTGTTCATAAATAGGTACACGATAAAAAACTTTAATTGTTGATGAATCCTGAATTGGATTCACAATAAATACAGTTTTATTTATTCGATCTACATATTCAATTTTAATTCTGGCTACTTCAGCCATGTCGTCTTCACTAGCTATGGCATAATACTCTCTTAAATAATAACCACTGGAAACTTGTTGCTCCAGCCATACGTCTTTGTCTTCGGTTTTCGCTGGCGGATATTCTGGTGCAGATTTCAACAATACAAATGTAATAGTTAGAGTTGAAAAAAGAATTACGAATATCCACAAAATTCTCTGAATAATATAGCTTCTCATAATGTCATCCTCACTTTAAAATTTTTATCACTTCATTATACTATATTTAACAGCTAAATACAATAATGTATTTTATATTTTTTACAAACTAATCAACATCGATTTAATTCTTTAAGTTAGCCATTATGTGGATATTCCTTATACATAAGTTAAATACCTAATCAGCATGTTTTTTTATTATATTATTACATTGATTATAAGTATTGCAAATTAAATTATATCAATAAAATATTGCAAAATAAAACCTATTACCGTATTCGTTATAGAACACTAGTAATAGGTTATTATTTTTATTAACTTTTGAAAATATGATTATTGGTTATTGGTTAAATATTATAACCATGCCCATCCAATGTAGTAACCATCAATAAATAATACTACATAAGCGTCATCCCAACCAAAGTCTGTTGCATAAAGTTGAGTGAATTCAACAGGAGCGCCAGTATCTATTGCCCATTCGGCAATTGTTGTATATCCAGCACCTAATCCAGTTAAGTAAGCATTTGCTGCTACATCAGCATCTGTCATAAGCTCTAAACCAGTTAGAGTATAACCAGAATGTGATTCAATAGCTGATTTAGCATCTGTAAATAATGAGTGTTGAGCAACAAGCTCAAATCCACCATTTGTTTCAGAAATTACAAATAATATGTTTTTACCATCAGCAGTTACTACGATCTTAGCATGAACTGCATCAAATCCTTCAGCAATAGCCATTTCTTCAACAGTTTGACCAAGTACATATTGAGCTAGATCTGAACCATCAGTAGATGAAGCAACTTCTCCTCCAGCCATATCTACATAAGCATCAATTAATAGGTCCAACCCTGTAAAGACAGTTTGCTCTACACCATCACGGATGTATACATTACCGTTAAGAGCGGCAACTAATGCATTATAAGACCAAATTTCACTTACTGTTTCGCCAATGTTATTGTTAAAATAAACTACAGGAATGTTAACACTATGAGTATCAATACCCCAGTTTAATGTAAATCCACCTTTGTTGTCGTCATTGAATACGTCTAAGAATGAAGGTGCATCCAATAATGATCCACTAATACCACCAATACCTAAATCAGTATTTGCAACCATCATAAAGTTATAATAGTTTGTAGGGAAATCAACATCAGTAACAACGATATCTATTGTTACAAAGTTTTCATCGTCGACTAATAACTCTTCATATCCTTGTTCTAGAACAGCAACTAAAGCTTGTGCATTAGTGTTACCACTTGAAGCCCAAGTAAGTCCTAATTCAATAACTGTATAATTTGTTACAGTACCAACTTCATAGAATCCATCATCTATACCTTTTTGTACAGCTGATTTGAAGAAAGCAACAGCAGCATCAGGTACATATCCATAAGTGTCTCCACCAAAGTCTGTAACTATAGCAGCCCCAGCATCAGTACCACGAACTCCAATTCCAGACTCAGCGTCTAAGAAATATGTTGAAGTGAAGTATGTAAATGCAGGTAAATATGTTTTAACTACTTCAACAGCATTATGATATCTGTCAAATCCGAAGTATAATGCTTGTCTCATTTCAGTATATTGTAAGATTGGTTCAGGAACAAAATCATCAGCTAATCCAAATTCTGGATATTGTGCGATATAAGCATCTCTTTTTTCTTCAGTTCCGAATGCATTAATCATCAGTCTCCATGTTGTAGCATCAGGAGATACTTTAATACGTGGATCTGTTAAATAATTATCAATTTCAGTAGAAGGTATAGAAGAAGATTCTAATCTTCCTTCTAAGAACTCAGCAAATATTGTTTCAGAAGAACTAATTTGTCTGAATTGTCTTCCAGTATAGTGATATAAATCAGCATGTGGATGGCTATCATTTTTAGCAAAATACATGTATTGTCCACTAGTGAAAGTTTCAAATATATAAACACCACTTGCAGCTACTGTTTCAGGAGATGTCCCGTAAGTAGAAGTTGCTTCTGTAGGTGTTAATGACATATATAAATCTTCGTTGATAGGAGTCCAAGAACCAGCTAATTGGTATTTAATGTTAAACATTGTTTTTTCTGTTTTATAAGTTAATTGGATATTACCATCAACAAGTTTCATTCCAACATCTTCCCAAGCAACGTCTCCAGCTACATATTCAGCAGCATTTTTGATACCACCAGTAATGAAGTCTCCACCACCAGAGATAGCTCTGAACCATGTATGATCTAATGCGTATTTCCATGTCCATAAGTAATCTTCAGCATCTAATATTTCATGTCCAGCAGGGAAAGCTGATGTATCAATATCATCATGATATGTCCATACTAAATCTTCTCTTACAGGAATTTGCCATATTTTGGCATATGTTTTACCATTTTCCACTACAGCATCCATTGGAATCGGGTCAGCACTTGCTAAATCAGGATCAATTACATAACCAGTTTTAGGAGCGTCAAAGTAGAATGTATATAAACTACCAGTAAAAAATCCGATATAGTCAGAAGATGATGAATCATCTGCTGTCCAAGGGTTTAATGAAGTAGGGTCAGATTCAAATGATGAACGCCAAGTATATTCCCCAACATTACCAACTTCTGATCCATTCATAAATACTGTTGAATCATCAGTAGTTAATGTAGAGAAAGCAACACCGAATCCCATAACACCATTATATTCAGGCGAGTATAATGATACACGGTCAGAATATAATATACGGTTTGCACTAGTATATAGTGGAACTCCGGCATATACGTTTTCAAGTAAATAGCTTTCAGCAGCAGCAAATAAGATACCTTTATTGTCAGCATCTAATTTAGATAAATCTACTCCACTTAAGTAATTTGCAAGAACTTCATCCGGTATAGTTACAGTTACAGAAACAATAAATTCGCTTTTATTACCCTCACTGTCTTCTACTTCGAATGAAACTGTATATTCACCAATTTCATCGAATGAACCAACAGAAGTCATAACTATAGAACCAGTTATGTCCCCTTCTTGAATATCAAATGCATTTAATTTAGCATCTAATTCTTCGTAAATGAACATTTCATAAGAATCAACACCATAAATAATTGGCATTTCGTATACAGCTAATTGAGCTAATAAGTCAGCAATTTGAATATTAGCATTAGCTATAGCTAAATCAAACTCAGATGCTGTCAATGCTAATTGATTTGTCAATACATCAATTGCATTTGATAATAATAATTGTGCCGCATCCAAATCGGCTTGTAAATCTGTTAAATCTGCGTCTAAAGTGTCGTTTTCACCCTTTGCAGCTTCTAAATCAGCTGTTAAAGTGTTAACTTCTAATTGCAACGCATCTTTAGCAGCTTCTAAATCTTCAATGCTTACGTCACTTGCATTTAACTGAGTTTGTAAAGCATCTACAGTATCAGTTAAGTCTAACAATGCAGTATCATCTGTACATGCAGTTAGTGCAAATACTAATAATAAGGCAACGAATAATGATAAAACTTTTTTCATAAATTTTTCTCTCCTTTTTTTTAATTTTTTGATTACATTTATTATAACAGCATAATTATTAAAAATCAATCATTGATTAACAATTATCCTTGTAAACATTTTCATAACTTGGAATTGCATCAATTCTTATAAACACCCAAGTATCAAGCTTTTAGTCGTTTCCGTTAATGATTTCAAGTAGTACTGTGATGCTGAAAATATCATCAATATCAATTTCAAAGTCAGGTGAAATACCAAATTCAACATTATGATACAGATATGGGTCTTCTACTGTCCCTGTTCCAGTTCTATATGCACTTATGTTATTACTGCTTGTAGTAAATGCAGTACCATTAGGTAATAAGATAGGTGTAATTGAACAAGCACCTCCGCCTGTTTTCACCCCAATAACATCACCTAAATCATTAGCTTTAAAGATATTTGCTAAAGAGTTAGCGGCACTAAATGAAGTTGGAGTAGTAAGTAAAGTCCAATTCAAATGTGAGTAATCAGGTATTCCAACTATGTCTACATAACTAGTTGATGCACTCCCCGTTTCACGATCCATTGAAGTAACTTCAAATGGGTCATCTGTAATAAATCCTAAAACACGGTATAAAGCGCCAACATTTCCCCCTGTATTCCAAGAGATGTCTAAAATGATATCTGTAATCCCAGGATTCGTTTCTTCTATTTCTTGAAGCATGAATTCTAAATAAACAGCACTATCTGCATCTATTAATGATCTTACTTCTTTAAGAACTAACCAAGCACTTGAATATTCAGATGGTATCTTATTGGCTATTCCAACATGTAATAGTGAGAATTCAACATCATAATGAACAACCAACATATATTCACCATCGTCTATTCCATTACTTACAGTTAATGAATAGTACCCATCTTGTTTTCCTGGTTCTGAATTTTGTTCATCTTCTACTAACTCATACCCTGCAGCAATTAGTGAAGCAGTATAAGTATCTACATATGATTCATTCACACCTTTAACCAAGATATCTAATATTTGGTTTGTTTCTGATGAGTTATTATAGTAGAAGAATTTATCACCTTGTTCTATCACAGGTAATATACTATCTATTGATGATACTTCTAACATGCTTTCAGCTATCAAGCTATCATGTGCACTACTTTCCTCAATATCTGCAGTTGAAAAACCATCTAATGATAACATAACAGTTTCAGGATTTAAGAACCAATAATCTGGTCTTATCGCTACATTCCAACCACCACTTGGGTCTGTTCCCCATTTATCTTCTATCGCGTTGTCAGTAGCAACTAACCCATCGTAGTACCATTTAGTAAATCTTTCACCATATACACTTAAACTGTTTGTAGGTGGTCCAGAGTATCTAGCATTATTATAATAAGAGTGATACCCATATGATGTATGTGGTTCATCTAATTCTTTTAATAAAAGATCTCTAATAGCTACATCAAAATCTTCAGCATCTGTAACTAATAAATCATCTATCAATGAATATAATAAATCATAATATGTATCAACTTCCATAATATCTTTTAATCCATATAAATTATCTAAATCAAATGCTAACATATCAAAAGTATGAAGTAAAACATCTACAGGGATATCTTCGTTATTCATCGTGCTTTGATGTATAGATCTAAATTCTTTACTTCCTGCGCTAGGTAAAGAATAAATTCCAAATAACCCATCATGATTGTAATACACGTTGTAATATGCACTTCCAGCAAACAATTGATTTGTCATATAGTAAGGAAGTAAAATCTGCCCTTGATATACTACAATATCCATATTGAAATCGTCTAAATCATATATTACATCAGTACCTTCTTCATATGATTCATTTGGATGATCTTGGATATATTCAATATGACGTCCATAATTAGTTTCTGTTGAATAAATATATGCCCAATAAAATCCTGGATCATTTGTAGAAATGGTATTTTCAGTTGCATCTATATCCAATATTAAATCATAGGTATAATCTTCGTCTTCATCATAATATTGATAGAAAACTTCTAATGTATCACTATCTTGTGTAAATGTCATTGGTAAAGACGGATCAATGAATCCTTCTAATAACATAAAGAAATCTTCTAAATTAACATAAGGAATATTACCTTCTTCTTCAAAATACAGCGAAATACTTGAATCAGCAACATCATATTCAGTTGTTAAGTTTTCGAAAGGCAAAACTCTACTTTCAGCTATCAGTACTTCTCCTAAATGATAAAGAGGGATATCAAATGTACGATAATAACTTTCACCATCTAAAGTGAATTTTACTTTCCAAGAACCTGTTGTGCCTTCAAGTTGTTCTTCTGGCATTGGTAAAACAACACCACTATCAGAAATATATTTGCTTTCTGAATAATACCCAATTGTAGACCTGTTTACTTCTCCTCTAATTGGAGTTGGTAATAAGTTTGTAACTATAGATAATATTGCACCATATGCATCCATATCTTCCATTATTAATCTCTCAGTAGGTGTTTCCCATCTTGCATATAAATTCAGATTATATGTAATAGGTATATTAAAATCAAATGGTTCTTCAGAGTCTTGGTAATACCAATACATAAAAACATAATCTGGTTTTAATGGTTCTGTTGGGATATTTGCTAAATCTCCTTCATCAGCTATAAGTAAATCATATTCATCACCTAAACTATAGAATTTAACTGTAAATACTTTTTGCCAAAGAGCAGTAACTGTAGTATTTTCTGTTAATGTATCTCCATATACAAAAGATGTTTCCTGATCAGTTACATACCATCTAACGAATCGGTATCCTAATCTAGATGGCACTTCCGGTTCAATTGTAACTTCTGTTGCGAATAAATATTGAGAATCAACAAGATTTCCTCCATCAGACTCAAATACTAGAACATATGTTATTTCCCATTTTGCACTTAAAGTTGTATCTCCAGTGATGACTTTATTCATATCATATGGAACAGTATCATCAGTTTCATACCAATATAAGAAACTGTATCCATCTTTTATAGGGTCTAATGATTCAACAACTGATTCATTTTCGATGATATTTTGCGAATCTATAGCACTACCATCAAGACTATCAAAAGTAACAGTATAAACAGGTAACAAACTCCAAAGCGCTGTTAATACAATATCTCCAGTTATAGGAGTAGTAAAATCAAATGGAACAGTATCATCAGTTTCATACCATCTTACAAATGAGTACCCATGATTCTCAGGTTCATCTACAACAGTTGCTAAATTACCATCCATTACTAGTTGTGGTAAAACAATAGTTCCATCCGCAACTTCAAATCCAACCACATATACAACTTTTTCTTGCCATAAAGCAGTAAGTGTTATGTTTTCATTTATTGGAGTACTAAGATCAAACTCAACTGAATCGTCACTTAAGTACCAATATATAAAGACATGAGTATCTTCTACTGGAGCATTTGGTAAAGCAAGTATTCCACCCTCATATACATCTACACTTGAAACAGCACTTCCGATTGTAGAATCAAAAGCTACTTCATATATTATTTTTTCCTGCCATAAAGCAGTAAACTCTACGTCTTGAGTTATTGGTGTACTAAAATCATACTCCGTTAGAGAAGATTCACCATACCAATAAACAAAATCATAAGCATCTTTTTCAATTAATTCAGGTTGTAAAGCTATTCCATCTTCAATTACATTTTGTTGTGAAACATCAGGTCCACCATCTGAATCAAATGAAACAGTGAATACTTCTTTTTCAGTCCAAAATGCTTTTAATTCAATATCACTATTAACTTCTGTATTAAAATCAAAAGCTACAGCACTATCATTTGAATACCAATGCACAAAATTAAATCCATCTTTTGTAAGTGCATCTGGTTCAACAACTTTACTCCCTTCAACAAATTCTTGACTAGCTACAGTTCCTCCACCATCACTATCAAAAGTAACAGTAACATTACTCGGTGAACAAGCTACAAGAATAAAACTAATACCTACTAACAATAAAACAATAAACTTCTTCATAACACTTCATCCTCTCATATGTATATTATTTTAATATATTTTTCTTAAAAAAACATTTATATATCTCTATATATAATAACTCTTTTCTTTAAATGTTGCAATTATAAATTTTGAAATTTACCTTTTTTGGTTTTCTATCAATTTTAAATAATCCCCAGTTTTTTTCAGGTTCATTTGAATTTTCTCCACCTTTCCAAGGTTCATCAAAAGCTTCAAAAAAGAAAACCAAAGAGTTGCTTTCTTGAATCCATTTAGTAATTTCTGTATAAGATCTTAATTGTATTTCCTCGCTTACACTTATACTCTTTCTTTACCTGTAATGTGTAATATTTCTATTTCAACTAATACTGGAATATCAGAAGATTCCTCAATATATTTTTCACCTTCAGATAGAAATCCATCTGAATATTTCTTTATAAATTCGTATAATATAGTCTTATTATTTGATATAACTTTTGCATTCCCAAATAGCGTAACACTCCTATATTTTGTCGTGAATGTACTTTTGATTACCTCAAATTCACCTACAACTGAAAATGAGACTTTTGTATTAGAATTTATATTATCAATTTTATGTCCATCTTTTGCACTATGAAAGTAAATTTTACCATTATATACTACATAATTAACAATTACAGTGTATGGAAATCCGTTTGCCGATATTGTACCTAACGTACCATGCTCACCATCAACTAATAATTGCAATGCATCAGCGTCACTCATTTTGTTTTTAATTCTTCTCATTTCTCTAAACATATCTTCACACCATACTTCTTTCTAACTTAATATATTAATATACTGTTCTTTCATAATTATATCATGTTCAATAAAGAAATAGATAGACAATTTTTGTCTATCTATTTTCATTATTCGTTAAGAGAACTAACTAACTTTTCAGTCAAATAATCTGGTAATTCTTCATAACGTAAGAACTCACGTTGGAAGACTCCAGTACCTTGTGTCATTGCCATTAAGTCAATTGTGTAACTAACAACTTCTGCTTCTGGTACTTCTGCGATTATTTTTTGTTTTCCACCATACATTGGATTCATTCCAATAACTTTTCCACGGCGCTTAGTAACGTCTCCCATTACATCTCCAACATAACTGTCTTTGATGTTAATTTCAAGTTTTAGGATTGGTTCAAGCATGATTGGTTTACATGTTTTACAAGCATTTTTAAAGGCAAGTGCAGCTGCCAGTTTAAATGATAGTTCGTTTGAATCTACTGCATGATAAGAACCATCAAATAATGTAGCTTTAACACCTATTACAGGGAATCCTGCAAGTGGTCCACTTACGAAATGTTCGATTAATCCTTTTTCTACTGCAGGGAAATA
>Ga0307992_1000892_pt1 | contig 18215 bp, 15 predicted proteins | sample EllFjometagen133_FD_203162 | JGI IMG/M metagenome (GOLD analysis project Ga0307992, IMG submission 203162) | Marine microbial communities from Ellis Fjord, Antarctic Ocean - #133 | ecosystem: Environmental > Aquatic > Marine > Unclassified | place: Southern Ocean | collected 2014-10-08
ATGTTAAATACAATAAAATTTCCATTTCTTTTTTTAAAAAAAGAAGCAAAAAGGGGGAGTTCAGGTGCTACGCACATAGTGTATTTTACTTCGTAAAATCTATTTATAGTAGAAGGGGGGAGTTCTAAAACTAAAAGGGGAGTTCCTAAAATAACAAAAAAACTAAGGGGGCGAGAAAACTTAATTTTTCAATATATTTATTAAATATGACTGATTATATCAGTTAGATGAGAATAAAAGACATATCTTTAGAAAATAGACCTAGAGAAAGAATGGAGAAACAAGGTTGTGTTGTACTGTCTGATGCAGAATTATTAGCCATCATTCTTCAAAAAGGATCAAAGGAAGAGAATGTTGTTGATATGTCCAATAGATTAATTTCTAAATATGGGATTAATAAATTATCTTCTTGTTCTATGCAAGAGCTACAATCAATAAAAGGTATTGGTAAAGCTAAAGCTTCGCAGATTCTTGCATTATTTGAATTTAATAAAAGACATAATCTTTCCAAAGCTAATGGTAAAGCAATTACTTGTGCCAATGATGTTTTTTCTTATGTGTCTCCAAAGTTATCTGGTTTAGATAAAGAATGTTTTATGGTGCTTCATTTAGATTCTAAAAATAAAGTGATTAAAGATGAGGTTGTTTCTATGGGTACTCTTAATGGTTCATTGATTCATCCAAGAGAGGTGTTTAAATCTGCTATTAAAGAAAGTGCTAATTCTATAATCTTTGTTCACAATCATCCTTCAGGAGATCCTGAACCTTCCCAAGAAGATACAGAAATGACAAAGAGACTATTTGATGCTGGAGAATTATTGAACATTAAAGTTCTAGATCACATCATAATCGGCAAGGATAATTATCATAGCTTTAAAGAGAATACCTGATTTATAGGGGAACTCCTCTTGCAGCCATTGCAAAAAACCAACTTGATCCTGCAATTACTGACCCAATGATTGCTTGCATTAGAATGTGTTCTATCGATGTTGGTGGGAGAGCACTGTAGATATAATAGTGAAGAGCTGCTTGAATAAAGTTTCCACTAAATATTTGATGGAATGTATTGAATAATGTTGTTATTGTTCCACCGAAGAGATACATACTGATGAATCCCCATCCACTCAAAAGTGTGAAGATTACATACTTGGGGAATCCGATTAATATTCCCATTTAGTATCCTTTTTCTTGCATCCTTTTATTGACGCTTTTTCTTCCTTTTCGTACTTGACCGACAACTCTGTTGTAACTTCTTCCGACTGGCGTGACCGATATTTTTTGTCCACCTATTATGCCTCGTAGAACATTGGTGGCTTTTGTGCCTCCTCTTGTTCCTCTTTCAGGTGCATCAACATTTGCTAACCTAACATATCTGGTGTTGCCTATTTTTCGGTTTACTTCAACAGTATCCCCATCAAGTACTCGTTTTACTGTTCTTTTGTATGCCATGACTATCACTAATAACTACTAATATTTAAATCTATCGGTAATAACGTAATAAATGAGTATCTATCAGTAATTAGTGATACTATTCTTGAATTAAAGCAAATATTTATATATATCTACATATAATTATTAAAATAATGGGTAGAAAACCAGCAAGGGAACTAATAAAAAGAATTCTTCAATCGATAACAGATAGTCCAAAATCTATTAATGAAATTGCTAAAGATGCAGAATCAAATTGGGAAAGTGTTAAAGAATATTTAGAGAGTTTAAGGGAAGCAGGAATAATACAAGAGAATTCAATTTCCAATAAAAGAATGTTTTCTTTAATTACTTGCGGCATTCCTAAAAAGAATGGTAACTATTTCGATCTTCCAATTATAGAAAAAGATGATAAATTAATTGCGTCTTTGTTTTCAAAAATTAAAGAAGATTGGAAACAAGTAACAGGTAAAGTTCCAGGAAAAATTCAAGTTCAGAAATCTCTCCTTCGAATTAATAAATCATGTAAATTAAATTTACCAATTGGATGGTATCTTTTTGGTGCTATGTGTGTAAAGCCATACGATCCTATGTTTGATTACGGTTATCAATCATTAGGTGGAGAAGTTGAAACTTATGTTCATGAGGTTGTTCAAGAATATTCTAAAGAACCAACTGCATACTCTCTGAAAATTAGACAATATAAAGAAGAGAATAAAGTACTGTATCAAACTAAAGAATTAATTTTATCATTGTTTACTTCGTCTAAATTTTCCAAGAAATATATTTCAGAGATAAATAAATTATTTTATACAATAATTAATAATCTCCCAGATATTAATGATAATGATTCGAAAAGTTTAGTTAATGAATTTACTGGTGTTGTTCTTCAATTAATTAACAATCTTCCAGAGGATGAGATTCAATATGCAAAACCTGATGTTTTACAGGCATTTAATGAAGTCTGGAAATTGATTGCGTTGTATGGGTATTCAACTGATTTAAAAAATTATTATGATGCCAATTATGATTCAGATATTCTATTGAAACATTTTAATTTAGAAATGAATTTACAGAAACTCGAAGTTATTGAACATCTTTCTTATTTAGATTCTTTAACTCCTGCCAATGAAGAACCTGAAGATGAAGCATATCAAAACTTAAAAAAAGTTCTTGGCAAAGGAAAGTTCCTTTCTACAGACGAGCAAAAACAAAAAGATAAAGAATTAGAAAGCATGGATAAATCAAAGTTGCTCGGGAAGTTTGGCTTGAATTAAATGACTGACACATGCAAAGTCAGATAAATTTCTTGTTACTATACATTCAGCTCCTGCCTTTACTGCTAATAATCCATGTAAAGCATCTTGAAAATGATCTGAATTTAATTTCTTTGCTTCTTCAATTTCTTTATCAGTATGTTCAACAGTGATTATTTTCTTTTTAATCATTTGAAAAAGCATTGATACCTCGGTAGAATCAACAGTTCTGTAAAGTTCTTGTAAAGTCCATGTTGATATTACAATATGATATTTGCAGGACATTGAATCATAAAACATTTTTCCAGCTGGAGTTGAGAGATCTTTCCCATATTTATTTGCTCTTCCAGTTATAGCATCAATAAATATATTAGTATCAACATATATTGTGGTCATTGTTTATCTTCCATCACAAACTATTTTTTTTAATTCTTGTATGATCCAAACCATACCCTCAGTGTCTAATCCACAATACTTGAGAAGGTTTGCCCTGATCTCTTCTTTGTTATCCAACTTTAGTTTAATATGACTGTAGAAATACAACATGCTTGCATCTCCTCCATTGTTAATTTCTAGTTCAGAATAACTCTTTCCTGTAATTGCTGGAAGGACTTTCTTTATTGAGTATGATCCTTTTTGTGATTTGTTATAATAATAAAATGCTCTGAATGGGTCTGCAAGATCTACCATTCTATTAATTGCAATTAATAGCCAATCCTTGTGTTCAGGGAAGTCTTCTGCAAGTTTATTCATCACACTAATCTCAAATGATTTGTTAAATGCGACTATATTTCCAGTTCCTTCTAGGTCTGTTTTCATTTGTTGTAGCATTGCAGGTCTTGGATCTTCTCCCCCCTCTGCTAGAAATTCTCTGTGTTCTATTGAACCATCTTCTTGTTCTATATGTAGGGAATATTGGAATGCAATCTTTTGATATGGTTTTGATTTATCTAATAATGGGACTGCTGTATCAAATGTTTCAAAATCAAAATGGTATAGGGGATAATTCAATGAACTCAAGAAGTGTTTGATGTGTTCCTTGGAAATGTATGGATTGTGTTCTAATGATTCAATTAGTACTTCATCTTTTGCAGCTAGTTTAGTTCCTGTTGGAATGTCTTTTATGTCTTGGATCCCTTCATTAAATAATTTCCAATAAATTCTCCAATTAGTTAGTTGTAAAACATTATTTTCTGGAAGAGTTCCCCAACATTCGTTTTTTAGAGGACATTCATAAGGCTTATTGCAGTGTTGACCAATTGGAATATCATTGTACCCTACAGCATTCATAACTTCTATAAATTTAGGAATATGTGATTCAATATCAGTAAACGCATTAACTTGGTTAGTAACTTCTTCTTGAACAATTAATTCTTTAGGATCTATCTCTCCATTCTTGACATATTCCTTATTGAGATAAATTAGAAAACATTTTTTTACTTTCATGCCTGCTTTTTCCAAGACATATTTTTGAAATGCTAAATCAGGAATATGTTGAGGTTTTGATTTAGTTGTCGATTTAATTTCGATTAAATCCCAACAATCTCCTTTTGGGATAATTAAATCTGATCTGACAAATAAATTGTCAATCATAAAGCCAGCTTCAAAAATAGTTTTCTTTTGTTCAACTGCTTCTTTTGTTTTTTCAAGATTTTCTTTAAAGTCCAAACTATTCAAATCAACACTATCAGGATATAATTTCTTAACATACTCTTCAAAATCATGACCTTGACTAAATTTATGTTCGTCAGAAAGAGTACTCTCTGGAAGTTGTTTCTTATTGGCAAACCATAAAAGACGAGGACATTGAAGCCCATTCATGAATTTAGATTTAGTTAGGAGAACCATTTCTAATAACCCGTAGCATATATGCTTGCTCCCTCACCAAAGTAGTTATCAAATACGTGTTGGAATGCAACATTACATTTTAATCCGTATTCGTCATCAGTATAACTCTTAGGAAGTCCTGTATCTAATTCCACTTCTATTTCCCTTCGTACTTTTGCTTTAATTTGTGGTTTTTTCCTCCAATCTACTGCACTCAAACCATCATGTTTTAATTTGTATAATAATTGTTTAGCACATTTTTTAACTTCTTCTTTATCTAATTTAGTTAATTTTGGCTTTTTTAATTTATCAAAAAGAGCTAACTCTTCCTCACTCAAACCTTCTGTTTTATGCCTTATCTCTTCTTTGCTTAGTTCTTTTGATAACTTTACCAATTCATCAAAAAAGAATTCCTGATCCAAAGAACCCAAATTATAATCATCAATTAAAGATTGAAATTTCTCAAGATAATTTGTTCTTGTATTATTAATTTTCATCATATCAGCTAATTTAAATGATAGAGTATTTTTTAATCTTTCAACATCAACATTACTTTTTCTTTTTTTGAAAGTCTTTTTTATTACATCAAAATTAATTTTACTTAAATCAATAAGATTACTCTTACCATAAGATGCTTCTGACTCTTTAACCATAATGGATTTGTCTAAAACATTATTCAAATCATCTAATACTGCAGATATATTTACCTTAGGATCAAGCGATTTAATAGTATGGAGAATCTCCTCATATAAAGCAACATAATCAATATATTCACTTAATTTTTTGTCAGGTTTACAATCATTGAATAATTTTATAAGATAATTTGAATTTTTAATAAATTGATTTTTAGTTTCATCATTTTTAAGAATTGGACTAATTCCTTCTTCTTCAAGTTCAGAAAGTAATCTCAATTTTTCAGACCCTTTTGCAGAAATTATTTTTTCATAGTTAATAGACATTGAATTAAGATAATTATTCATATCTTTAATTTTTTTAGCAAGTTCTTTAATTAATACATCCTTTTCTTGAAGAGAAAAAATACCCTCACTTGTAGTTCTTGGTACAGAATATAATGATAATGCATCTTTTAATGGTCTAAATATATCAAGATATGAAACTAAGAATGCTCTTGATTTTCCTGGAATAAATGTTGCAGGTCTAGATATTGCCTGCATCAATGTGTGATTTTTCATTGGCTTATCAATATATAATGTACTTAAAGACCTGACATTAAAACCAGTTAACAACATGTGACAAACAAATACTATCTGTAATGAATCATTTTCATCCTTAAATTTATCTCTTAAATTTTCAAGACCTTCAAGTCTTTTCCTATGTTTTTTAATATCAAGACCTACTTTTTGGAATTGTTTAATTTCATTTTGACTTTTACTGATAATGACTGCCATATCTGTTTTTTCCATTTCAGATATTTTATCTTTTATCTTTTCAGATTCTCCATATTTCACAGTTTTCAATTGAGATTTTAATAATTTAATATGGTCTTTCCAATATTTCTGAACTTTATCATACATTTTTATTGTTGTAAATCTATCAACACTAAGAATCATTGATTTTCCACTATAACCTTTGTTGACATTATGAGTAACAATATCTTTTGCAACTTTTTCTAATCTATCTTCTCTTGTTAATAGATGATAACCTTTTGAGAGTTCATCACTTAATTTCTTTTCTTGTTCTGGATTTAAATCAGCTTCATCAATAATATTATACATTTCCTCATTAATCTTAGGATTATGAAGTTGCAAAGGATCTGATCTATTCTCATAAAATAATGGAACAGTAACTTTATCATCAATCGCATCTTTAAAATTATAAACTGATACATAATCTCCAAATACTCGTTTTGTTTTTTCGTTTCCTTTAACCATTAATGGAGTTCCTGTAAATCCAACAAACGAGGCATTAGGTAACGCTGTTCGCATATTAATAGCAAAAACATCATATTGTGTTCTATGTGCTTCATCTGTAATAACTATAATATCATCACGCTCTGAAAGAAGAGGATATTTATCTCCTTTTTTAGTTCCAAATTTTTGAATTAATGTAAATATTAATCTGTGATCTTCTTTCAATAGTTTCTTAAGATCTTCCCTATCTGTTGCTTGTGTTTCCTGTTCTGTTATAGCATCAACAAGTTGAAAATCTTGATATATTTGTGAATCTAAACTTTGCCTATCAGTTACTAATAGGAATGTATAATTTCCAGTATACTTCCTAAGTATTTTTTGAGTAAAGAAAACCATTGAATTAGTTTTACCTGATCTCTGAGTATGCCAAAAAACTCCTAATTTACCTTTTAGTTTTTTTCTGTTATGAAAAGCATCTATCAGATTATTTACTCCGATAAATTGATGATATTTAGCAATTAATTTTCTTTTAGTTTCATAGAGAATGAAGTTTTCAATTAAATCAAATATTCTATCGGGATGACAAGTTCCGATTAAAGCAGTATCAATAATTGTATCTCCTTTCTCATTTTCAGATTTAACTTTCTTCCAATGGAAGTATTCTTCAAATTTAGAAGTAATTGTTCCAATTTTTGTATCTTTACCGTTTGAGATTAAAATAAATATGTTATACCAAAACAACTGAGGAATCGTATCTAAATAATCAGAAATATTATTGTCAAATGCGTCTCTAACAGGTAATCTTGGTCTTTTTAGTTCCATTGTTATTAATGGAATTCCATTGATGAACAACACTAAATCTGCTCGTTTTTTCCCATATTCACCAGAAACCCAATATTCAGACGCTAAGAAGTATTCATTATTTTTTGGCTCATTGAAATCAATTATTTTTATGGTCTTAGGAATATATTTACCATCTTTTTTAGTTGTTATTTTAACTCCATTTTTTAGAAGATGGTAAACTTCTTTATTCGCTTTTAATGCACTTAATCTACTTCTGTCTTTGATTATATCTTGAATTGCAAGTTTGACTTCCTGCTCAGTTACCTCATTTAGATTTTGTATCGCTTTGGAGAGTTTGTTAGTTAGAATAACTTCTGCTTTTGTTTCCCTACCTAAAGTTCCTTCTTCATTTTCTGTTTTAAAAACTTCATCCTCAACATCAAGATATGAGTAATTCAAACCTTTGAACATTTTTTCAAATGTTCCAATAGCTGTTTTCTTTACAATTCCATCTTCAGTCCAATCATATCTGCTCATTTTAATTCCTTTTTCTTTTTTAGATTCAGATAATTCTTTTTACTCACAACTTTATCTCCAATTTTTTTCTCAAGTTTTTTTCTTGCATCCCCAGCTATTTTTCCACCTTCTTTGGCTGCAAGAGTATTTTCTCTAAGACCTTGCGCATTCTTCTTTTTTGTTATTTCAGTTGTTGAAGCCTCTCCAAGCATGTTAAAGATAAGCTCAAGATCAGTCATATGATCTCTTAAATTTTGATTCTTGAATTTAGGGTCAAGATTTTTTATTTTTTTATGATCCTTAATTCCAACTCCAAAAGTTGCTTTTGATATTTCGTTAGTTAGGATTGCATATTCTCTTTTTTCTTCAATTCCTCTACCGCTCCATTCTTCTGTGAGTGCTTGCCTTACAGCAATTCCTCTTAGCCTTTTATCTATCCAATCTTTAGGGTATCCTTTTAGTTCATAGTACTCTTTTGCTCTATCTTGAGCAAGTTCAGGATTCTCTATTTCTTGAATTCTTTCATATCCAACTTTGGCAAGCCATTGCTTGAAAGGTTCTGCTTTTTTTGATGGGATTGACTGAATTAACCTAAACACTTGTTCTGTATTAGCAACATCTGTTAGTCTAAGTTTACCATCTTGAGAGGGTAATTTCAACTGGCTACAATTTGTAGCCGTTTGACTTCCTTCTTGTTTTAATCGTGTTTTCAATACACTCCAATATTTCCTAGGATTCTCACTTTCTGTTAAGACTGCAATAATGTCAATAACTGAAAAAAACCATTCATCTTCATGCCAAATTCTCCTTATTTTCTTATCCTGAAATACAACTAATGAATTATCTTTCATGCTTCAACCTCAACTTGAATATCTAATTCAGACACATCTACCTTGCCTGTTATTAATCTTGGAAGTAATAAGTCTCTTGTTCTTGATAGGTTTTGATTTTTTATCTCAATTAATTCAATATTTTTTCTTATAGTTCCGACAATCTTTTCAAATTCAATTAGCATAGGAGTTAAAGGTTTAATAATTTTTATTTTTTTTAAATTTGTTATTGTGAAGGCTGCTTGGGAAGTTCCTATTGATGTACTCAACAAGGACTGTTTTCCATCATCTGAGATTAGCCAATAATAAATATATGTGCTATAATTCTTGTAGATATCTTTCAACCATATTAAATTTCCATCTTTAAAATAGAACTGATCATCATTACTAACTAAATAAGGTATTCCTAATGTTCCTACTGAAGTTATTAATATGTCTCCTTTTTTAGGGACTCCAAATTTTTCTTTTATTTTCTCATATTTTTCTTTAGAAATAAATAATTTTGTTTTTATTGTATCATGATTAAACTTTTGAATAATTTCTCTTGATCTATAGAATTGCACACCATTTTCAACATATTCTCTAGAGTAAATTCTTTTGCTAGATGTTATCTCAGTAAGATCTTCAAAATTTCCAACTTCCCACCTTTCAGGAATCTTTCCCAACTCTGAATCAACAAGCTTAATTTTTTCATGTCCTGGAAATTTAAATTTCACAAACCATTCATCATAAATTAGTTTAGCAATCTTTTCAAGAAGTTTGATTCTTTTGGTGTTGTTTTCTATTAAGTTGTCATAATTTGATAGGATTGTTGCTATTTTTTGTTGTTCTGTTAAATTTGGAGCAGTTATAGTAATATCTTTTATTGCATCAATTTGTGCTCTTTGTCTACCAGAAGCACCAACCATACTTTTTTCTGCGGGCTTTCTAATTAATTCTGATCTTGATAGATAATAAATAAATCCTTGATTTGACACACCTTGTTTTTCCCTAAATACATAAAATTCAGTTGATCCGAAAGCTGGTTTTTTTGAATTCGAAACAAACTGCGTGATTTTTCCATGCTCCAAACAAGGAGTAATTCTAGCAAATAGTATATCTCCAGATTCAAATTTACTTCCTCCTTTAACTAGTTTTTTTTGTTTAGAATAAACATGCCTATAATTGGGATTGACATCTGCCATTTCTACAAAGTCATATAATTCTTCTTTATTCAGCTTAATTTTAGGATTTATTTCTACGAAATTTGTAAATTTAAATTCTTTCCAACCTTTCTTCATCATCAATCCCCTAATAACTTGTTCACATTAATCCCTATCTGTTCTTCAAGCACTTTTGATTCTTCATTCAATATCTGTAACTCCTCATTGTTTTTTTCTAATTCAGCTTCAAAATCGAAATCTTCTGCTTCTTCTTTTTCAACAATTCCAACATATCGACCAGGATTTAATGACCAGCCTTGCTCTTCAATGTCTTTAATTGAAGCTACTTTACAAAGTCCTTTGACATCTTGATAATTTTCAGCTCCTTCTTCATTACGATAACTTCTTACAATGGAAGCAATTTGCTCAATATCTTCTGGATTAAATTCTCTGTGTGCTCTATCTACTTGTCTAAAGATATTTCTTGCATCAATAAATAGAACTTTATCCTTACGAGAAGTATTTACTTTATCTTTATCCATGAACCACAAAGTACATGGTAAAGTAACTGTATAAAAGAAATTTGAAGCTATTGAAATCATAACATCAATTGCGTTTTTCTTAATCAATTCTTCACGAATCTTTGATTCATAGCCTCTTGCATCTGAAGCAGAATTTGCCATTACAAATCCAGACCTTCCTTTTTCATTTAAAGCAGACCAAAATTGCTGTATCCATAAATAATTAGCATTATCTGTTGAAGGTAAGCCAAATACCCACCTTGGATCTCCCTTAACTTTTTCATAATCTACTTTCTTAACATTAAATGGGGGATTAGCCATTACAAAATCAAATTTACCAACTGATTTGTGAATATCTTCATAGAAAGTATTGCCTTCTTTAATATCTCCAGATAATCCTTGAACTGCTAAGTTCATTTTACATAGATTAATGTGTTTGTTAAGTCTGTCTTGACCATAGAGCATAAGTTCATTCGTAGGATTCTTTTTATGTTGTTCAACAAAATGTGCACTTTGTATAAACATACCACCAGATCCACAAGCAGGATCAAACACCCTTCCATGGAATGGTTCAATAACATGAACAATTAACTTAACCAGAGATGTTGGTGTAAAAAATTCACCACCTTTCTGTCCTTCAGTCATAGCGAATTTACCTAAAAAATATTCATAGATCTTTCCAAATACATCCCCTTCAATATCGTCTGCTATTTTTGAAAATGCTTTCAATAAAGCAACTAACATAGTATTTGAAAACTTAGTATATCCTCTCGGCAATATGTCTTTTAATTCTGAATTTTCTTCTTCAATTAAATCCATGGCTTTGTCAATTTCTTGACCAATGTCAGCATCTTCTGGTAAATTCAATAAATATGAATATCTTGCTTTTTCGGATAAGTACAAAACACCTTTTTCAATGTAATCTACTTTTCCAATTTTTCTTCTTGTAGATTGCCCTTTTAGTTTTTCTAATTCACTTGCTGCTTGTTCAAATTTGGAATCAGCATGTCTTAAAAATATCAACCCTAAAACAGGTGTAGAATATTCAGCAGAACTTAATTTTGAATTAGCTCTTAGGTTGTTTGCTACATCCCATAATCTTTTTTCAGTGTTTCCATTAGTCATTGTGATTCCCCCTTAAGTATCTGTTCAAACCATACAAGTGATGCTTCAGCATGTTTTCTTGTTGCAATGTCCACTTCTCTTGAGTGTTTTATTGCATTTCGTAATTCATTGATATACAAAAATTGTTTTTCCAATTCTGTTCTTGATTTGAATATAGGTTCAAATAAATTCCAATTCATTTTGATAATTCTATAATAATCCATTACTAAACAGAAATCTATTGGACTTAATTTCTCTCTTTTTTCATGAGGATGTTTTGTTAGCCATTGAGTAATTCTTTCTTCAACTTTGTTGGTGAAATCTGTATTCAGTTTAGTAGTCCAATAACTCTCATCTTCTTTTCCGAGTTTGTCATCAATCAGTTTTCTTATATTTTTCTCAAATTTATCAATTTGTTTTTCTTCATTTTCAAGCATTCCTTTCTCAACTTGAGTAAACTCTCCAACTAAACTTTTAATCGTATCAATAATCTCTTTTGCCCTATAACCCAGGAATTTCTCAAAATCATCATCCATTAAACCAGAATCTGTATATTTTTTAACATAATGGGATTTGAATGCTTTCTCAAGTTCAGGATTAGTTAATTCTCCAAGATATTCTGTTGGTGCTTTATCTCTGAATTTCTTATTTGTTTGTGCTGGAATAAATGCTATATTGACAATACTATCTTTCATTCCACTAAACTCTGCTTGTTCTTTCTTAAGATAATTTTGAGGGAATATGTGATGGTATTCTATTGCATTGAACTTTGAAAAGCTATTAAAATCAACTGGTTTATTATTTTCCAAATGTAGTGGTTTCTTATATGCATAAATGCACATAATTGTTTTACAGAAAGCATTTCTTAAAGAATAGTTCTGATCTATGAGTCTTTGTTCTTTTACTATAGGTATTATGTAATTAAATTTAGGTTCTTTACCTTTTATTATCAAGTCAATATTCTTTACGTCATCTGCAACTCTACCTTCAACAGCAGAATCAAATCTATTGGAGATACATGCCTTCCAGAACCAATCCAGTAATGATTTTGTTTGTTGATTTGTTTCATCAGTATTTCCTATTTTAAAGAAGAAATATGATAAAGGAATTAACAATGCTCCAAATGGGAGAAGTTTTGAATTTGAAATATTTAGATTAGTCTTAAGGAAATCAACAGTTTTCTTTATTGCTTCTGTAGATTGCTTCCATGATTTAATTAAATGTTTTAACTCTAATTTTAATATATCTTTTCTATGACATCTTCCTTGGAAATGCGTGGATATACACTGAAGGATGATTATATCTGCTATGTCTTCATAATTATTATTTTTTAATTCTTTTTGAAACTCAAATAATTTATCTTTCAAGTTAAATTCTTTAGACCATGTTTTAGCTACCATTAAATCAACTACACTTAATGGAGTTCCCGAATTATTTATTCTTTCAAATATACTACAAACTGTTCCGATTGGTTGTTCTTTAATGTAAATTACTGAGAATTTGTAATTCTTAAACCTACTATGAACTTCTTTGAATGCTTGTTGACGCTCAGAAGTTAATGTTTGAAAGACTTCAAACATTTTGTTATCATCTATTATATCTCTGATAGAAATAAGTTTAATATCTTTTTCAGGCATAACTGTTTCTTTTTCAATTGCCTTTTCTTCATCATATGCGTTTTGTAATTCTTCTTTTTTATCTTGATCTAAGGTGAATATATCTTTTGCGTATTTCCCATAACCCAATTTCCACAGCCATTTTAATCTGTATAGTATTTGTTCAGTTGTTTGCCAGTCAACCTCTGAGTTTTCTTCCAAATCCTCACGCAATTTCTGAGCATTGACTTCACCTTTTTCTAGAATAGTCTCTACAAGTTCTTCAAAAACTTCAACATTTCTTAATAATAATTTAATAACGACATCGGGTGATTTAGTTTCAAGAAATTCTTTTCCTAAATAAGAAAGTACTAAATGTTTATTGCTATCTTCAGCAAACCCAATCGTCTTAAGTAATTTGACATATGCTCTTGAAGATGCATTAGCAACGCAAAATGTTTCCATAAACCAATTAACTAATGAATCATCATTGTGCTTATCTGTATTAACTGCTTTCAGAATTTCAATTAAGTTTTCAACATAATCTCCTTTTCTTGGAAATAACCAAATACCTTTCCACTTACCATTTGATGTTTCTTCCTTAATTTCTTTTTTAGCAGTAAACTCTTTACTATCTAAATCAAAATAAATCTCTAATTTCTTATGATATTGCTTTCCATTAATCTTGATTTTTATTTCTGCTTCTTCAAGACTTGCGAATAATGAAGTGATTCTCTGTTGTCCATCTAGGACATAATTAATTGCTTTGTCTTTTGGAGCTTCTTTGAGCTGAATGTTACCTATATTTCTATATGTGCAGATGCTTTCCTTTGATTCCCAGAATAAAAATGATCCAATTGGATAATGATGATAAATACTATCTAATAAATTTATAATTTGAGTTCTTTCCCAAACGAAATTTCTTTGGAAGTCAGGGATTTTAATAGTTCCTTCTTTTATACTATTCATAAGAACATCAAAGGACATGTCATCTGGTTTAATCTTCTCAATCATTTTTTATACCTTCTAAATGTTTTTCCATACACTTCTCAAATTGTCTCGAAACAATCCAACCCTCTTTCTTACAATGCTCTCTAAATCGATCATATAGTTCTACATTGACCTTTAAAGTAATATTTTTTGAAGTCATATAACCACCACATAAAGTAAATACTTGCACATACTTATAAATATTGCTGTTTTATAGTTTTCTCGCCCTTTCTTCTTGTTCTGGAAGGCTCACTTTGTTCGCTTGATTGAACGGAACTCCCCTTAATGTACTAACTAAAAGAGGCTTCGCCTTTGATAAATAGAACTCCCCTAGATATAATGTTCTTAATGTAACGCTTCGCTTTCTAAAAGGAACTGAACTCCCCAGTCCTACGGACATATAGTCTCGGCTTTGCCTCGAATTGATAGGAAATGGAAATTTTACTTTGCGGACGCAATTTTACCCCACTACGTAGGGTAAAAGTATTTAACAAAGATTAAACGGAAAATTGGGTCGCTATCGCTAAATCGCCAAGCGATTTCCCCAATGTTTCCCAAATTGAATTTTTCAGGGTTGCCTGAAAAATCCAACTTCGTTTAATCTTGATGTTAAGTTCAATATTTTGGTGGGCTAAACGTCAAAGAGGCAGTAGCTTTATAAACATGACATCCTTATTTAATAAAGAATGGCAAACATTTCACCTAAGCAAATAGTAGAGAAATTAAAATTAACTTTAAACAAGAATAACATCGATTATGAAAAAATTGTAGACGAATTTAAACAAGTTGCTTCCACAGAAGAAAGAGCAAGAGGAGAAGAATTTACTTTAAAAGACCATATTCGTTCTTTGGTTCTTGCACTGCTTAGTAATCGGCGTCCTTGGGGACCGATTGAAGAAAAGTTAGATAATATAGAAACAATATTTTTTCAATACGACCCAGATAAACTTCAAAAAGCTGATCCAGCACAGATACTACTAAAAATTAAAGAGATTAAACTGGGCAATATTAGTATTAACAAACAGATAAAAGAATTAAGTTATAATATTGAACAATTTAAAAGAATAATTAAAGAATTTGGCAGTCTTGATATGTTTTTATCTAAGAATTCAGAAGAAGCTGCCACTATGTTATCTGACTCAGAAAGCCCCTATAAATTAAAGAATATAGGTCCTGCTTTGGTTATGGAATACTTGCGAAATGTTGGGATAGCTGCCATGAAACCAGACACGCATCTTTTAAGAATCTGTGGAAGTAATCGACTTGCTATTTTTCCATCTTTAGTTTCAATAGAACAAGCTAAATTATTATTTAATAAATTTGCAGAGCAAGCAGAGTTAAATCCATCATATTTAGATAATTTATTTTGGATTTTTGGAGCAAAAGATTATGCTAATATCTGTTCAGCAAAACCGAAATGTAATAACTGTGAGTTAGCTTCCTACTGTAATTATCCAAAAAACAATCAAAACAACCTTTAAGTCTACGAATATGAAGAAGAACAAACATAATCATATACTACCTCTTTGTCGTATTAACGGAACGACTTAGCCCACCAAAATACTTTTCGGACGAAATCCGACCCCATGTTATAGGGTCGGAGAAACTAACAGGAATTTAACGAGAAATTCGGTCGCTGACGCTAAAATGCCAAGCATTTTTCCGAATTTCTCCAAATTTTTTCTCATCTCTCAAAATCCTCGCAACTCTGAAAACTGCGGGATGCCTCAGTTTTCGAGGCTCGGATTTTGGAGGAGAAAAAACTTCGTTAAATTCCGATGTTAAACTCAATCGAATTTTCACTATGTTCTTTTAAAAAAAAGAACCAAAAAGAGTTGGGGGCGGTGCTACGCACATATAGTCTCCCTTCGGTCGAAATAGTATAATTATTATGAATTAAAACAATTTAAGCAGGTATCCAATCATTTGTAGGTGTATACCCCTTTAATTGTTTTTGTGGAATATAAACATTAAACAAGTTGATTAACAAATCGTTTAGATTGCAATATGATTGGGGGGGTCTAAAATTTACTCTTTTCCGTAAATCATCCAATCCTAAAGCATGAGTAAATTTTTCTATTCTTTTGAAAACAATAGCTGTACCTAATTCACAATTCATAAAATATTCTTTAAATTCTTTATATGAAATTCCTGCAAATTTTTTGGTTATTTCCCATAATCTTTTTATCGAAGTTCTAATTTTTTCTTTTACAATAAAGTATCCAGTTATCTTTTTTATAGGAGAACTAGTATAAATCAAACAAAATTCACCTTTATTAACATTCACATTTTGCCTTCTAAATTCGACTAATTTTCTTTTTGAATAAATCCTATTGGAATATTTTTCTTTTATAGAAAATAATTTAGCCATGTTACACCTCTTTTATACATCTATATGCCTCTTCTTTAATAATATTTTGTTTATATTTTTAAGTTACAACTATGTGAGTATCTGTATTAGTATTTTTCAATATTTTTTCAAAATCGTCTTTTGATATTTTTTTAAAACCTTGTGGAGCATTGAAAACATCTGAGATTACACCTAATTCAATCAATTTTTGTAAATTTATTCTATGGGGGAATGAATATGCGTAAAGAAATTTCACAATAAAAGGTTTACTGTAAGTTTTATAATTCCAGTATTTCTTTAACTCATCATCAGAAAAAACACTTCTTTTTCTACATTTCATAATAAAATCTTCTTCATCTTTGATATCAATAATAACATCTTCCACAATACCAATACTGGTTATAACACTAGAATATACTGCGCTCTTGTCTGGCTCTTTTGTTCTATAAAAAATTATTATATCTCCTCTTTTCAGGTTCTTTTCCAAAGAACGCGAAATATAAACCTTACTGATTGCATTTCTGTGTGATTCATTATCGATAAATTTTTCAGGATGTTCAGTGTTCAAAATTGAGTCTGGTAAAAGTTCTGTATGGTATATTGGGTATATGGGTACTAAAAATACATTTGACTTTAAAGAAATATATGGATAAGTAAATTTTGTTTTGGAAATATTAAATGACCTGCTAAAATCTCTTACATAAACCTGTTCTTTACCTGAAGATGAAGTTTTCGTACCTCCATAATTAAATCCCCAATCAAGTAATAAATCAATCAGTCTTTCTTCTTCAGAATTTTTGTTAAATATTGTAACATAAATTTCTTCAACTTTTTGTTTTAATGCATTATCAAAAATAATTTTAAGAAATCTCTCTCCAATTTTGTAACCATTTAGGGTCACTTTGAATGTGCCTATTTTAAGTCTTTTTTTCTTAGGGAAAATTGGATGTATATCACTATAGTTCTCATCTTCATTTTCAGTTTTTATATAAAGAAATGCTAAGATTTTACCAGAATCCAAACAAACATAAGCAAGTTCATCAGCCTTTCTATTAAACCATTCATTAAAGCATTTATACTCATTTCGAAAAGTATCAAAAAAATCATCTTTTAAATTAATATTTCCAAAATATTTTTGTTTTACTGATAGTGTTTTATAATTAACTAGATTTGGATTTTCTGAAGTTACTTTTTCAAGGAACGATTCAATAGTAAATACTTTACTATCAATATTCAATAAACGTGCTTTTTTATGAATCTTTTTATCTTCACTTATTAAAAAATCAACTCTCTTACTCACTAATTCATTAATTAATTTAGTATCATTAATATCATTTGGAGTTTTATCTAAGGGTTTACACTTTTCTGAAACAAAAGGATTTTCCGGAGCCTCTGTTTTTAGTATAACATAATTAGTTAATTTTACTTTAAACGTTTTTATAACGATAGGATCTTTATGATTTTCTATTTCTTTAATTGTTAGAGGATGAATGCACTTTTGATAATGAACTTTTTCAATCCAATAAAACAATATCCCAATATCTTTATTTCTAACATGGCTCGCTTCTCTATCTATTATAATATTTGTATCCAATAAAACTTTCATTTTGAATCTTATATAATCATAATATGTGTTATTAATTATAAATTTATCTTTTTTTATAACACTTCGTGCTAAATAACGCCCCCAACTCGTGCTTCGCACATATAGACTCGCTACGCTCGAATTAATATAAGTGAAAATTCGACTCTGCGGACGCAGTTTTCCCACACTGCATATGGGAAAAGAGTTTAACAGCAATTAACCGGCTCATTCGTCGTTTTCCAAGAAAACTCCTCATTCACCCAAATTCTTCGCTACGCTCAGAACTTCGGTTAATCGCTAAGTTAAATGAAATAATTTTTAGTGACTCAAAAGTCAAAGGGGGACAATTCAAAAAAACAAAAAAACGGAGGGGCTAGTCCTACGGACATTTTGGTTCACTTCGTTCGAAATATTTAT
>Ga0307992_1000893_pt1 | contig 18200 bp, 18 predicted proteins | sample EllFjometagen133_FD_203162 | JGI IMG/M metagenome (GOLD analysis project Ga0307992, IMG submission 203162) | Marine microbial communities from Ellis Fjord, Antarctic Ocean - #133 | ecosystem: Environmental > Aquatic > Marine > Unclassified | place: Southern Ocean | collected 2014-10-08
CCCAACCGGTTATATTACGCCCCAACCGGGAATTGGACCCGGGTCTCAAGCGCGACAGGCTCGTGTACTAGCCACTATACTATTGAGGCATTGCTTGACTAAATTCTTCTCCCTATCACTTAATCAAGATAATTTATCTTAGCTTATTTCCTTTTTAAAAGTTGTTATTCAATTATTCATCATTATCTTTTTAAAACTAAATAGCTTCCTTTTTTTATGGATTTAAAAGATATTAAGAATTGGAATGTTGAAATTGAAAAGGAAATTACTACTCGATGGAAAGACTCTGATATGTTTGCATTTGATGTTGATACTAAGAAAAAAATTTATTCTATTGACACACCACCCCCTTATATTAATTCTCCAATTCATATTGGTCATGCTGTTACTTATTCGTTTATGGATATGTTTGCTCGTTATAAAAGGATGAAGGGATTTGAGGTTTTGTTTCCTTTAGGTTTGGATAATAATGGTTTGCCAATCGAAATGGGTGCTGAGAAAAAATTTAAGGTTTCTGCATTTGATGTTTCGAGAGAAACGTTTTTAGATTATTGTAAGCAATTGTTGGATGAATGTGGTCTTGAATCAATTGATTCTTTTGCTAAACTTGGAATTAGTTTCTCTTCATATAAGGAAGGTAAAAGTGTTGGATCAATTTACAAGACTGATGATCCTAAATATAGAATGATTACACAATCTACCTTTATTGATTTGTATAAGAAGGGTGTCGTTTATGAAAATGTTAGAGTTAATAATTGGGATCCTAAATTGAGAACAACAATTGCAGATTCTGAAATTGAGTATAAGGATATTCCGTCTACGTTTAATGATATTGAGTGGTCTATTAAAGATAGTAATGAGAAAATTGTTATTGCAACTACTAGGCCTGAATTGATTTGTTCTTGTGGTATGGTAATATATCATCCTGATGATGAGAGATATAAGCATTTAGAAGGAAAGATTGCTATTACTCCAATTTTTGGTAAGGAGATTTTAATTAAGGCACATCCAATGGCTGACCCTGAAAAAGGTACTGGTATTGTAATGATGTGTTCTGCTGGTGATTTGTCTGATATTCAATTTTTTAGAGAACAAAGAATTAAGCCTATTATTTCAATTAATATGGATGGAACGATGAATTCTAATGCTGGAATTTATGAAAACTTAAAGGTTAGAGCTGCTCGTGCTAAAATTATTGAAGATTTAAAAGATGATGGTTTGTTAATTAAACAAGATAAAATTATTCATAGAACGCCGATTTCTGAAAGAAGTGGAGCTGAAATTGAGTTTATTGAGATGCCTGAATTCTATTTAAAACAGTTGGAGGACAAGGAAAAGGTTAGAGATATTGGTGAAAAAAATGTAAATTTTTATCCTGAGTTTGGAAGAAAAATATTGAATGCTTGGATTGATTCTGTTTCTATTGATTGGCCTATTTCTAGACGAAGATTTTATGCAACGGAAATTCCCATTTGGCATGCTGAGAATGATGGTAAAAAGTTAGTTGCTTTACCAAATGAGTTGAAATATTATCAACCATGGAAAGAAAATGTTCCTCAAGATGCTCAAGTTTGGTGTGATGGTAAAAATGATGGAAAGATTGTTTCTGATTATAATTTAGAATGGAAGGGAGAGGAAAGAGTTTTTGATACTTGGATGGATTCTTCTATTTCGGAGTTAATCATGTTGCAATATAAAACTAATGATGAGTTTTTTAAGAAATCATATCCTGCAAGTTTGAGACCTCAGGGAAAAGAAATTGTTAGGACTTGGTTATATTATACTTTACTTAGAGGATATCTAGAAACTGGGAAAGCTTGTTTTGATGATGTCTGGATTCATCAACATATCCTAGATGGTAAGGGAAATAAGATGAGTAAGTCTAAGGGTAACGGGATTGATCCTAAAGAGTTGATCGCTGATTATGGTGCTGAAGCTGTTAGATTTTGGGCTGCTGTTGAGGGTGATTTAAGCAAGACTGATTTTAAATGTTCTAGAGATAGAATTGCTGGTGAGAAAAAGTCATTAAATAAATTATTGAATGTTTCTAAGTTTGTTATGATGTTTGAGAAACCTGAGATTAAACCTGCCTTATTGGATATTGATAAATTGTTTATTGATTATCTTGAGGATATGACTTTGAGAATTGATGCTCAATATGCAAAATATGATTTCAATCACCCTGCTCAGGAATTGAGATTTTTTTTATGGGATATTTTTGCTTCTAATTATTTGGAACTTGTTAAGAATAGAGCTTATAATGAGGAGAAAAAATTTAATAATGAAGAAAGTGCATCTGCTCGTTATACTTTGCATTATATTTTAGAAAGATTACTTACTTTATTTTATCCTATCATTCCACAAATCACAACTACAATTGCAGAGAATAAAGGTATTGATTTATTGAGAATTGAATGGCCTAAAATTAAGAAAGATAATAGTAAAATTGAATTAGTTGAAAAGATTATGGCTTTTAATTCTGATGTTTGGAAAAAGAAGAAAGAAGCTGGAATTTCATTAAGAGATTCTATTGAAGGTATTGAAGTTCATGAAGAATTGAAGTTTGCTAAAAAGGATTTGGTTGCGTGTCATAAAATTTGATTTTTAAGATTTTCCGATAGGGTTAAAAAGATTTTTACATTTTAGTGTTTATGAAAAAGAGTCATGCAAAACAGAATAATGCGAAGAATGTTATTTTGGCAATTTCAATTGCTTTGGTGAGTGTGTTTTTTGTTGCTTATGCTATTCAGGCGGTTTATCCTGCTCCTAAGTATTCTGATTTTTGTGATGATGGAAAATCTAATTCTATTTTTATTAATAATTCTGAAGACTGTGAAACTAATGGTGGTATGTGGAAGGATTATAGTGATATGAATGTAGATGGCAAAAAAGATGGATATTGTAATAGGGATTATTATTGTAGTGAAGAATATAATGAGGTTCGTGATGTTTATGAAAGAAATGTTTTTATTATTAATTTAGTATTAGGAATTGTTATTATTGTTGCTTCTTTATTATTAACGGTTGAATCTGTTTCTACTGGTTTTATGGCTGGTGGAGCGATTTTATTGGTGTATGGAACAATCCGATATTGGAGTGATTTGTCGAACGTGTTGAAAACATTAGTATTGGGTATTGTTTTAGGTATTTTGATTTGGTTAGGTTATAAGAAATTGAAGTGATCTTACAATATAAAATGTAAAACTAATGTCAAAATTCCAATTAACCAACAATAAAAACTAAACATCCAGAATTTATTATTCTTAATTATCTTTATTAGAATCTTTAGAAAGACTAAACTTAATACGAAACATATAATTGAACTGACTATCATTGAAGATGTTATTTGAAATGTTTCTAATTTTAAGAATTCTAATATAAATGCTCCGATACTTAATGGAATAAATAATAAAAATGAAAACCGTGCTGCTTGTTCTTTGTCCACTCCTTGGAACAATCCTGCTGAGATTGTCATTCCACTTCGACTAATTCCTGGAAAAAGTGCAAATGTTTGTAATAGACCTATTTTAAATCCACTTTTTACATTGATATCTTTTTTCTCTTGTTTAATGTCTTTTGTAAAATATAGAACTGTCCCTGTGAATAAGAAGGCTAAGCCTAGAAAAAGGTATGATGAAAAAGCTTGTTCTATTATATTGTTAAATAATAATCCGATTAATGCTGCTGGGATTGTTGCAACAATCCAATATATCCATAATTTTCTTGTTTCTTTTTTGAATGTGATTAGTGAATAAATTTCTTTTCGTAAGAAAAATACTACTGCGAAAAGACTTGCTAAGTGAAGCATTGTGAAGAAGAATATGTCCGGTGTAGAGACTAAATTTGAAATTAATGCTAGATGTCCTGAGGAAGAAACTGGTAAATATTCTGTTGCGGCTTGAATTATTGCTAGTAATAATTCATTTATCATTTTAATTAAAAAATAAAAAAATTTATAAAGATATGCTTACTTTGTTTATCATGAAAAAGAGAGTGAGTATTAGTAAATTAGATTACTATTTGTTTGGTATTGCATGTTTGTTGCTTGGAATTGTCTTTTCTGGTATTCTTTTGAATATTAAACCTATTAGTTTTTTGTTTTTGTTTGTCAAATATAAATGGGCATTTCTTGCTTTAGCTGTAATTATTGGTGTTAAGCCTTGGTGGATTGCTATGTTTGGTAAAAGAAGTGCTGAAGGATTACCTGATAAAAAAATTACGAAAAAGAAAATTTCTGCTAAAAGGAAAATTTCTGTAAGGAAAAAAGGTAAGAAATGAATAATAAGAAAGCTGCAATGGAGATGAGTATTGGGACTATTGTTACGATTGTATTATCAATGACTTTATTAATTGGTGGGATTATGTTAGTTACAAATATTTCTGGTAGCGGAAATGATATTGTTGATATGAGTACTGATCAAATAACTAACCAACTTAGTCAAATGTTTGGTGAAGATAATAAACTTGTTATGTATCCTAATTCTGGTGGAGTAGATGCTAAAATTGATGAAAAAGCTGGATTCTTATTTGGTATTAAAAATACTATTGAGGGAACAAGTGGAATGAATCTTGATTTTTCTTATAAAGTAGTTGTTGAAGATGTCGGGAATTGTGGTATGATGAAAAGTGAAATTGCTGATTGGATTACTTTAGGAGAAACTGGAGTTGTACCTATTGCTCCACGTAGTGTAGAAAATGGGAAAGTTGTTTTGACTATTCCTGATTATGCTCCTAAGTGTAATTTTAGATTAAGAGTTAATGTTAAAGCTAATGATATGAATTATGCTACTGGTATAATGGATGTTTATATTAAATAATTTTTTATATTAAATTTTAAATAGTCTATTCTTGTTTATCTTACATGGTTATTAAATTATATAATACTTTAAATCGTAAGAAAGAAGAATTTATTCCAATTGAAGAAGGTAAGGTTGGAATTTATAGTTGTGGCCCTACTGTTTATTGGTATCAGCACATTGGTAATTTAAGAAGTTATATTTTTGCAGATTTATTGAGAAGAATGTTTGAGTTTAATAATTATGAAGTTAAGCAAATTATTAATGTTACTGATGTTGGTCATTTGACAAGTGATGCTGATTCTGGAGATGATAAAATGGAAAAAGCTGCAAAGAAAGAAGGAAAGAATGCTTCTGAAATTGCAAGATTTTATTTTGATGAATTCATTAAGGATTTTAAAAAATTAAAGTTAAACGAACCCACCAAATGGACATGGGCAACAGAACATATTGATATTCAAATTGAATTAATTAAAATTTTAGAAGATAAAGGATATGCTTACAAAACTAGTGATGGAATGTATTTTGACACTTCAAAGTTTGTTGATTATGGGAAATTATCCAGAAAAAAAATTGATGATTTAGAAGCTGGAAAAAGAATTGATATGAGAGAGAAAAAAAACAAAACTGATTTCGCATTGTGGAAATTTTCTGATATTCCTGGTGTCCGTCAACAAGAATGGGATAGTCCTTGGGGTCTTGGATTCCCTGGATGGCATATTGAATGTTCTGCGATGTCTTCTAAATATTTGGGTCATCATTTTGATATTCACACTGGTGGTGAAGATCATATCCCCGTTCATCATGAAAATGAAATCGCTCAATCAGAATGTGCTTTTGGTGTAAATCCATGGGTAAATTATTGGATGCATGGAGCTTTCTTAAATTTGGTTGGTGGAAAAATGAGTAAGAGCTCTGGTAAGATAAAAACTATTAGTCAATTGGAAGAAAATGGTTTTGAACCCTTAGCTTACAAATATTTTACTTATTCTGCTCATTACAGAAAACCTTTGACATGGTCTGAAGAAGGATTAGAAAATGCGCAAAAGGGTTTGAAACGGTTAAGAAAGAGAATTAAAGAAATTAAAGATGACGGAAAAAGAAATAATGAATATATTAAAAAATTTACAGATGCTGTTAATGATGATTTGAATATGCCTCAAGCAATTGCTGTTTTACAAGAATTAATTCAAAACGATATAGAAGGTAAGATCCAATCAATTAAAGTAATGGAAACCGTTTTAGCATTAGACTTATTTAAAGAAGAAAAAAAAGAAAAAATTCCTTCAAACATCTTAGAAATTGCTACTAAAAGAAAAGATGCAAGAGATAATAGAAATTGGTCTGAATCTGATAGATTAAGAGATAAATTAAAAGAAAAGGGTTGGATTGTTAAAGATTCTAAAGAGGGTTTTGAGTTGGAGGTTTTTGATGGGAAATAATCCTGAAGAGCCAACGCTTACTAATTTGATTAACAATTTTAATGCCATTAAAAAAATAAAAATGCCTCGATTGACTATCTTAAATTTACAACTCTATGCGGAACATTATGTTAATGAAATTATTGATTTTGAAGTTGGGGATAATGCAAGAGAAGAGATTAGAACGCATTTATCATTTCCACAGAAGTTAAGAATTTTAAAAAAAATGAAGATTTTAGAAGAGAAACAAATTAAGATTTTAGAATTATTAAATAGAATTAGGGATGAGATGGTTCATGAATTAGTTGTGAATCCTGATAAAATTACGGCTAAATTGAAATATACAAAGTTTGATTTTATTTATGGTTGGAGTGCTATTAATAAAAATGGGGGGAAAATTGGTAAAATTATTGATTTAAAAAAAGCATATAAAAAAGTTAATGATAATTTTTTAAAATTTTTTACTTCTAACATTCTAATTATTGGAATTTTACATAACCGACTTAAAATTATGAAGAAATTACCTGTTAATGAATTTATAGATTTGAAATTCATTGAAGGGAATAAAAATACTAATATTAGTTTGACTGTTCGTAAATTAAATGCCTAAAATTCTTCTTGCTTCTGACTCTTCGTATATCTTGATAATAGGTTCCTCATCATATTCATCTAATTCATCATCAATTATATCTTTTCCCATATTTTAGCAACGCGTTCCTTCTACTTAAGCTTAATTATCCTATATATTTTGTTTTTTAGACTGGATTACAACAAGATTTATATAATATGCGCATTAATTACTGATATATAAGATGGGTGTGAATTTTATTAAATGGCTTTCGGAATTATCTAGAAAAGATGTAGCTTTGGCTGGTGGTAAAGGTGCTAATTTAGGTGAAATGTATAATTCAAAATTTCCTGTTCCTCAAGCTTTTGTTGTGACAACTGATGCCTTTTTTTATTTTATTAAAAAAACCAAAATTGAAGATGAAATTAGAAGTTTGTTATCTAGGATAAAGGTTGATGATACTGCTGATTTACAGGCTAAGTCTAAAGAAATTAGAAATTTAATTATTTCTACTGAATTACCACAAGATTTACAACAAACTATTATTGAAGCATATGACCATTTTAATATTAATTTAGATGATTTAAAAGATTCTCCTGGGGCTTTAGCTATTTTAAGATCTTCTAGAGATTCTGTTTTTGTTTCTGTTCGTTCTTCTTCTGCTGCAGAAGATTTAACTGATGCTAGTTTTGCAGGACAACAAGAAAGTTTTACTAACATTAAGGGTAATCCTGAACTTGTTGATAAAGTAAAAAGAGTTTTTGCTTCTATATTTACTGCTAGAGCTATTTATTATAGGAAGAAAAAGGGGTTTGATGATTTTGTTGGTATTGCTGCTGTTATTCAAAAGATGGTTAATTCTGATAAATCTGGTGTTGTATTTTCAAAAAATCCTATTACTGGTAGTGATAATATATTAGTTGAATCTGTCTGGGGTCAGGGTGAAGGAATTGTTTCTGGTAGAATAAAACCTGATCAACATATTTTGAATAGAGATCTTGAAATCTTGAGTGAAAAGTTATCTGAGAAAAAAATTGCTGTTGTTAGAACCGCTGGTGGTCAGACTAAATCTGTTAGACTTACTGATGAAAGATCTAAAATGAAAGTTTTACAAACTTATGAGCTAAAACAATTGGCTGAATTTGCTATAAAACTTGAGAAACATTATGAAAAAGCGCAAGATATTGAATTTGCTATTGAAGATGAAAATGTTTATATTTTACAAACTAGAGCTATTACTACACTTGATAATAATAAAGAAATACAAGATATTGATGGTCAATTATTGGTTCATGGATTAGCTGGGTCTCCTGGTGTTGTCTCTGGTATTGTTAAGGTGATTAATTCTATGAATGATCTTGATAAAATTAAACAAGGTGATATTATTGTTACTACGATGACAAATCCTGACATGGTTGTTGCTCTAGAGAAAGCTGCTGGTATAGTAACTTCTGAAGGTGGTGTAACTGCTCATGCTGCAATTGTTTCTAGAGAAATGGGAATTCCTGCTGTTGTTGGAGCACAGAATGCATTGGATGTTTTGGATGATGGATTAGAAATTACTATTGATGGTTTTAATGGAAAAGTTTTTGCTGGTGTTGCTGAGAATAGGAGTGTTAAAATTAAGCCTATTGTTTCAACTAATACTAAAATTAAAGTTATGGTGGATTTACCTAAGTTTGCTGAAAGAGCTGCTAAAAGTGAAGTTGATGGTATTGGGTTAGTTCGTTTGGAAGGATTGATTGCTTCTAATCAGAGACATCCTTTAGAATATGAAACTGATAATAATTTAGAAGGATATAAGGATATGTTAAAGGCTGGTTTAAAAGAAATTGCTGAGCAATTTATTGGTAAGCCTATTTGGATTAGAACTTCTGATATTAAAAGTGATGAATATTCTAATTTAAAGGGTGCTCCTAAAGAAATTGAGCGAAATCCTATACTTGGTTCTCATGGTCTTAGATTTTCTTTGAAACATGAAGGTATTTTTAGATCTGAATTACAAGCTATTTATGAACTTGCTATGCAAGGTCATAAGCTTGGAGTTATATTCCCTCAAGTTATTTCTGTTGAAGAAGTTATACAAGCTAAAAAGATTTTTGAGGATATTGGTTGTGTTGATCGTGTCAAATTTGGTGTTATGATTGAAACTCCTGCTGCTGCTATTCTAATTAAGGATATCTGTGAGTGTGGTATTGATTTTATTTCTTTTGGCATTAATGATTTAACTCAATATACTTTAGCTATTGATAGAGGCAATGATGATGTTCAATATTTATATGATGAATTAAATTGGGCTGTTTTGAAACAAATCAGTAGAGTTATTAGAGAATGTAAAAAGCAAGGTGTTGAGACTTCCATTTGTGGTCAAGCTGGTAGTAATCCTAAAATGATAGAATTTTTGATTAAATGTGGAATTGATTCTCTTTCGGTTAATTCTGATGTTGCTTATGAAGTTTCGGTTTTGGTTAAAAAGTTGGAAGAGGGTGAAGAAAATAATATTTCTGCCGAAGTTATTCCAGTTGTTGAAGAATTTAGAAATGAGCCAGAAGATAAAATTAAAGAAGTTGTAACTTATGTTGAAGAAGAAATTGTTATGAAAAAGATTAGCATTCCTAATGTTATGAAAAATGATTTAGAAGAGAATGATAGATTAACAATCGTTGATGAAGCTGTTGTACAATTAGAAACTCAAAGTGAAGTTGATAAGGATGTTAATACTATTGAAAAAGAAATTATTGAGATTAAAGCTGATGTTAGTTCCTTGGTTCCTGAATTAGAGATTAAAAAAAATGACGCTAATGAACCTGTTGAAAAAATTCAAGAAGTTATAACTTATGTTGAAGAGGATGAGGTTGTTGTTAAAGAAGAAATTGAAGATGAGGATGATGATAATGATGATTTAGAAATTTCTGATGAACATGAGGCTGAGGATATTTTTAGCTAGATGTTGTCTCTTTTGAGTTGTAACGGATGTAAAGGTTTATATAGTATTTTTGTGTATGTTTAGTATGGTAATGCAAATAAAACCCATTGAAAAACTTGATGATTTAAAAAACAATATGAAGAATATTCATACATTGGATGCTATATTAAAAGGCGAACAAATTAAATATTTACCAGATAAAGAAAAGTATTTAAGAAATGTTTTAACAAGTTATAATTCAAAGAATTATGATTATAATAATCTTTTGCCTAATAATACTCCGGTAACAGAACAACAAGTAGAAACACTAGCTTATGGTTTAATAAAAGAATTACAAACTACTTCGGATACATATATTAAAAATGATATTGATAGTGATAATAGTGAAATTTTAAATAATCTTGATGATCAAGGAACACAATCTTTAATTTTGAAATATGATCCAAATGCAAAATATGCGAGAAATTTTTATGAACATATAAATCAAAAAGATACATCTGCATTAAAAAATGATTTGGCAGCATATAATGAAAGAAATGGTCCTTCTTTTATGCATAAATATATTATGATGATGAATGATGAACAAATTATGGAAGTTGCTCCTAGAATAATGGGAATTGAATATAATTCTTATATTGAAGCAAATGTTTCTATTCCTAATAATAATAAAATGCAATATGATAAAGGAAAAGCTTTGAATATTCTCAAAAAGAATACTTCAAATAGAGAGGATTATATAGATATAGCTAATACATCTCTCAATAGAAATGCTGCTTAATTTTTTGCTTTAGAATTTTATCTTTTTGCTTTTACTAAATCTTCTACTAGTTTTGCCATTTCCCCTAAAAACTCATCAGCTATTTTAAATAATTCATCTAGGTTTTTTCCCTCTATTGTTGTTCTATTTCCATGAACAATGTCTTTTGCTATTGAATGAACTATATCATAATATTTCACATATTTTTTATCCATTAATTTTGATTTTACAAAATTTTCATCTAACACTCTTGCAATATCTTCTGGTGATGCTGGCATTATGTTCGCTGAAATTAGCGCTGCATGTGCTGAATCTACCATTGTCCAATATATTCCATCTACTACTGCTAACATTGCACCTTTAGCTCGTGTTAAATGACTTGGTGCTCTTTCTAGTAGAGTATAGATTGCTTCTGGTGTCGCTTTTATCTTCCCTTCTTTTAGTAGTAATCTTAATGGATTGAAAAATCCACCGAAATCAATTAACGCTTCTCCGCTTCGTAATACATTTAATATTACAGGATCTCCTCTCAATAAGTCTTCCCACCATGAGGATAATTTTACTGAACTTATATGTAATGGTTTTTGATATTTATTTTTATTTAGTAATATAGATAATCTTTTTCTATACCATGCGATTAATTCTTCATCAAATTTTATTGATACATCATCTATTAAAATTATTATATCAATATCTGATTGTTCTGTTGAATCTCTTTTTACTGTTGATCCAAATAATACTATTGATTTTAACATTGTATCAAATTCTTTGTAAGCTTTTGTTGCAAAGTCCATTGCAATTTCTCTTTCTGTTGCTAACATCATTGTGTTTGTTGAAGTTCTGACACTCCTTAATACCTGAGATGTTGTTTGTTGAATTGGTTGATCTTTTCTATTTGAAGTCTTGTTCTGTAATTTTGGTTTTATAGTTTTAAAATTTTTGGGAGCTTTGGACGTTTTATGATTTTTGGATACTTTAGAAGTTTTGGAATTTTTAGTTGACTTAGCATTTTTGTTGCTTGTAGTCTTCTTTTTAGAAGTATTAATTTTTGTCGCCATCCTCTTTTCATTAGTTAATAGTAGTTCTATTTTATAAATGTTTCCGAGTGGACGACGATATGGGAAAAAAAGAAGACATTCAGAAAACATGACTTCCGACGATAAATTGGTGGTGACTTTTTATAATTTTGATTATCTTTATTTTTTGTTATTGTTTTATTATATTATGGCTAGTAAGAATATTCTTTTGATTAGTTTTTAACTAATAAGAATTTTGTTTTTTAGGTGACTGTCTTTTTTAATATAAAATGCAATAATCTAATTTTATTTAAAAGAAAACCTTTAAGACTAAAATTTAAAAAGTGGGAATCTTTTAGTTCTGTATGAAAACATTGAATTTGCATTGTGATTATATTAAATTTAAGGCTTTGAAGAAAGCTTTAAAGAAAATTGAAGAAATTGCTCCTAATCAAGTTTTAGAGGGTGATGTTAAGGACTGTTTAGTTGTTTTAACTGCTATTGAAAAGGGTGATAGTGTTGAAGAAAGTGCTACTCAATTAGTTGAGAGTATTAAAAATATTATTTCTCAGGTTAAAGCTGAAAATGTTGTTTTGTATCCTTATGCTCATTTGTCTAGTAATTTAGGCTCTCCTGATATTGCTGTTAAAATTTTGAATAATGCAGCTAAAGAGTTAGGTAAAAAATCAAATATTATTCAAGCTCCTTTTGGTTATTATAAAACTTTTGAGTTAAAAGTTAAAGGACACCCGTTGAGTGAATTGAGTCGTGAGATGATTGTTAAAGGGAATGAGGAAGCTGAAAGTGAATTAACAGAAGAACAAAGAAATGCTATTTTAAGACAAATTTCTAAAGCTAAGTTAGATACTTCCAAGTTAAAGGAAAATGATCATAGAATTCTTGGACAAAAAATGGATCTTTGGAGTTTTAATTCTGTTGCTCCTGGAATGGTATTTTGGCATCCTAAGGGATTACATTTGAAAAATAAGTTAATTGATTTATGGAGAGCGTTACATAGAGTTGCTGGTTATAAAGAAATTTCTACTCCACAAATTATGGATAAAAAATTATGGGAAGTTTCTGGTCATTGGAGCAAATACAAAAATAATATGTTTGTTAGTAAATATGAAAAACGAGATTTTTGCGTTAAGCCTATGAATTGTCCTGGTGGAATGTTGGTTTACAAAACTTCTCCTAAATCGTATAAAGATTTACCTTTAAGAGTTGGAGAATTAGGAGTTGTTCACCGTCAAGAACTTAGTGGAGTTTTGGCAGGATTATTTAGGGTTATTCAATTTACTCAAGATGATGCACATATTTTTTGCGATGAAGAACAACTTGAAGATGAAATTGGAAAAATTATTGATTTGATTAATGAAATGTTTGCTATTTTTAATTTAGGCTTTGATCATGTGGAATTATCTACTAGACCTGAGAAAAGAATTGGAAATGATTCTGTTTGGGATTTAGCTGAGACTGCTCTTGAAAATGTTTTGAAAAACAGAGGCATGAAATATAGTGTTAATGAAGGAGATGGTGCTTTTTATGGTCCTAAAATTGATTTTCATTTAAAGGATTCTTTGAATAGAACTTGGCAATGTTCTACAATTCAATTGGATATGGCTTTACCTGAAAGATTTGATTTGACTTATATGGATAAAGATGGAAATGAGAAAAGACCTATTATGCTTCATAGAGTTGTTTATGGTAGTATTGATAGATTTTTAGGTATTGTAACTGAACACTTTAATGGAAAATTCCCTCTTTGGATGTCTCCTAATCAAATTAAAGTTTTAACTTTAAATGATGAAGCTAATAATTATGCTAAAGAAGTTAAAAAAAGATTATTTGATGAAGGTTTTGAAGTTGAATTAGATTCAAGGAATGAGAGTATGGGAAAGAAAGCCAGAGAAGCACAAATCCAGAGATTTAATTATTTGGTTACTGTTGGTAAGAATGAGATGGAGAAAAAGACTATTGCTGTTAAGAAGAGAGATGGGAAAGAAATTGAGAGTTTTAGTTTAGATGATTTTATTTCTAAGATTAAAACAGAAATCAAGAATTTTGATTAAGCAATTTGATTTTTTCTTTTAACATATTGATTTAAGAAAGTATTATAAAGTAATTTTATTTACTCTTTTTATGAGGTTGGGGAAATTTATATTAATTGTTCAAGCAATTATTACTTTAGTTATTGGGGTTGCTATGTTATCTGAGGTTTTGGAAATGGATAATTTTTCTTTGGAGAATTCTAGTTATGCTGATTCATTTAATTTAGAACATATTCAACAAAGATTTTATCAGGGAAGTTATATTTTAACTCTTGTGGCTGTAATTGAATTTATTATTATTTGGAGACTTCTTAAATAAATTTCTAACACTTATAATTACTATATTTATTTTATTACCCACGTTTCTACTGCTATAAAGACAATTGCAATTATACTGATTAAACCTTGCATAGCTTGGAATGCTGAATTGTTTAATTGTAAAAATGTAAGTATTCCGACGATTGTTGCTAATAGTCCGACAATTAATGTTGTCATTGATGAAAATGTTGATTGGTTTAATTCTTTTTCAATCTTTTTGAATAGTCTTAATGGTCTTCCTTCAATTATAAAACCAATCCCCATTATTAGAAACCATGATGATTCAATATAGTGATCAATATTTACAAAGAAGAGTGTTTTACTGATTATTCCTACGAATCCTAAAATAGAAACTATTGAAAGAACAATTACAAAAGGTTTTGAAACTCTAAATTCTTTACAAATTGTTTTTAGATCTTCTTTTGGAATATCTATATCACTTTCTTTTCCTTTTTTGAACATGTGGTTAGAATGTGTGTGGAATTTATAAATTTTGGGATGTTTTTATTGAAAATACTATTACCATCTTGCTTCTACTTTTTTAAAATACTCTTCACCAGACTTTTTTAGTTCTATCAAATATTTTTCTGTTGTATTTGATTTATTAGAATATTCTTTATCTATAAAATTACCTGCTGATTTAAAACCTTGTAAAAAATATTTTTTTGGTTTTTCTTTAATTAAAGAATTTAACCATTTCCCTATTTTTACAACATCTTCTTTTGTATGTAAATCTTCTATTACTGTTGTTCTAAATTCATAATCATCTAGATCTGAAATTATTTTTATTGATTTTTCTATATCTTCTATATTTACTTCAACACCTGCTGTTTTATTATATTTTTCTTTTGAATTTTTTATATCCATTGCAACATAATCCACTAATTTCTCTTCTATATATTTTTGTAATTTATCTGGACTTGTTCCATTAGTATCTATTTTTACAAGATAACCCATTGATTTAATTTGTTTTAAAAATTCTTTGTCTAATGTTAATAGTGGCTCACCACCTGTTATACAAATTGCATCTAATTTACCGACTCGTTGTTGTAAAAAAGATAGAATTTCCTTTACGGTATATTCTATTTCTGGTTCTTCTGTTACTAATCCAGCATTATAGCAAAATCCACACCTAAAGTTACAACCATATAAAAAAATTGTACAAGCAACTTTCCCTGGATAGTCAATTAATGTTGTTTTTTGTATTCCACAAATTTTCATTTAAAAAAAGAAAAAAATAGAGATTAAACTTTGAAAGTTTTTCTATCTCTAAATTCTTCAGATTTTCCTTCGTTCCAAGTACTAACTGGTCGTAGATATCCTACAACTCTAGAATAGACTTCACATCTTGTTCTTCCCATCATTTCTTACCTCCTTTTTATTTGAAGAATTTTCTACTAGAATATTTTTATTTCTATTCTCTTCTATTATTTCTTCTGGTATATTTTCTGATACTAATATTTGATTTGTTTGCATTTTCTCTGCCATTTCTAAATCTTCATCACATTTTGGACAGTATTCATGTTCCCCTGCAATATAACCGTGAATGGGGCAAATTGAGAAAGTTGGTGAGATTGTAAAATATGGAATACGATAATTTCCAGATATCTTTTTTACCATTTGTTTTGCTCCTTCTTGTGTAATTTTCTCTCCGATAAATGTATGAAAGGTTGTTCCTCCTGTATATTTACATTGAAGTTCATCTTGTAAATCTAATGCTGAAAAAACATCATCTGTATAATTTACGGGTAATTGTGTTGAATTTGTATAGTATGGTTTTGCTCCTTTTTTATAAGATTCTTCATTTGCACAACATATTTTCCCAAATCTCTTTTTATCTAATCTTGCAAATCTGTATGTTGTTCCTTCTGCTGGTGTTGCTTCTAAATTGTAAAGATTTCCGGTCTCTTCTTGATATTCTGTTAATTTATCTCTCATAAAATCTAATATTCTTAGCGCAAATTTATGCCCTTTTTCTGTTGCTATATTTTCTCCTGGCATGAAGTTTGTAATTGCTTCATTCATTCCTAATAATCCGATTGTTGAAAAATGATTTTTCCAATATTGTTTGAATCTTTGATATACTTGTCTTAGATAAAATCTACTGTATGGATATAACCCTATTTCTGTAAACTTTTCTACCGTTTTTCTTTTTATTTCTAAAGACTCTTTTGCTAATTCCATTAATCTATCTAATCTTGCGAAAAAATCATCTTCAGTAATTGAGATATATCCTAATCTTGGCATGTTTACTGTTACAACTCCTATTGATCCTGTTAGGGGATTTGCTCCAAAGAGACCTCCACCTCGTTTTTGCAATACTTTATTATCAATTCTAAGACGACAACACATGCTTCTTGAATCTTCTGGATTCATATCTGAATTTACATAATTCGAAAAATTTGGTATTCCATATTTTGCAGTCATTTCCCAAAGTAAATTGTAGTTTGGATTTGACCAATCAAAATCTTTTGTAATATTATAAGTTGGGATTGGGAATGTAAATACTCTTCCTGCAGCATCTCCTTCAATCATACATTCTGCGAATGCTTTATTTAGCATGTCCATTTCATTTTGGAACTCTTTGTATGTTTCTTTTTGTATCTGTCCACCGACTATTATATGCTCATTAGACATATATTTTGGAACCAATAGATCCATTGTTATGTTTGTGAATGGAGTTTGGAATCCTACTCTTGTTGGAACGGCTAAATTAAAAATAAATTCTTGCATTGACTGTTTTACTTGATCATAGGTAAGTTTGTCATAACGTACAAATGGGGCTAATAATGTATCAAAATTACTAAATGCTTGAGCTCCGGCGCTTTCTCCTTGTAATGTATAAAAGAAATTAACCATTTGTCCTAAGGCTGTTCTTAGATGTTTTGCAGGTTTACTGGCAACTTTTTCTTTTACTCCTTGAAATCCTACTGTCAATAAATCTTTTAGATCCCAACCTACACAATAAGCTCCTAGAGTTCCTAGATCATGTACGTGTATATCTCCTGATTCATGAACTTTCCTTATTGCTTCTGGATATATTCTTCTTATCCAATAATTACTAATTATTTTTGTTGCAATATAATTATTAAGACCTTGTAATGAATATCCCATATTTGAATTTTCTTTTACCATCCAATCATTTAATCCAATATAATCTTCAACTACTTCTATTGTATCAAATAAACCTTTTACATCTCTTAATTCTTCTCTACTTTTTCTATATAAAATATATGCTTTTGCAACTTGATCATGACCTTCTTTTATTAGAACTTCTTCTGCTAAATCTTGAACGTCTTCTACACTGGGAATATTATATCCTGTAAATCGTTCATTTAGCTTATTTATTACTATTCTAGATATACTTGCTGTCTTATCTCTATCTTTACCTCCAACGGCTCTTGCAGCCTTCCAGATTGCACTTTCTATCTTTGATGGATCAAATGTCACGACATCTCCATCTCTTCTACGAATTTTACTTACCATTAGAATTTAGCTCCTTTAATTCGTTTTCAAAATCATTCAATGTTTCAAATTCCTTATAAACAGCTGCAAATCTCAAATATGCTATTTTATCTACTTTTTTCAATTCTGACATAACAATTTGTCCTATTCTTTTTGTTTCTATACCTTTATCTTTTGCTAAACGATAAATTCTTGATTCAATTTTATTTGTTACACTATCTATCTCTTCTGTATCAAATTTTCTTTTTTCTAGGCATTTTGAGACACCACTATACAACTTTTTTCGATCAAACTTCTCTTTAGTCCCATCTTTTTTAATTACGCTTAGATTAAGTTCTATTCGTTCATATGTAGTAAATCGCTTACCACATTTTAGACATTCACGTCTTCTTCTTGAGACTGACTCATTGTCTCTTTTGTCAACAACTTTTGTTTCGGTATGATTACAGTATGGGCATAGCATTTTGTTCTTCCTTTTTGATAACTACAATATATTGTGGTGTTTTATGTTCTAAAACACAACTTGTTGTGGTTGTAATCCTACAGAATAATAATTAGTATTTAAAGATTATGTCATTTTATTGAGATATTACTTTCATGTTACAATGGAATCTTATAAAGAAACCGGATAAATAAATTATAAATCGCTTAACATTTCACAATAATTACATAATTTTTTTCTAGATGGTTCGCCACATTTTTCACATTTTTGTATAGTTGAAGTACCTTCTTTTCTTAGTTTTGGAACTATTTTTTGAAAATTTTCAACTATTTTAAGTTTTTCTTCATTTGTTATCTTATCTGTCCAGCCTCTTGTTTCTACTCTATATGTTCCGAAAGCACATGGACACTTATCATATAATATTTTGAATTCTTTTTGTT
>Ga0307992_1000894_pt1 | contig 18192 bp, 13 predicted proteins | sample EllFjometagen133_FD_203162 | JGI IMG/M metagenome (GOLD analysis project Ga0307992, IMG submission 203162) | Marine microbial communities from Ellis Fjord, Antarctic Ocean - #133 | ecosystem: Environmental > Aquatic > Marine > Unclassified | place: Southern Ocean | collected 2014-10-08
CTGCTTGCTGATAGTTCTCTATGATCGCGATCATTAAGCGGGGAGTCGCCACGCCGGAGCCATTAAGTGTATGTACAAAATGCATTCCGCTATCATCTTTATAACGAATATTAGCACGGCGAGCTTGAAAATCTTCAAAATTACTACAGGAAGAGACTTCCAACCATTTTTTGCAACCGGGTGCCCAAAGTTCAATATCACGGCAACGGGCCGCAGCAAAACTTAAGTCAGCCGAGCACAGTTCAAGTACGCGATAGGGAAGTTCAAGTTTTTGCAGAACAGTTTCTGCATTAGTGATCAAAGCTTCCCATGCTTGGTAAGAATTTTCAGGAAGCACAAACTGAACCATTTCAACTTTGTTGAATTGATGCACGCGTTGCAAACCACGGGTATCTTTACCATAGGATCCGGCCTCTCTGCGGAAACAGCTTGAGTAAGCAACGTATTTGATAGGAAGGTCAGAAGGTGAAAGCACTTCATCGCGGTGCATATTTGTGACGGGAACTTCAGCAGTTGGTATAAGCCAAAGATCATCTTCTTTGAGATAATACATATCATCCGCCATTTTTGGTAGCTGACCTGTACCTGTCGCAGAATCGGAGAGAACAAGATATGGCGGAAAGACTTCCGTATATCCATGTTCGGTAACATGAAGGTCCAGCATAAAATTGATCAATGCGCGTTCTAAGCGGGCACCCCAACCGGTATAAAGCGGAAACCCGCTACCTGCGATCTTTGCGCCTCGTTTGAGGTCTAGCATTTTCAAATTCTCAGCTATATCTAAATGGTCTTTCGGTTCAAAATTGTATTCGGGGATATTTCCCCAAGAAGAAACTTCCACATTATCTGCTTCACTTTTTCCTACCGGAGTATCCTGACTGGGATAATTTGGTATGGCAAGTAATTTTACTTTTAAGTCCTGTTGAATGGAAGCCAGTTCAGCATCGTTTTCTTTTATCTTTGCCCCAAGCACTTGCATATCTGCGATCTCTGTAGAGGCGTCTTCTTTATTCCGTTTTTTTAAGCTGATAGCTTGAGAAACCGTATTGCGACGAAATTTCATATCATCGGTTTCTTTACTGAGATTTTTACGATGATCATCCAAAGCCAAAAGAGCTTCTATATCAATTTTAACGTTTTTTGTTTCGACTCGCTGTTGAGTCAATTCGGGGTTTTCACGAATTTCTTTAATATCTAGCATGTCTTCCTTCCTTTATCAGGGAAAAATACAACTTCGTTGAGCAAATCACCATTAAAAATTGTTAAAAAAGTCCCGTCAGATTAGAATTTACGATAAATAATTAATAATGGCGGGTATGAGAGCGAGAGATGGAGAGATGGAGAGAAAATATATTCATTTATGTGATGAGCGTCATTGTTTTTATAAGGGTAAGGTCAAGTGATGAAAAAAGGTGATATATTATTTGAAAAGGAGTTTAATATGGGAGTGATTCGTGACCATAGGGATTTAAAAGTTTATCAAAAGGCATTTCAGCTTGCAAGCAAAATATTTGATATTTCAAAATCTTTTCCCCAAGAAGAAAAATATTCATTAACAAATCAGATCAGATGCTCATTAAGATCGGTTGAAAGTAATATTGTCGAAGCATTCAGAAGTAGAATGTATCCAAAATCATTTACTTCTAAGATAAACATTAGTGAAGCAGAGGCAGCAGAAACACAACACTGGTTAGATATTGCCTTAGATTGCAATCTTATTGATGAAGAAATTTATAGAGCTTATCGAAATGAATATGATAATATAATTGGCATGTTAGTGAATATGAAAAGATCTGCAGATAAATGAGGGTTTAAATAAGATTTTTTATTTTTCCTTTCACTCATCCCATCTCTTCGTTTCTCCCTCTCTCTATCTCTCATTCTCTCTGTCTTATGCTCTTTTTTTCTTTAAATAAACACGCAACAACGTCGGCAGTAACGACAAGCTCAGAAACATTGAAAGTATCATGGATATCCACATCATGATTGATATATGGATATGTAATGTTAAAGGGGTCGTCATGAGTGTCGTCATACCTATCGCCAAACCAAGCGCATTGGTCATGATCGGTCGTGCAGCATAATCAAAGGCCAAGTTGACATCTTGTAGTTTTAACGCAACTGATGTTAGATGAATGGCATAATCGACGCCGATACCAACCGTAATACTGAAGATCATGGCTGTCATCACAGTCAGTGACATTCCGGAAAGCCCAAGAAAACCGTAAAGGAATGATGACGTAACCAGAATAGGAATAAGAGATATTAGCACTGGCACGATCTTCCTGAAGGTAATGAAAAGCAAAACGAACATAATGCCCAGAGCCATGATCAGTGTATTCTTAAGATTGTTCACCATGTTTTGGTTCAGTTCGTCCATGATAAAACTCATGCCGGTAATGGCAATAGAGGTATTGGGAATTTGAATATCGCTTACCATTTGCTTCATGGCGGACAAACTTTCATGATGAATTTCAGACGGCAAAATGGTGATCTTTGCGGCATTTTGTTTCAGGTCAAGCATATGTTCAAGCGGGATGCCTTCTTGTGCAATTAGATCAGAGATGATTTTTTGATCCGAGGACATCATTCTTAACATGCGCATCATGGGTTGACTAAGGATCTTATCAACAACATCATAGGGGGATATAACTTTCCCATATTGGCTCAGGCTGTCCGTAAACTGATGTATTTCTGTTTTCAATTCCTTGTCCAAAATATCGTTATCATGCTGGATGAAAACGTATGAAGGCATGCTCCCGCCGTGTATTTCCGTAATCGCTTTTGCACTTTGATAGACATCTGTGCTTTTCTTGAACATCGATAATTGATTGAAATCGGTTTTGACTTTAGAATATCCGAAAATACTGACACAAATTAAAATAATGGTAATAACCAGAGCCGGCCAACCCCAGAGTTTTTTCAATCCCGCTCCGCTGATCCTTGGTTCCGTGCGTTCGGCTTTAAAACTTACTTTATTGATCAGGAAAAGAGGCAGAATAAACCAGGTTGCTAATCCTGCAAAAGCAATTCCGGTTGAAGTGAAGATAGCAAGTTCTCGGACAGCACTTGTATCCATGATCAGTAATGATAAAAAACCGCCGATGGATGTTATGGTCGTGATGATCATAGGAATTCCCACCAGTTCCAATGTGCTTTCAACAGCCTTTTTCTTTTCTTTGCCCTTAGCACGTGCGTCAAGATAATGTGATACGAAATGCAAACCGTCCGCGCTTCCGATAATGATAGTAAAGATTGGGGCGATCGCCGTTATAATAGATACTTTTCCGCCGATCCACCCCGCAAGCCCTAGCGTCCACAATGCGCCGACCACAGCAGGTAGTACTGACATAAAAGTTGCTTTAAAGGAGCGCATTTGCATTCTGAAGACGAAAAATATCAGTCCGATGGCTAAAAAAGGAAGATAAAACAGGATTTGAATAATAAAATCGATCAACCGTTTCTGCATGAACGAAGTTCCTGAAATGTCATAAGTCATTCCGGTATTTTTGATCAATGATTCAATATGCATTATCTGTTTGCGGCTCAAACTGCTGTCTGCCACTACGGACATGAATACTTCCCATTCGCCATCATGAAGGATCAAGGAAGATATTTCACTCATAAAGCCACTGTCTTTGATCTCGCCGTTCATGACGGGACTCATAACATAAGCAATACCGGGCAGGGATTTCAGGGTGTCGCTAAGCGTCACAATAGAATTTGAGGTGCTTTCATCCAGTGAATCTTTTTGAGTATGCAGGACGATGAGCATTTCATCACCACTTTTAAAAACTTCGTTCATCTTATCGAAAGAGTCCTTTACTTCGGACTTGTTCGGCATAAAGATCATTATATCCGGATTGAGCTTCAATTGAAAAAGTCCGGCAATGCCAAGAAGCATGAGTAAAACAAATATTACAAAGAATGGTTTGTTCTTTTTTTCGATGATAGTGGTGAAGTTTTGATAATTTGACATTGGATAATTTTATTTATGAGGTTTATTCAAAAAGGCGACTCTAGAGTCGCCCGTACATTTGCAGGAAGAGTCAATAAAAAGTCGATAAGTCGAGTGTTGAATTTGTGAACTTTGTTCCTTGGCGATGCGTTTTCATTGTGATCTTTTTTACCTTTGCGGTTAAAGAATTTCTTCTTTGTGCCTTTCCAACTTCGCTAAAGCTACGCTGGACAAGTGTGTGAGGTCTTATTGCTTAAACTTCTTCAATACACCCAACAACTTTTCAATATCTTTATCACTATGCGCCGATGAAAGTGCAAATCTAAAATAATCAGGTTTTTCAGGGTAGCTAATAAGGGAAGGATAAATGTTTGCATTTATCAACAGGTCACGAAGTTTGTCGACGTCCTTGGGCTTGTCAATAATTATACTAATGGTGGGCGAGGGAATGACGGGTACGTCATATCCCAGTTTAAATAAATACTGTTTAGCTTTCAAACTGCGCTGTTGAAGATCGGTGATCAATTCTGTGTTTTTCTTAAGAAGTTCAAGCGAGGTGATAGCGGCCGCTACCATAGGCAAAGGCATAGCGGATGTCGTGGCATAAGCAATAGTATCTCTTACTGCGCGAACACATCCCGCTAATCCCGATACGAATCCACCCGATATACCGACGGCCTTAGAAAGAGAGCCGGTAATCAAAAGATGTTTTTTACTGATATTGAAATGTTCAACTGCACCTCGTCCGTGATCACCCAATATTCCGATCGCATGAGCATCATCAATTATCAGAGCACCTTCATATTTTTCAACGATATCAGCATAATCTTGTAGTGGCGGTAGAAAACTGTACAACCCATCCGTGATAATACAGGGTTTTTTACTATGTTCTTTAATGTGTTTGTCGAGTTCTTTAATAGCTTCGGGAATCACAAATTTGGGCAAACCGCTCATTTTTATAGCTGCTTTAAGACTGGGATGACATTTGGGATGATAATAACAGACAATATCTTTGTCCGCAAAAACCTCAAATAAAGCCAAATTTGCCATGTAGCCGGTAGGAAGTAAAGCCGTCGATTCTGTTTGTAAAAAATCGGAAATGGTATTTTCCAATTGATTATGTAAAGGGTGGTTTCCTGTAGTAACCCGTGAACCACCACAATTCAAACCAAATTTGTCGGTCGATTCTTTAACGGACTGTTTAACCTTTGGATGTTGCGAAAGACGATGATAATCATAACCACCAAAAAAAAGATATTTCTTATCGTTCCAAATGATATGAACCAGATCAACAGGTTGCAAAATGGGTGCGGGCATATAGTACTTCCTTATTCCTTAATGCATGTAATATATTTCGAATAAAGTATAAAGGCAAAGGGCAAAAGGCAAAAGTGTTCGTAGAGTTCAACCCCTCGACAAGCTCGGGGTTGGAGGTTTGTGATATACATGTGCCCGGGGTTTCACCCCGGGTTAGGTCCGGTTTAACCCTTCGACAAGCTCAGGGTTACTGGCATAACCCCGACGAATGGAGGGGTTAAACTAACAATAACCCGGCATGAAATGCCGGGGTAGAGGATAACATAATCAACAACCCCGAGCTTGTCGCCTGCCCAGCGCCGTGTCATGTCGAAACAATAGCGAAGACTGGTAGTCTTGTACGAAGATGGGAGGGGTTGAACATCTATTTGAGAAGAGACAGTAATTGTTAATCAAAATATTCTCTGCGCCTTGTTTTCCCTTGCGTTTTTGTGTGCGGTCTCACGATTTACGATTTTTTATTATTAACTATTATTTATCAATTTTTAATTGTTACATTTCGCGATAAAAGAAAGGGGTTCAATGGACCTACTAACTACTCTTCCGCCAAATCTTGCTCAATACCTGATTATTCCGCTTATGATCATGTTCGCAAGAATTTGTGATGTAACCATCGGTACATTTCGGATCATTTTAGTTTCACGAGGTGAACGGCTTTATGCTTCACTTGCAGGATTTGTTGAGGTTTTTATTTGGGTTGTGGCTGTTTCGCAGGTTCTGACAAATTTCGGTGGTCTGATCAATTACATTGCCTATGCGGCGGGATTTGCCATAGGTAATTATATCGGGATCACACTGGAAAAGCGACTTGCCATGGGCATGGTTGTAATGAGAGTGATCAGCAATAAACCTGCCGATGAGTTGATCGAACACCTAAAGCAGGAATATCACGGGGTGACTTCTATTGCAGCAAGAGGTATGTCCGGTGAGGTTCGCTTGGTTCTTTCTGTTGTCAAAAGAAAAGATATTCCCTATTTTCTCAAGATCGTTAAAAATTATAATCCTAAAGCCTATGTATCGGTGGAGGATGTTCGTCATTTGAGCGAAACCTATTTACCACCTCGGACAAAAAGCCGCAAAAAAATTAATCGTAAAATGAAATTTAGTTTAAAAAGAAAATAAATTTGGAAAATGAATATACTTTTTATGTATCATCCCGAGCCCCGAAGCTTCGGAAAGGGATCTCAAACTATAGAACAGAGGTTTTCAGTTTGAGATTTCTCCGCTTAACTTACCGCTAATTAGCGGCTCGTACCGGTCGAAATGACATTATAATTAAATATAAAAAGTTGTTAAAAACAAGAAACTGTGTGGAAATATAGAAAAGGAGTTCATAATGAAAAAATGGACATGGATCCCGGTCGTGCTGATGCTCCTGATCCTAAACTCATGTGGAGAAGAAATGATCGAAGCACCAAAAGCGAAAAAGATCGACAAGGAAATGACCATTCATGGTGATACCCGTGTAGATTCTTATTATTGGCTAAAAGAAAGAGAAAATCCGGAAGTGATCTCCTATCTTGAGGCGGAAAATGATTATGCTGCTGCTAAAATGAAGGATACGGAACGTTTGCAGAAAAAGCTGTATAAAGAAATGGTTGCACGCATTAAACAAAATGACGAATCTGTACCCTATTGGATGAACGGCTACTTATACTACAGTCGTTATGAAAAGGGCAAAGAATATCCTATCTATTGTCGGAAGACTGCTGAAGATGCAAATGAAGAAATACTTTTAAATGTAAACGAACTGGCAGAAGGTTATGCATTCTATAAAGTTTCAGGACTTTATATTTCCCCCAATAATCAAATGCTTGCTTTCGGTGAAGATACGCTTTCGCGAAGAAAATATACATTGCGTTTTCTTGATCTAAAAACCCGCGAATTTTTGCCGGACCAGATAGTAAATACACCCGGTGGCGCAGCATGGGCCAACGACAATAGGACCATCTTCTATAATATCAAAGATGAAACTTTACGTCCTTCCCAGACCTGGCGTCACGAATTGGGAACTGAAACAAAAAATGATGAATTGGTTTTTGATGAAACCGATCCGACCTTCTATCATGGTGTTTACCGCAGCAACAGTGGGAAGTATATCATGTTAGTATCGCAGGCGTCGATTACCACGGAATATAGCTTTATAGATGCCGACAATCCCACATCGGACCCTGTTCTTATTCAAGAAAGAATTCGCGGACTGGAATATAGCCCCACACATGTTGGGTCTGTTTTTTATATACTAACGAATGACAATGCCCAGAACTTTAAATTAATGGCAGTTCCGACCTCAGCTCCGGGCAAGAAGAACTGGAAAGAGATCGTAGCTCATCGTGAAGATGTGTTGATTGAAGGATCAGAATTCTTTAAAGATCGCTATGTCTTGCAGGAAAGAAGCAATGCCGATACAAAATTACGCATTATTTCATATGACGGTAAAGTCGATGAGTATATAAAGTTTGAAGAAGAAGCTCATGACGTTTGGATAGGCACCAACCGGGAATTTGATTCCGAGTGGTTGCGTTTTGGGTATGAATCCATGGCTACTCCAGGTTCTACATTCGATCAGAACCTCTTGACTGGAGAACGTATTCTTAAAAAAGAACGTGCTGTCTTGGGTAATTTCGATAAGAAGAATTACGAGACAAAACGACTTTGGGCGGAAGCACAAGATGGTGCGAAAGTACCCATGTCCATTGTTTATAAAAAAGGAACACCTCTTGACGGTTCGGCTCCGCTTGTTCTATATGCTTACGGATCTTATGGGATCAACATGACTCCCTATTTTTCATCCGTACGTTTGAGCTTATTGGATCGTGGATATATTTGGGCTATCGCCCATATCCGTGGTGGTCAAGAAATGGGTCGCTATTGGTATGAAGATGGAAAGTTGCTCAAGAAAATGAATACCTTCAATGATTTCATTGATTGTGCCGATCATCTTGTAAAAGAAAAGTACACGACCTACGACAATATGGTTGCCATGGGCGGTTCCGCCGGCGGTCTATTAGTTGGTGCGGTTGCAAACCTTGCCCCCGAGAAATTTGCAGGTATTGTTGCTCAGGTTCCTTTTGTTGATGTTGTGACGACCATGTTGGACGACAGCATTCCTTTAACAACAAATGAATACGACGAATGGGGTAATCCCAATGAAAAAGAATATTACGAGTACATGAAAAGCTATTCACCCTATGATAATGTGGAAGCCAAAGATTATCCAAATATTCTGATCACAACAGGTTTACATGATTCTCAGGTTCAGTATTGGGAACCGGCAAAATGGACAGCCAAACTTCGTGATCTGAAAACAGATGACAATCTGGTTCTGATGAAAACCGAAATGGACTATGGTCATGGTGGCGCCTCAGGGCGTTTTCAGGTGTATAAAGAGATCGCACTTGAGTGGGCGTTTATACTAAAAGTAACAGAATAGCTATAAAAATGTATCGGCGCGATGCATCGCGACGGTACTCTTGGATGATGGATATTCAAGGAATAAATTAAATTGGGGCGGATTTAAGTATCCGCCTTTTTTTTCTTCATGCCTTTGTGTGAGGTTTTAACATCTTGCGATTCACGCCCATATTTTCATTTCCGTTTTATCCTAAAACCCCTATATTTAAAGTTGAAAATAAGGAGTCATAAATGTTAGGTAAAAAAGCTGATCCGAAAGATCTGAAAAAAGCCTTGTTCTTAGAACGAGAAAATGCCTGGGATCATATCCCGGAAACACAAATGAAAGCACTAGAATCTTATATGAGCACTTATCGCTCATTTCTTGATTATGGAAAAACCGAACGAGAATCTGCTGATACAGCCATAGAAATACTGGAAAAAGCAGGGTATGTTGATATTCGAAAAACTAAAGATACAAAAAAGATCTATTACAATCACATGGGTCGCGCTGTTGCAGTTTTTCGTCAGGGCAAAGGTCCCATTGACAAGAATTTGCGTATTCTCGTAGCACATATTGATTCTCCAAGACTGGATCTTAAACAGTATCCGCTCTATGAAGATGAAGAAATTGCCATGCTAAAAACTCACTACTATGGCGGAATTAAAAAATATCAGTGGGTCTCACGTCCTTTAGCCTTACATGGCGCAATTGCCTTCCCCGATGGTACAGTAAACACGATCGTGATCGGTGAAGATGATGATGATCCGGTCTTTACTATTTCTGATCTTCTACCGCATCTTGCCGGTAAAGTTCAAATGGATAAAAAAGCCAACGAATTTATTCCGGCTGAGAAATTGAACATTATTGTGGGTGGTAAACCTTTCAGTGATGATAAAGAAGTTAAAGATAGAGTTAAACTTCATGTGCTGTCATTACTTAATGAAACATACGGTATTACCGAACATGATTTCATTTCAGCCGATCTTGAGATCGTCCCTGCCGGGAAAAGCCGTGATGTCGGTTTGGATCGTGCTTTTATTGGGGGATACGGTCAAGATGACCGCGTTTGTTCCTACGCTTCCTTGCGTGCGGTTATTGATGCTGAAGACCCTGAAGTATCATCTTTGATCCTTCTTCTTGATAAGGAAGAGATCGGTTCTGAGGGTGCCGCGGGTGCAAATACCGTGATCGCTGAACTGGTACTTGGATATATTCTTGCTCGTCATGGATTGGATCAGTCAGCTGTGATCCGTCGCTTGCTGGCGAATGCACAATGCTTATCTGCAGATGTTAATGCAGGCGTGCATCCCGATTGGAAAGAAGTTCACGACCTTCGTAATGCAGGTTATATGAACGGTGGACTTGTAATGTCGAAATTCACCGGTGTTCGCGGAAAAGGCGGCTCCAATGAAGCTTCGGCAGAATATGTCGCACGCTTAAGAAATCTATTTGACAAAAACGGTATTATTTGGCGGGTTGCGGAATTGGGCAAGACCGATGAAGGCGGTGGCGGGACTATTGCAAAATTCATGTCTTATTATTGCATGAATGTTATTGATGCCGGTGTGCCTGTTCTTGATATGCACTCTCCTTTTGAGATCACTTCTAAAGCTGACATTTGGATGATGTATCAGGCTTTCCGCGCCTTTTTAGAGGACTAAAGTATGAAAAAATTACTTATTACCGTGATGTTGCTATTTTCAACATTCATTTATGCTGATATTTATGTAAAGGGAGTTGAACTAAATTCAACAGAAGCACACTACATAAAAGTAGAGATCGAATATAACTTGGGTAAAACATTAGCTTATATTGATTACGGACAAGATGAGCCTTTTCGCCATCGGAAAATAACTGATGAAAACAATGAAAAGCGTTATTTTATGTCAGTTGCCGATGTGTTGAATACCTTTTATGAAAATGGCTGGAAAATTGAAGAAGTGTTTATCGTTCCTTCAGGTGGAAGTGATGACGGCTCAATTTCTGGTACAAGCTATTATATTTTGGAACGCATGATAACTAAATAGAAAGGACAGAACAATGAAGTATTTTAACATGACAGTTGTTCTTTTTCTTGCAGTACTTGCAGGGTGCTCAGCACCCTCGGCCGATATTACCATTTTACACTGGAATGATTTTCACGCCCATAATACAACTTGGGTACCTACCAGTTATAATAATGACAAACATGCTGTTGGGGGATACGCGCTTTTTGATGCCTATCTTGACAGTTTGGAAAAAGTTTATCCCGGCGCCCTAAGGGTTAATGCCGGTGATGATTTTCAAGGCTCTCCCATGTGCGCTGTAACAAAAGGTTTTTCTCAGATTGAGATCCTGAATTTGGTTAAGCCCGATTTCTACACAATAGGAAATCATGAATTTGATTATTCCTGGGCGCATTTGGATTCCTTGCGTTTGAATGAAGCTAAATTTGGTATGTATGCGGCAAATTTGATCGATACAGAAACCGGAGAAAGTGCAACACCCCAATTTCGGATCTTTTTGCGAAAAGGGTATCGTTTTGCATTAATAGGATTGACCACTCCTTATCTTGATGAGTTGACCCTGCCAAAGAATCTTGAAGGTATAGAAGTTGCGGACCCAGTTGAGACAGCACAAAATCTGATCAATACACTAAAAACTCGAAATATTGATCTTTTTGTGATCGTTTCACATATAGGGATCGAAAATGACCGCAAACTTGCCGAAGCAGTTCCCGAAATTGATCTTATTATAGGTGGGCACAGCCATACATACATGCGCGAAGCTGAAAATGTGAATGGTGTTTGGATCGTCCAGGCCGATGATCATGGCCGTTATGTAGGCGTTACCAAATTTCATGTAGATGAAGGAAAAATCACAACTCTGGAGATGGATTATGTGGAAACGCTTGTGGGAAAATTGACACCTTCTCAAGACGTAGCGGAAGTCGTTATGAACTATGAAGCACAGCTTGTTGAAGCCATGGATGAAGTTATTGGTACTTTAGAAACCCCTTGGAAAAGGGGGGGTGCCGAATCGAATCTGGGTAGCTGGATCGCCGATGCTTTTAAAGAAGCCACGGATACCGATATTGCTATGATGAATAACGGTGGTATCAGAAAAGGTCTCAATGCCGGCAAAATTCTTGTTCGCGATATCTGGGAAATATCTCCTTTTGGAAATACTCTGGTAACATTTGAATGGACAGGCAAAGAATTGATCGAAGCTTTGGATTTTATGGCAAAAAAGGGTCGCTCTATGCAAGTATCCGGGATTGATATGGTATTGGATCGAAACGACGGTCTAGTTGAGGCCATAGTTAATGGTGCTAGAATAGATCCAGAAAAGACCTATAAGCTATGTGTTAATAATTACACTGCCAGTCAGGGTGAAAAATATTTTGGTAAAAATATTGACCCATTGTACGAAACAGGCCTGATCGATCGTGATGTGTTGATCGAAGCGGTACGAAAGAATCCAATTATTAATTCAGGTATTGAAGGGCGCGTTATTATTCTATGAAAAAAATACTAAGTATGTTTTTGTTTGTCGTTTTTATGGTTTCTTGTAGTGAATCATTATTAATGCCGGAGGAAAACACAGGAACAATCACAGGCTCAGATCAAGAAGCGGTTCAAGAAAAAATCAGTCTATTAACTACACCCAAACGTATAGCTTTTGATGCTTTTGCGAGAGCCATTTCTATCCCCGAAGTGACGCCTGCTTTAAAAGCAGTTTTTAATGATACAGCAACAGGCGATTATATTGCAGAGTATACTCAGCCGGATATGACAGATACTTTGGATGGATTTGTTACTGATAATTCGGCTTTTTATACGCAAGTTCTAGAACCGGCAATTGCACCTTATTTAGATTCATTGAAAATCCTACAGAAATACCAGGCAGTGAATGCCTTAAGCTTATTTATCTATGAAAGCTATCAGGATTTTATTGGTTTAAGTTTTTATCGATGGGGTGGCGATATTACAGATCACGATCAACCGCAAACATTGGGACACACACGCTCTGATAAGCGCTATGGAATGGATTGTTCCGGTTTTGGCGTATCTCCATTTGAGGCAGCGGTTTTGCTGGGGATATTAGACTCCACTGATACCGAATCGGCTTTCTCATGGTTCGGGTTCCGCCATATTTGCCAGACAGACGAAGCTGTTTCAGACGGCGGCGGCAGAAACGGTTCAACGAATAATTTCCGTCTGGAAGTATCCGATATGACAAAAGTCGGTGAATTGATAACAACTATTTCTTCCGGTGCAAGACCGACAGATGCCCAGATGGACTTGATGCAAGCGGGGGATGTCGTGATAAAGAGTGGGCACATGGGAATATTAGTAGAGATCAATGAAGAACTTTACTTCCTTGAATCTGGCGGTTCTACGGTAGATGAAGAAGGGCTTTACACACCTTACCTTGCAATAGATGCTTTGGAAGATTTTGCCGGTTCACGCACAACGACGATACGCAGATGTTTGCCTAATAAAGAAACAAGTTCAAGCATTGCGCATTAAAGAAAAAAAACAAAGGCGATAAAATGAAACGAACACTTACAATATTTATAAGCATTTTGCTGGTACTGTTTATGGTATCATGCTCAAATAAAACCGACGAGCCACTTACTTTTGCTTACTTGGCCGATACACACATTGGAACCGCAATAGGAGCAGATGATCTTAGAAATTCCGTTAGCGATATAAATACAATGGACAACATTGATTTTATGATTCTGGCGGGTGATGCAACGGAATATGATTTTGCCGGCGAATTGGATACCGTTAAAGCAATTTTAGCTGAACTTAAAATACCTTATCATATTATTCCCGGAAATCACGAACTGAAATGGTCCGCCTCCGGAGGAGAAAAGTTCAAGAAATTATTTGGTGATGACAAGTTTAATGTAGCATATAAGGGATATCGCTTTATTGGGGTGAACCAGGGACCGCTCTTGCGTATGGGTGAAGGCTTTATCGCACGTGAAGATATCAACTGGGTACATTCGGTATTAAAGAAAATGTGGCCAAAGAAACAGCCTGTTTTTTTTGTTACGCATTATCCAATAGACCACACTGTGACTAATTCGTATGAATTTTTAGATATTATTAAACATTATAATGTTCAGGCAATTATGCATGGTCACGGTCACAGCAATCGCCTAAATGATTATTCGGATGTAACAGGAATTATGGGGCGATCAAATTTAAGTCGCGGTATGCCGGGTGGATATAATATAGTAAGTATCAAAGCTGACACGATGACATGGACAGAACGCCGTCCTGTCGCTAAAGAAAGTTTGGAGCCTTGGCTGGTTTTACCACTGAAAGATTTTGAATATACCGATTTACATGAAGCATTAAAACCCGATATGTCCGTAAACGAGAAATATCCTGAAGTTAAAATAGATTGGTCATACGATTCGGAATATTCAATTACAGCAGCGGTTGCCATGGCAGATGATAAAGTGATCTTTGGAAATCGTTCAGGAAAAGTGATTGCACTGTCTTTGGATAATGGAAAAGAATTATGGTCATATCAGACCGGTGGTCCAATCTTTACGGAACCCGCAGTCATGGACACATTGGTTTATGTGACATCAACCGACTCTTCGCTCTATTGCCTTAATAATAAGAATGGCGAAAAAGTTTGGAAATATAAAACCAAAGCGCCTATTGTCGCGCATCCTGTTGTCTATGATAATAAGGTCTATTTTGGTGGAAGCGACGGAAAATTTCGCGCTGTTAACGCAACAACAGGCAAACTGGTTTGGGATTTTATGAGTATCGCGACGTACGTAGAAACCAAGCCTTTGATCGCTGAAGGAAAAGTGATCTTTGGGGCCTGGGATACACATTTATATGCATTGGATGCACAAAAAGGAAACATGAAATGGATGTGGAAAGGTGAAAAAAGCGGATTGCTTTATTCGCCGGCAGTGGTGCATCCCGTCTATGCAAATGGAAAAGTTTTTATCGTAGCTCCCGATCGTGTTATGTCCGCAATCAATATTGAAGACGGTAAAACGGTATGGCGTTCAAACACCTTTAAAGTGAGAGAAAATATCGGTCTCTCTAAAGATGCCTCAACCGTTTATGCCAAGACAATGTGGGATATCGTCTGTGCAATTTCTACAGAAGGCGATAAGCCCGAGACCCGTTGGAGCACAGAAGCAAACTATGGTTTCGAGATCGATCCTTCAAATCCGGTTGAATATGCCGGACAGGTTTATTTTACGACTCAATTTGGCTATGTCTTTTCTTTGAATGCCAAAGATGGATCAATAACGTGGCAGCATCGCATTGGTTCTAATTTACTAAATACACCGGTTGTCATGGATAATATGATGGTCATTAGCGGCATGGATGGAAAGGTAACAAAATTAGTGATGAGTAACTCGTAATGCGTAATGCGTAAATGTTCACAAGAATGTAGGGGCTCGACATCCTTCTTCGCCAAGGCTATGAAGGACAGGTGTCGAACCCTTTTATTTTCACAGGAATATTTGTATTGCCAGTGTTGATAGTACGTCATCCTAAAACGTCCCCGAAGTTTCGGGGGCGGATTTTACACAATACAGGAATGGAGTTATAATAGTAATCCAGGTTTTGATATAGGCGTTAATATTGTTGCCTTCCCCTATTTTGGAGTCGTTTTAGGTTACAATTAATCTATGAACAGTATGGTAGTCGATTTTAATACCAGTTTATATTTCTAAAAAAATCTAAAATAATAATAGAAGTTGAAATAAATATACGGAACGGTTTTAAACCGTTCCGTACTTATTTATGCTCCTAAAACTACATTTTTGTGGTAGATAGAACACCTGTTACACCTCTTTTTTATAAAAAATAAAAAATAATTAAATAATTTATTGTCCCAATACCCTTATAAACAAAGGGTATTATTGATATTTATAAAAATAATATTAAAAAAGATGCATTTTTTTCTTGCATGTATTGTGTAATGGTGTTATACTTGTGTAGAACACTGGAATACTGGTGTGAATTGAAACAGAAAGAGAACCACAATGAGTATAAATTTCGACAGTTCAAAAGCTATATACCTCCAATTGGCCGATCTCATCAGAGATTCGATCATGTCCGGTGCATTGAAAAGCGGAGAAGCTATCCCCTCCGTTAGACAGATGTCAGCCGATTACCGTTTGAACCCTCAAACAGTTTTAAACGCCACACAGCTTCTCGTCAACGAGGGTTTATTAGAAAAGCAACGCGGCAAAGGTTATTTCGTCACAGATCCCGCGCAGGATGTACTAAAAGAATCCGGGGTCATAAACTTTGAAGACGTAACCATTCCGGACATGATCAAACAGGCCAAAATGCTGAACGTCAGCAAAGATGAACTATGTAAATTGATCGAAAAGAAATTTAACAAATAAAAAAACTTTTTTAGGAGAAGAACCATGTTTAGTAACAAACTTATCAGACGCCACAACAGCTCTATGTCTTATGTAAGAGCTATGTCAATTCGAATCGTAAAACCGGTCAAATAAAAGACCAAAGATAAAAGTAAAAAAGGCAAATGTAGGAACGGGCATTCCTGTTCCAAACAAAAGAGAAGATCTCATGTTAAACAATAATAAACAAACAGCAGACATTATGAAACAACGCGAAAGCGCTCGCTCCAACAATATATTATCACGCGGCGTGAAACAATGCTGTCCTTTTTTAACCCGTGCTCGCTTTTATAAGACGCAAAGCCTGAAAGACAAAAAAATATTTTCTACCTTAAATGGCGATAGCATGGAAAAGAAAAGAAAAATAAATGATGAGATCGATGAACATACCGGCACATCAATGATGTATTACCTGTAACAAAGGGAATTCGAATGGAACATTATATCAACGTAAAAAATCTTACAAAAAACTACAAAAACGTCACCGCTTTGCAAAATGTGGATCTTGACATACCCAAAGGTCGTATTATTGGACTCATGGGTAAGAATGGTGCGGGTAAATCGACTTTACTAAAATGCATTCTGGGTTTACTGCGATACGAAGGTGAAATATCCATGTTTGATAAATCTATCCGGGAATGGAAACATGAGCTTTACGGACGTGTTGCTTTTATTCCCGATGTCAGTGGTTTAGATCCTCGCTTGACGGTTAAACAAACTATCGATTTTACTGCCGCTGTGAATGATTCCTGGAATTGGGATAAATCGGAACGTCTTTTTGCAAAGAGCGATCTTCCTTGTGACCCAAAAGTGGCTACTTTATCAAAAGGAATGAAAACGAAGCTTTATCTTTTACTTACTTTATCCAAGGATGTGGATGTCCTTTTACTTGACGAACCTACCTTAGGTTTGGATATTGTTTTCCGTAAAGAATTTTATGATCTGCTGCTTGGTGAATTTTATGACGAAAGCAAAACTGTGATTATTTCCACTCATCAAGTAGCTGAGGTGGAAAATATTCTACAGGATGTGATCTTTATTGATAAAGGTTCTGTTCTTGTAAATGAATCCGTGGATGCTCTTAAAAATAGATGGCATATTTATGAAGTGCCTCAAGATCAAGAAGAAACATTAATGCAATATAATCCCAAAGTAGTAACCAAGACTCTCGGCCATGTTCGCGCATTGGTTGAAGGCAAGGTTGATATTTCGGATTCCAAAAAAATAATACCGAGTCTGGCAGAGATATTTATTGCCTTAACTCAGGGTAACTAGTATAGGGGATTAAGATGTCACATTATTTAACATTACTAAAAACAGAATACATTAAGCGAAAACCTTCATACTGGCTTCCCGTATGGATCGTGGCCGGTATTGTACTTCTTGTATTGATTATTTCCGTCACAGCAATGGTAGCACATTGGGATGAAATTGAGATAGGTATGATCAATATGGCCTTTGATTATGAAGATGTCCAAGATGGAGTTATGCTCGGGACGTATGGAAGTATGATCCTGGTCGTATTTGTATTTTCGATCTTTCTTCTAATTAACTCACAGAGCAGCCTGTCTAAAGAAAAGGAACTCGGTTGTGAACTTTTTTATCGCTGCCAACCAGTCAATATTTGGGTCTGTACAGCTGCCAAGTATCTTATGCATGTATTTGCAGGCTCAGTATTATTGCTGGGCGTTGGGTTAATACTCGGATTGATCATGGCTATTGTTTTGGCAAGTACGATGGGCGGCTTCTACTTGGGCTCTGCGATTGTAGGAAGTTTGCTTGGTGTGGTCTTATATCTTAAGATCGCACTGGTCTTTGGATCGCTTTTTTTCTTGTTCTCATCCATCTTTAAAAACAATGCATTTTTAAAGGGAGCAATTTTTCTTGGCTTAATAGATTTGGTTTTCTTTATGATCGAAGAGATCACAAGGAATACAATTAATATGCCTAGTATTTATGAAGGATTGGTTGCGCTACTTGGTAACCTGAACGTTGATGCCGATCTTAGTCTGGGTTATGTATTAGCTGACTACAGATTATTGATAGCACTTGTATTTGCGGGAGCCTGCTATGCCGGAGCTACACTTATCTACAAACATAAAACTACTGAAG
>Ga0307992_1000895_pt1 | contig 18185 bp, 13 predicted proteins | sample EllFjometagen133_FD_203162 | JGI IMG/M metagenome (GOLD analysis project Ga0307992, IMG submission 203162) | Marine microbial communities from Ellis Fjord, Antarctic Ocean - #133 | ecosystem: Environmental > Aquatic > Marine > Unclassified | place: Southern Ocean | collected 2014-10-08
CACAGCGACAAATATTGTATGTTAAGTTCATCATACCAATCTTCGCTTTAGCCCTTGCAATTCCAATAGTACGTATAAATGAACCGTTCATGCTGTTTTCTACAAATCCAAACAAGTGCTCGACTCTAGCACGTGTTCTGGATTTCTCCTTATTGCCAGCCTTTTGTTCTTCTGTTAAGGGGTTGTTGCGGTATCCTTTCTCATTTATTTTGTTGATGACTTTTTTCTTTTTGTAAACTTTTTCCTGATCTTCACCGGTATAAGCGCTATCAGCATAAAGCGGTTGTCCCTTGTCTTTCTCTGTAAGCAACTGCTCCATAGCTTGTGACCACGAAGTAGCGCCGAAGGCATCCACATCCTTCTGTGCTAATTTATGGGGCTTCACTTTCCATTCGTGTGGCACTGTCCCTGTTTCTTTTATGTGCTTGTTTTCTTCGCAGGTATTGCGCTGACGTGGCACTTTAACGAAACTGGCCCTGTCAACAATTTGATATTCCAACTGATCATCAGAAAGGTTATACAAACTTTGAATGACAAGGGCTTTGAACAAAATCAATCGGTTGAATGGGGGGCGGCCTCCTTTTGATAAATCCCTATCTTCATTTTTAAACGCTTCATTTATAGGAGATTCAAATATTTTCCAGTCAATAAATTCGTTTAGTTTTTGTAGCGGATCACCAAGTTTGGTAAGTTTTTCCAATAAAAAATGATCGTCAAATAGTCCGAGAGGGTTTATGTTTTTCATAGTTGCTTATATTTATACTGTAAAACTAAGCAAATATATCTATTATATTATGTTTATGTTATTAACATTCAAATGATTATATCAACAATAGGTTTTTAGAGATGCCCTTAATGAAATCATACAAGCAACATCAACAGGATAGATAGGTAAAGTCAAGTTGACATTGACTAGTGACGATTGCTTAATCATCAAAATCTGCACAACGAATCTATCTTAGGGTTGGCGTATTCTACCTTGTGCTCCCAACGGGAACATCGTTGAGCGTCATGACATTCTGAAATGAGCAGTCATTAGCATGTAGGCATTGTACCAAATAATGCCGGATTGATTTTAGTGTAAATAATTAAAAATCAATAAATTTCAGAAGGTAACTTTACCGTTTGCTTATTTTGACCATGACAACTCCCTGTGACGGAACCTGCACGCTGAATTTCTGTTTGTAAACACCCAACTCTTTTTGATGCCATAAATCGCGAACAGACTGTTTCCCGGATATTTGCAGTTCGGTCCAGTCAACAACTACTTCTGCAGCATTTTTACCACGGTTAAATAAGCCTACAGACTTTGAGCCGTCAGCAAGGTTTTTAACCATTAGAAAGCGGTCGCCGGATTGCCTGATCACCAGAGCGCATTCACCAAAAGGATCCTGGTTGACGTCTATTACTTCAGGATTACACAGGACATTCAAGGTAAATTCATCCAGCTTCGACATATCACCGCTGTAAATCAAAGGGGATGCCATCAAGCTCCACAGCGACATGTATGCATATTGCATGGCAGCTGGCATCAGGGTAAGTTCAGGAACACCTTTTCCTCTGGCTTTGCCAATCCAACCAATCTGAATATAATCCGGATCGTTCCATTCGCCGGGTTTTGAAAATTCCCGGTGTTCACTGTTTTTCAAGGCTACTTCGAAAATCCGGTCGAGTTCGTAACCCAGATCTCCGGAAGTTCTCCAGCAATGACCTCCAACTTCAGCACCCCATTCCCAAACATCACCCCCGCCATACTGGCAAAGATTAAAAACTATGTCTCGGTCGAGCGATTTCAGGATGGCACCCATTTTTCGGTATGGTTTCTGATATGCTGCGAGATTTGGATCTTTTCCTGCGATACGACCATACGAACACCAGTCGTATTTTAAGAAATCAAAACCCCATACGGAAAATTGCCGGGCATCTTGTTCTTCATGCTGATAAGAGCCTGCATAATTGCCCCCACAGGTTAAGGGTCCCGGTGATGAATAGATTCCGGCTTTCAAGCCTTTTTCATGAATGTAACCAGTAAGTGCTTTCATATCGGGAAAATGAATGTTGGGAATAATATTTCCCTGTTCATCTCGTAATGGGCCGGTACGCGAAGGATCAAAATTTCGAAAATCCCTATATCCAGTAGTGTCGACATTAGTGGTAGCATTCTGCCAGCAGGCGTCAATATTTATATATTGATATCCGACATCAGCCATTCCGCTTGAGATCATCACATCGGCAGCTTCGCGCATCATTTTGTCGGTGATCCGGTCGTAATGGGCATACCAGTGGTTCCAACCCATCGGAGGAGTGAGGGCAAGCTTATCTCCGGCTATAATCTTAAAGTTTCGCGTATTCTTGCCTTTCGAATTGATGGCTTTAATCACAAGCTGATATTCTCCCTTCTTAGGCGTTATTCCTGAGATGATACCTGTTTCAGGATCAAGTTTTAATTCGGAGGGCAAGCCTTTTACTGAAAAGCGGATCGGACGTTCGCCCTGACAAGGGATCCGGTAAAGAAACGGATGCTCCGGACGACAACCATAAACCAATGGGCCGTTGATACGGGGCTGAGGTTTTGGACGGGGGGTATAGATTTCAAACTCGCCATTGGTGGCAGAATTTCCTTTTTGGGCATACGATGCAGCCGGCGCTGTTGCAAGTAAAGTGGCAAATGTCAGTGCCAATACATAAGCAATTGATTTTCTTTTCATAATGATTTTATTAAAAATTAAATTAAATGACGTTTAATTCACTTCAGAAAACATTGAAATGGGTTTTCTCATAATTATTTTTATTCCAAACATCCAGTTTTGCGATTCTCCGGGGGTAAGTAAAATTAGCCCAATCTTATTATTAAAAGCATCAGGTATACATGTCATTGGTTCTATTGCTAAACAGTTACGCTCTTTCGGAATATAATACTGAACATAATTATATTGGGCAGTACCGATTTTTTGCCAGACTTCAACACCTATTCCGGTGTTGGGATTTGAGATTTTTGTTACACAATAATCTGATTCAGGTTGATGAATTTCAAAACAGTGGTTTAATTCTATATCTCCAATTAGCGTATTGTTCTTATGAGGAAAGAGAGCTGTTTCTTGGGTAGGAATATATTTTTCATTTGTTAGATAATACTTGTTTCCTGGAAGGCTTAGATTCCAATCGTCAACTTTTCCTCCAAGTGAAATATAAGGGTGCCATCCATCACCTACAGGCATAAGCGTATTACCCATATTTGTGACTTCAGAAGTGATAGTTATTCCATTTTCCTGAACTATATAGCTAATATTTAGATGATAAGGGAAAGTATATCCTTCAATTTCTCCATCGTAACGATATGTTAACTTCAATATTTGATGACTGCTTTCTATCTGAAAAGGTTTGTTATAAACTAGTCCATGTAAAGCATGAGGGAAAGCCGGTTCGTTGCATGGCAGTTGCATTTTTTTATTGTTAAAACAATAGTTTCCACCATTAATTCTATTAGGAAAAGGAAAAAGTTTTGAACCGGAATAAGCGGCTAAATGCTTTGTTATAAACTCAATAGGATATTCACTCGTCCAAAGTATTGGAACCCATTCTTTATTTCTTCGAATGTCTAAACTTTGAAGCATTCCTCCAAGTTCGGGCAAAACGCATAACCGAATTTTCTTTTCTTTATTGATTAAGCAAAGTTGCTTATACATCCCAAAATTTGTTTCCTGAATCTGCATAGTTAATAAAGTATTTGGAATACCAGGCATGGATCTTCCGAATCGGAATACAAAAAGAAAGGCCCTCTCAAATCAAAGTAAAGACGCCCTTTCCAATCCGATTAATCCATCAACCTACCTATCTGGGGTAATCCTCGCTACCCAACCTCCGCCGGATGCGAGGGAGATATTAATCCGATCGCCCTTTTTGACTTTGCGGATTTCCTTTTTGTAATCATTTGCCCGGATATCCGAGTTAATGCCGTCTTTAAACAATTCAATGTTGTACTCTTTGGTTTCCGGGAGAAAACTGAAATCCAGTTCTAAATTACGTGAATCCCAATCTGTGATGGCAGCTACATACCATTCGTTACCATGACGGCGAGCCAAAGCGACATAATCGCCAACCTTACCTTTCAGCGGAACGATCTGGTCCCATTCGGTCGGAATCTTAGTAAGAAAACGGGTGCACTCCACTTCTCTGTAATATTCCGAAGGTGCGTCCGAAAGCATTTGCATGGGACTCTCCGCAATCACAGCCATTGCCATTGAATGGGCGCGTGTTCCTTGTCCTATAGGCATTTCCCTATTTTGCCGGAAGGATTGTTTCGTTGAATTAAACATTGTTCCGGGAATATAATCCATCGGTCCGGCTACATTCCGGATGAAAGGAAGTGTACAATGGTGATCCGGATTATCATTGTCTGTGCCACCATTTTGTTCAAACTCTATCAGGGCTTCCCTCGTCAATACATTGGGATAGGCTCTTCGTAAACCATCGGGTTTGAAAGCCCCATGAAAATCGATCACCATTTGATGGTTGGCACATTGTTCTGCTGCACGCCAGTAAAAATTTACCGCTTCCTGATCAGAACGATTTATAAAATCAATCTTCACTCCTTTTATACCCCACTTCTGAAACTGATCCAAGGCAGCCTCCATTTTTGCATCGAAAAGTGAGAAGGCAACCCAAAGCATCACATCAACATTCTTCGATTTTGCATACGTTACGACCTCCTGAATATCCAGTTCAGGAATGACTTTGGTGAGATCATCCCCTTTTGTCCACCCATCATCCAATAAGAAATAGCGGATTCCGTATTCCGATGCAAAATCGATAATGTATTTTGCGGTAGCGGTATTAATCCCTGCTTTAAAATCAACACCGAAAATTTCCCGTCGTGCCCACCAGTCAAGGATGACCCATCCGGGATGAATCCATGACGGGTCCTGAATCTTTAATTCGGGTGCCATCAGATAAACAAGTTGGTTCTTAAGCAGGTTGGTATCTTCATTGGTAACAGCAAATATTCGCCATGGAAACTCGCGGCTACCTTTTGTTTTTGCCAGAAAATCCTGGCGTTGCGTGACCCTTTTATTAGATCTCGAACTGCCCTTTTCATAGTATTTTGCGGGGTATTTCCAGAAGAAAGCTTCCAGGTTACTGGCATTTTTATTGATCCACATAACCGGGTAATCATTTACTGCTGCCTCCAGGAATAATATTTTTTTGGATGAAGGGAGTTCCAGTAGAGCAGGCAGGTTACCTTTATCCCCCGCCTTCAGATCACTTACTATCTTCTGAATATATGGCTCTTCATAGGCACTGTTTGCATTTAAATCATATTGAAAAGTCAACCTGGAATTTTCATCGAACACAAAATCAGCATGTTCCTCTTTAATGGTTAATTCGCCCGGAAGAGAGGTAACCATCCGGTAAGCGATGCCTTCGTTGTAAACCCTGATCAGTAATTTACAGTTTCCTTTAAAATCAATGATTGTTTCATTGAAGTTTTCAGGGATGGATGCCTGCTTTTCTTTGATAACCGGGATGACCATCCCGTTAACAGTTCTTGTTCGTATTCTTTGTATACGTGCATTTGCTGCCGGAATATCTCCGCGGTCAGTTTCCATCCGGATATCACGGATTTCGAAAAGTAGTTCTTTCCCAGACCAGATTTGAAGAGATACGTTTTCAGCGACCATAGTCCGCACTTCCAATTTCATATCGGGAGAGAATGTCTCAATATTTTTTGCACTTGCTGAAATACAGATCAGAAGTAAAAAAAGTTGGATATAATATTGTCGTTTCATAATTAATTAGCTTTAGTTATTTTGTAATTAGTAAATTACTCTGAATATTTTTTGACTTCAAGTATGATACTTTTATAGGCGCCTTTTACGGGCCAGGATATTCCTACTTTCATCCAAGGCGCTGCTCATAGCCCAGCCTTGCAGTGTTGGCGAATGTGCAATGTCGAAAAACTTCTCGTAAAAAGGTTTTGCACCGCCGATGACAACCCAATCGTAGCCAAACAACAAGCCACCTAATGCCGAAACCACTGAAATGGAGAGAATGTATTTTGTGTTAATTCTAGTCATTATTAATATACAACAGATTACGGTGCACAAACAAGTTCGACCAAAACTGCCCTTCTATTTCGGAAACCTTTCGCCTCGACTTTACTTTGTCCGAAGAGGTAAAAACAGCCGTCAGCGACTGCTCATGCTTGGTAGCCGCCGGCCCAAAATGGTCGTGCGATGCGACATAATTGCCATAGGGAAGAATACAAATTGAAGGAGATCCGATATACGTTTTGCTCGAAGCCGGGATATAACCAATCACCACCTCTGGCACTTTTTGTACTTGGGCAGTTAATTGCGGTGCGGCAAATAAGAGAAGAAGGACAAGAAAGCGGAGGAGAGGATGATTTGTTTTCATTTTGGTGAAATCTTAGCAACCCAACCTCCACCTTGTGCCATTTGGATCATAACTACATCCTTGTTATTAAATATAGTCTCTTCTTTTTTGTAATCAATAGCCCGTGAGTTTGAATTTGGGCCATCCTTGAAAATTTCAGCATCATACTTAATATTATCATCCAAAAAATCCAGTTTTATATTCAATTCTCGTTGTTCCCAGTTGGTAATAGCAGCCAGATGCCATTCATTACCATTCCTTCGGGCAATAACGACATACTCCCCCAATTTAGCATCAACCACCTTGGTTTCATCCCAAACCACAGGGATGTCTGAAAGAAATTTTATGCTCTCTTCCTCTTTATAATAATCAGAAGGTGAATCAGGCAGCATGGTAATCGGGCTTTCAAAAATAACCGGCAGGGCCATTGAATGGGCTCTTGTTCCCAACCCAACCGGACGATCACGATATTGATAAAATTCCTTTTTCTGAGCGTTGTTTACCGTTCCGGGAAGATAATCCATTGGACCTGCCACCATGCGGATAAAGGGCAACAAGGTATGAAGATTAGGATTGGCGTTATCGGAAACTCCGTTCTGTTCAAACTCAATCAGGCCCTCGCTGGTCAAAACATTTGGGTAAGACCTTATTAAACCAAAAGGTTTGCACGATCCGTGAAAATCTATTATAAGCTTTCTCTTCATTGCTTCCTGGGCAATCTCATGGAAAAGATTAATCATTTCCTGATCATCGCGATTAAAAAAATCTACCTTTATTCCTTTGGCTCCGAGCTCAGAAACATAATCCAAAATACCTTTAACATCCTTCTTCAATACATGCGTTTGCATCCATAATATAATACCTACATTTTTCTTATTGGCATAATTAAATATCTCGCTGAGATTTAATTTTTCATTGGTTTTATAAATATTGCATACGTCCGACCATCCCAAATCCATAACAAAATAAGGGATTCCAAATTTTGAATTAAAATCAATAAAGTATTTAAAAGTCTCCATATTAACTCCCCCCTCAAAGTCAACGCCAAACAGATTCCGACGCCCCCACCAATCCAATGTTGCCATACCAGGTTTAATCCATGAATAATCCCTTTCACTGCTAGGATTACCTAACAAATAAACCAACTGATTTGTAATTAAATCCTTTTCATGCTCAGCGATCAAAATTGCACGCCATGGGAAAGTACGGGTGCCTTTAGTTTTAGCGATATAATCTGCTCGTTCTTCTACGACTAAGCCATCCCAACAATGACCTTCATTTTTTATTTTTGAGGGAACAGCAGGAAAAGTTCCAGCAAAATTCTTCAAAGAATCAACTCTAAACCATAACCCGGGATAATCATCCAGATCGGATTCTGTAAAAAGTACAAAAGCATTGCTGCTGTGCTTAAATAAAAGTGGAAGGCTTCCCAGTTCATCTTCTTTCATCTCTTTAACCTGCTGATACAAATAGGGAACTTCGCTCATTGACAAAAAGCTTGTTTCCCTTGGATAATAAACGTAGCTGAGCTTATCTATGTTAATCTCGACTTTTTCATCTAAAACAGTCAACTGCTTTTTAAACTTCGTTTCAAACCGATAAGCAATTCCTTCGTTATAAGCCCTGAAAATCAGCGAATAGTTATTTTTAAATTTTATTGCCAACTCATTATAAACCTCATCAATCGTTGTGCTTTTTACTCTTATTACAGGTTTCAAAGTATTGTTCACAGAACTTTTTTTGACATCAATAACTTCAGGCATTCTTCCAAGAATTGTGTTATTTTCCAAACGCATATTTATAAATGAAGGGCCAATCAGTTCAACTTCCTCATGCGCAACTGTGTATTTAATGCTTTCCGTGATGGAAATGCTTATTTTATTTTTTGAATCAGGTGAGCTTAACTCATAAGTTTGTGCAACTGTCAATAAACTCAGGAATATAAAAACCTGCAAAAACAATAATTTTTTCATGTGTTAATGATTTTAGTTTTGTCTATTACTTTAAACGCCCATAAAATTCAATGGTTGAATTGCCACAGAGAGTAATCCAGGTATTTCAGCCTTGTTCTCACATTCCGGCGCGCTTGAATCGAGACTCTTTTTATTTGTATTTATTATTTAAAAGACCGCTTAGGAATTGTAACGAAATAAATTAATCATTTAATAATGTTTTTTGGACTAATTGTATAATTCCATTCTCCATGAAAATCATGTTTTTCTAAATTGATTGATTTCATATCTTCATCTTTTATTTTAATACCTGTATCATAAGTTTTTATATCCAATTCACATGTTACTTCCAAGCCTTTTTCTGTCTTGGTCGAAGCTATCAGGTTTACTATTACCTCATAACTCACCAATGCTTTACCCCTCCAATTTTGTGAGATATAAGAAAAAAGGCGATGTTCTATTTTATTCCACTTGCTTGTGGCAGGGGGAAAGTGGCATACATCTATGACCAACCCTGTTTCATCGGACAGTTTTTGAATCCCCTTTTTCCATAACCGGCTTCTTGAAGAATTACTTCCCCCTCCATCGGCTGTAATCAAAAGCCTTTGAGCATTAGGATTAAGTACAACTCCCCATCTTCGCCCACCATTTCTTTATAGTTTCAACGGCAAATTCAGCCGTATCATGATCTATTCCGACACTCACCCATCCTTTGTTTTGTGACAAATCGTAAACTCCATATGGTATCGCTTTCCCTTCGGCATCACTCAAAAAATCATATACTTTGACTTTGTCCGGCTCTTTTTCTTTGTGCCATTCCTTTCCGTTGTTTTTAAAATTGCCCACAAGTTCTTTTTTCTTTGCATCTACTGATATAACAGGTTGGCCATTCTCCTGAAAATCCTTGACCTTGAGGTGTATATATTCAAATTGCGCATTACGGTCAGGATGGCTTTTCCCTTCGTCTGTCTTTCGGTTGGCCTGAAGGCTGAACCCTTTCTTCTTTAGTATTTCCCCTACTAATTTATGGCTTACATTAAATCCTTTCAATTTAAGCTCTGCCGATAGCTTCCGCAAGCTTTTGCTTGTCCACATTAATGGGGAATCAGGTTCGCCCCGTAGTGTAGGCTCTATTAATTTCTCCAACTCTTTTTCAATAGCAGGCAACTTCTCAACAGCTTTCTTTCGCCCACCTCCTTTTTTCCTTATCCGATTTGTTTCAATCAAATCAGGATGATTCAATTCTTTGAGCCCCGTTGAAATTGTTGTACGGGAAACCCCGGTTGATTTTGAAACTATACCTATCCCTCCATGCCCAATAACTCTTGATTCGGCTGCTGTCAATAACCTACGCGACTTTTCATCAAAAAAGGGCGACAGGATTTTATGACGTTCTGATATCAAATCTGTATCTTTCATTTTAGAAAGGTACAATATTAATTTAAAATAAATAAGTTATTTCGTTACAATTCCTTAGAGGAATTCCCTATTTTGATTAATTATATGATGGAAACTAAGGAGTTTTCTCTAAGCGGTTATAAGAAACATTACAATATTGCCATATTTAGCACATTACCATTCAGGATTTTGTTTTAATTTATCATTTATCAAAATTTGCTTTGTAGGTATGGGCCTTAGATAGTTTTTTTGGGGATCAAATGTTCTTCCACTCTCACTTTCTACAATAATAAAGCCATTGGCATCTGTATTATTTTGCCAGTTATCTTCCCCATATGGATTTCGGTTAGCACCTTCTACTATTATGGGATCGACCCAAGGAGTTCCTACAATCTTGATTCCTCTGATAGCTTGAGGCAATTCTATTTCAGCCGTCTTCCATCTTCTCAAATCATCATACCTCAAACCCTCAAGTGCCAATTCAACAGTACGTTCTCGCCTTATTTCAGTTCTCATATCCAACCCGTTGGCTATGACAAAAGCATTTGTTATTGCCGGCATATTTACCCGCTGGCGTATAAGGTTTATGGATTTGTCCAAATCAGCATCACTAATCTCTCCGTTTTTTTCAAAAATCGCTTCCGCATAGATCAATAGTACTTCTGCATACCTTATAATATGATGATCGTAACTCCAATTATGGTTTACAGAATTTGCATACTCATCTTCGGATAAATATTTATAAGTTGTGTATCCGGTATTTGCATTACGCTGTGGATAAAACGGCCAACTTTCTACAGGTTCGGTTGGGTACCAGGTTTGAGCAACCGGTGTGCCTGGGATTATCATAGTCATCGACATTCGAGGGTCCCTATCCTGAAATTCAGATACACATGTATTGTAACCTTGAAACAGAGCTGATTGAGTTATTGGCAAACCATCTTTACTCAAGTACATATCTGCCAGCTTTTTAGTAATAAGATACCCACCTTCTGAAACCCATCGATTATAAGTAGAGCCTTCGATATCCCGGTGATGACGACGACCCAATATCGCCTCTGAAGCATCATCCCCAGGTTCAATGAACATGTACCTATAACTTTGTTCTCCTTTATCGGTAAACAGTGAATACTGATTGCCATTCATGACTGTTGTTGCTGCCTCAATTGCGATGTTGAGATAGGTATTTGCATCCTCACCATTCCGAAACTTCTCCCAGGTACCTTCAAATAATGCCACTCGGGCTTTTAGGGCATTGACAGCTCCTTTGGTAATCCTGCCAACGTCTTCATTCGACGAGTTTTTTTGTTCAGGTAAGCTAGCTGCTGCAGCAGTTAAATCTGATATAATTAACTCAACTGTTTCTTTGCGAGTTGCACGAGGCGCATATAGCTCCTCACTATTTAAATTCAGAACTTGCTTAATTAGCGGAACACCACCATAAAGCCTGAATAATTTCCAATAATTATAAGCTCTGAAAAATTTAGCTTCTGCAACAAATTGCTCTATATCATTTGCTATGATCGATTCCTCTGCCTTTTCAATGATGTTGTTACAACGGCGGATGTAAACATATGGATCAGACCATTTACTGTCGGTTTCTGAGGTTTGATAACTACCGTTGCTAAATGAATTAGGCACATCAAAAGCTATATCCGATTCCGTATCCATGCTATATTTAAAATCTTCCAGAGAATAATAGAGGTTATTTGCAGCCAGTTTATAATCGGTGGCACTTTTCCAGAATGTAGCATCCGAGATAGTGTCCTTTGGAATCAAATCCAAATCCTTCTGACAACCGGTGAATAATAATACCGAAACCACAATGGTTATTAAAAAATAATTATTCATAACGTTTACGTTTTTAAGTTTTAAAATTTAATATCTACACCCAATGAAATCACTCTACTAAAAGGATACGTTCGCGAATCGCTTCGTTCCCACACCTCTTCGGGACTGAATGTCTTGTTCCAAGTATCTTTTGAGAATGTAAATAAATCCTGTCCGCTGACATAAACACGTGCGCTTTGCATTTTTAATTTACTGCAAAAAGATTGAGGCACATTATAAGCTAACGACAATACCTTAACTTTTAGATAAGCAAGATTATTCATTCTCATATTTGAATATCTCCAATTCCAGTCTGCTAATTCACCAAAACCAACATAACCAGGGATAATTCGTGGATACTCGGCATCTGTATTGTCAGGCGTCCAGGTTTTTCCATAAAAATATTCCAGAGGTTGTACCCATACGACTTGAAAAGGATACATAAACCTCCCTGTCCTGATCCCGTTGCGTTTCCCTACACCTTGCAATAATATTGACAGGTCAAATCTTTTGTAGGATATATTAATGTTTGAGGAGAATGTGTATCTCGGAAGTAAATTTCCAAGGTAAACTAAATCCCCCTTGGTTCCTTTTTCTGCATCTCCAAAAGCAGTTATTTTTCCATCGCCATCAACATCCTTGTATATAACATCTCCTAAATCGAGGTTATAAGGAATATTTCCCATTTTTTTATATTCGTTCAATTGGTCGGAGTTACTGATTATTCCATCATACTGGTAACCAAAATATGAATTTAACGCATATCCTTCTCTCGCGTAAATCAGACCTTCACCATAAGAATCATTCCCTTTCAGTTCGATTAATTTATTTTTGCTGTCACTAACTATACCTGATATACTGTATTTAAATTCACCTATCTCATCGCTCCATCCAATTGAAAAATCCCAACCTTTCGTTTCAAGTTTTCCAATATTCTGTGTTGGTGCGTTACCTCCTAAAGTTGCAGGCAATTGGTCGTTTACCAACATGTTTTTATTATGCTTTATGTAATAATCGAAACTTGCGGTCAATCTGGATTGGAAAGTTGAAAAATCAATCCCAACATTCTGTGTCTCAATGGTTTCCCAGGTTCGCTCTGCTGAGGCGATATTTGGCACAGCACCTGGCAATCCTACATTAGGAGATCCCAAGGGATAGGTACCGCTTATGGTAATCAGTGATATATAATCGTAATACCCAAATTGGCTAATCTCCTGATTTCCCGACTGCCCCCAAGAAGCTCTTAATTTAAGGTGATCAAAAGCATTCAAAGATTTAATAAAATCTTCTTCCGACAGTTTCCAGCTAACGCCTACCGAAGGGAATAAAGCACTCCATCTTTTATCTGATGCAAATTTCGAACTGCCATCTATTCTTGTAGTAAAATCTATAAAATATTTGTTCTCGAAAGAATAACTAAACCTTCCGAAATACGATCTTAGTGCCCAATCAGATACGCTTCCAGTGAAATTAGCATACTCAGTCTTAGTTTTATCTGCCAGGTTAAGCGTTAAAATTTCATTACTGGCAAAATTATAACCCATAATAGCCTCTCTCTGATAATCATTCTCCTCGTGTGAGGCTCCGAGCATTACATTTAACCGATGTTTATTCGACAGTGTTTTACTATAATCCAAATAACCGGTAAATATTTTATAAATATTCTTGGAATTTATATAATAAGCAGAGTTGGGGTCATTAAAAACTCCAAATACACTGCCGTCCCAATTATATTCATTGAATGAAGGATTCGTCTTTTTATCATCCAAAAAGTCAATGTTAATGCCCACTTGTCCTATCACTTTTAAATCAGTAAGTAGTTCAAGTTCCCCTTTAACATTTGTTGAAAGCCTGTAATTATTAAGCTTCCTTGACCCGGATTCTTCTAAATGCTGCGCAGAATTTCGAAAACCACCTTGGTATTTATAAAATTGTCCTAAGGGATTGTATATCGGCACATAACTTGGCATTTGATTTACCATCCACAAGATACCGTCCAATCCGGATGGCTCAACATTTCCCTTACTTTCGAAACTGGTGCCTGTCGTAATTTTTAATCGATCAAACAATCGAAAATCATAATTCAATCTTAAGTTATAACGCTCAGAATAATTTTCGCCAAAATTGAAAACACCTTCATCTCTTTCATATCCTGCTGACAAAAGATAAGTATTATTGTCACCCCCTCCCGAAATAGTAAGGTTGTGCGATTGTTGAATAGCATTTCCATAAATATCGTCAATCCAATCATGTGATCTATAAAAGCCCGGGAAATTCTCGAGGTATTTCAGCCACCCCGAAGGGTCAGGATCTGCATTGGCCCGTATTTTATCAAAAATCTCTTGAGAAACTCCCAGTAAGCCAACGTTAGTCATTCCTTCATTATACATTTCGGCAAGTTGAAGAGTATTAGTTTTTTTCTTTAGAAACTGGGGAGTCTTAATTCCGTAGTTGCCCGAATACGCAATACTTGTGGCTCCCTTTTGTCCTTTTTTTGTTGTAATAAGAACAACACCATCGGCAGCACGCGCACCGTAAATAGAGGCAGCAGCATCTTTAAGTACCGTAACATCAGCAATATCATTCGGGTTAAGAAGATTTAAATCTCCCGGAACCCCATCAATTAAAACAAATGTTTTACCTTGACTTATAGACGAAGCACCTCGAATCTGTAAGGAATAATTTTCTCCACCCGGTTTACCACTTCCTCTCGTAATTGTAACTCCTGGAAGTTGCCCCTGCAAAGCTTCCATTGTGTTGCTAATTGGCCTAGACTCAAAAATGGTATTATTGGCTTTGGCAATACTTCCGGTTAAAGCACCTTTAACCCTTGTTCCATACCCAATTGATACGACCTCTTCAATTCCAACGGCATCTATCGCCATTTCAATATTGATACTTATCTGGCTGCCCACTTCAACCTCCTGGCTTAGCATCCCCACAAACGAAAACACCAGCGTGGCATTTTCAGGCAATGAAGAAATGGAATACTCCCCGTCGGCATTAGTTACCGTTCCCTGTGTAGTTCCTTTTACCACCACGGTTACACCAGGCAAGAGTTGCCCGTTTTCGTCGGTTACTTTACCTGTAACAACTATTTCCTGGGGTTGCCGGTCTTTTGTAACATTGACCTTTTTTGTCATATATTCGGGTGACAATAGGATCTGACGGTCAAGGACCATGCAATTAACATTTTCGTCGACAAAAAGATCAGCTAATATATCTTTGATCTGTTTGTTCTTAGCATTTATATCAACCTTACGATCGACATTTACCAGCTTCTGGTTGAATAAGAAATAGAACTCACTCTGGTTTTCTATTTCATCCAGAACGTTTTCTATCGATACATCTTTTAGATTCAGAGAAAGCCGGGTATTCTGAGAATAAGAATTCTCTCCCGTAACCTGAATTACACTAAATAGTAATAGAAACACCGTAATTCTCATAATTAAAAAGGGTTTTGAGTAATAAAAGATTTTTAAGAGTGCTTTTATTGATTTCCGTTTTTTTTTCATAAATTTGTAATGTTTAGTGGATTAAAGAATTATTTTCTTGGAGAAGAAAATTTAGTACTTACTATCTGCTAAATCTGCAGGAGAGCGCTCTATCGCTTTCCTGCTTTTTTTTTAAAATTTTTCTCATAGGCATTTTTTTTTAGTTTAAATATCAAGGTTTTTTATTTTGACTTTTCTTTATATCCCGATTTGAGAAATAATATTATTTTCTTTTTGGTAAATGTTCCATCCGGTAACATTTCTCTTTGTTGCTCAACATAGTCAACAGGTGAAGTTAATTTTAATAATTTTAATACTTCGCTAAAGGTTTCATTCTCGAATGTGGCTCTGTAACGGTAACTTTCCAACTCTTTGTCTTTCAAATCTATCTCAACATTATACCACCTTCCGATCCTTTTAACTACTTCGCTCATGGGATCGTTCCTTAGGATCAACTTTCCTTCCTTCCATGACGTGTATTTTTCTGCAACAACCGCTCTGGTATCTAATATGCCTGTTTTTCTTGAAATAACTAGTTGATGATCCGGTTCCAACTCCGCAAGTTTTACCGGTTCTCTACTCCTACTGATTTTTTCAACAACTACTTTTCCCGATTCAAGAGTAACTTCATGGATTTTATCATCAGGATAAGCAAACACGTTAAATTTAGTACCTAAAGCAATGATGTTTATATCAGAAATTTTTACTACAAAAGGCTTTTCGGAGTTATTTACCACGTCAAAAAATCCTTCTCCGGATAACTCTACTTTTCGCTGTGAACCTTTAAATATGACCGGAAACTTCAGGGTGCTACCTGAATTTAGCCAGCCTGTAGATCCGTCAGGCAGCTCAAACCGTGTTCTTGCGGCAAGCGGTGAATATATCTCTGCATAAATAGTTTTTCCATCCTTTGCAAAAAATCGTCCGTCTGTCAAAAAATACCAGGTACTTATAACCAGGACAGGTAAAAGGAGAACAGCAGCTATTTTTGAAAATTGTCGGTAGGCTTTTCGATAGAATGAAACGTTACGTGATTTTTTATATGAATCCAAATGGATAAGATGATGGAGCTTATCAAGGAGGCGATTTGTATCAAGATCGTAATCAGTAGATTCTAATTCAATTTCATCCCAATGTTCACTTACAATACGTTTTAGTTTTCTCTCATATTTGAAATCTGTAAACCATTTTAATACAAGTTCACCTTCATTTTGATTGCACCTTTTTTGAAAATATTTTTTTATTAATTTAATATCTACTTCCGGCTCTGTCTTATTTTTTTCTATATTTTTTAATTTATTCAATTTATATTAATAATTACTTTAATAATAACTCAAATCTAATAAAAATGTAAGTAAAAGTGTTACACCGTTTACAATGAACACTTTTACATACACTCAACCCTAAAATTAACTTAAAAGTAATGAAAAAAAATCTCACGCTTAATATTTACTGTCTTTATATTATATCCCGCTCAACGACTTTGCACCTATTGAGGATTTTGTTTATAATAAATTCGCTATACACAAATTGACAAAAAACAATATCCGGTAAAATCCAGATTAGAAAATAAAAAGCCAATATAAAAGGAGGGTTAAAAGCGTTTCTTTTTCAAATTGTTCTCTTAAAAATTTAAGTGCCGAATGTATCTGATTTTCGACAGTTTTTTTTGAGATATCCAGGCGTTTGGAAATTTCCACATTTGATAATCCTTCATTCCGGCTAAGCTCAAAAATTAATTTCCTTTTTTCAGATAATTTTTCAACCTCTATTTTTGCCAGTTCCTGAAGATTATGGTATTCAATATCTGCAACCGTTTTATTATACTGTCCATCATAATCTTCAAGGAACTTATCAATATATTTTTTCTGTCTTGCCTTTTTCCTGAAATATTTGCGTATGGCATTATATGTTACCGTAAATATAAATGCGTTAAATGAAAAATCCTCTTTCAATTCTTTCCGTTTGCTCCAAATCAAAAGAAAAACTTGCTGTACCAACCCTTCAGCATCTTCTTTTGAACCAAGGTAACCTTTTGCAAAATAATAAAGCTTTTTACTGTATTTTGAATAAAGTTTATCAAATGCAAACAAATCTCCTTTTTTCAAAGATTTTACGAGTTCATAATCAGCATTTTTTTTCTGATTCATTTAAAATTCAGGGTTTTATTAACTCAGGGTTTATGTTTATTTCTTTGATATGATTGGCATTGATAATAACATTTAACAAATCAAAAAGATGTATGTAAAAGTGTTACATTAATAACAATGAACACTTCTACATACACTCAACCCTAAATTAATTTGAATGGAAAAAATTGTATCATTGAATACCACCATTCAGATATATTATATCCCGGTCAACAACTTTGCACCCATTAAGGATGAAAAATTAAAAAATAAAAAGCCAATAAAAGAGGATGGTTAAAAGGGTTTCTTTCCCAAATTGTTCTCTTAAAAATTTAAGTGCCGAATGTATCTGATTTTCGACAGTTTTTTTTGAGATATCCAGGCGTTTGGCAATTTCCATATTTGATAAACCTTTATGCCTGCTAAGCTGAAAAATTAATTTCCTTTTTTCAGGTAATTTTTCAATCGCCTCATTTGCCAGTTCCAGGAGATTATTGTATTCAATATCTGCAACCGTTTTATTATATTTCCCATCATAGTCTACCAGAAACCTATCAAGGTATTTTTTCTCCCTTGCCTTTTTCCTGAAATATTTGCGTATTGCATTATATGTAACCGTATATAAAAAAGCATTAAAGGAAAGATGCTCTTTTAATTCTTTCCGCTTGTTCCAAACCATAAGGAAAACTTCCTGTACCAATCCTTCAGCATCTTCCTTTGAACCAAGATAACCTTTTGCAAAATAATAGAGTTTTTTACTGTATTTTGAAAAAAGTTTATCAAATGCAAACAGGTCTCCTCTCTTCAAAGATTTCACAAGTTCATAATCGGCATTTTTTTCCTGGTCCATAAGAAAGTTAAGGCTTTATTAACTCAGGTTTCGCATTCTTTAATTTATGAAAGATAAATAAAAAAATTCAGTAATTATTTTCCTTGTTTAATTGGTGTTATAATTTACCTTTTCCTTGCCTCAAGATATGATTTCAGGA
>Ga0307992_1000896_pt1 | contig 18165 bp, 16 predicted proteins | sample EllFjometagen133_FD_203162 | JGI IMG/M metagenome (GOLD analysis project Ga0307992, IMG submission 203162) | Marine microbial communities from Ellis Fjord, Antarctic Ocean - #133 | ecosystem: Environmental > Aquatic > Marine > Unclassified | place: Southern Ocean | collected 2014-10-08
AATTCTTTGCTATTAAGCCATGTTGGCAAGGCAGTGATAGAGATTTTAAGGCTCGGAAAACGTTCTTTGTATAAGGCGAGAAACTTACCGTAATCAGCCAACTTTGAAGTAGGACAATCATAGTCAAGCTGAACCTCTGTGATTTTAATTCTTTGCTCTTGTGTGGAAAGTATTGCCTTATCAAGAATAATTTCTAATCCATCAATAACTTGATAAACGGAATCGGATTTTAATAATGCTTTTGTGCCTGTGTTAATGCGGATAGCGAGGATAATTTCTGCGTCTCCTTTGCTAAAATAATTCCAGTCTATGTCTACTGTGTTAATACTTATCTTGCCGTTTTCATACCGAAGATCCCCACAAAGAATTATAAATTTGTTAAGTTCAGTCTTAAGATCAGAAATAGATTCACCAACATGCTCATCCCAGCTTCTCTGCCATATATAAACTGAGTTTTCGTAGCCAAAGCTAATACCGGGGTTAAGCAATGAAAAATAAATACAGATTAATATGAGGGACTTTTTTATGATACGGCTCATTCTTTCATTATATTTTTACATATTTTTGGCTAATTCAACTAAACTATCCTTTAAAACCATCGTTGCTTTGCAATCGTCTTCATTATATTCAATAATTCTTTTCAATATATCTGGATTTTTGGTCTCTATGTACTCATTAAACCACTGAATTGACAATGCACCAGAAGGGCTTTCATCTCTCCACTTGAAACCAAGATAATTTGCAATATCTTTAATAGAATAACTTGCTAAAGGCCAATCTGTTTTTTTAAATACAATATCTGAATAAAGATCAATAACATTTGGGTTTTCAAAAAATTGTTCAATTTGTTCAACAGTTTTTATACCAGGATATAAAGCTGCCATTTGCTTATAAATAGTTTTCTCGTATGGGGAATAGTAATAAACAGAGAAATCGCCTAAGGGTAATCTATCGATATATTTCCAGAATTCTTCCCAGGCCGTCTTTTCGGCCTCAGGCGTTATACTATCAGCTAAAAAATGGATAAAACGTTCGCCTTTTGGTGTCCTTTCCCAAACACCGTGCAGATAAACAAAATCCCGTGTAGGATCTGTTTCAATATCGAAAAAAAGTTCATATTTTACATTCGGAAGGTTTATTTGCTCATACAATACTGGTTTTTTCGTGTTAGTAATTATTTCTGCTCTTCTAGATGACTGCATCAAAATATTTTTACCGACTCCTTTTAAAAAACTTTTATCAAGCTTTTTCTGTTTCAACACATTCTCAACATCTATTCCTACCAATTCCTCAACCTTTTCTATTCCTAAATCACTATTTATAACATCTCGCTTGCCTCTTCCAAGATAAAAAATATTAGTAAGGTCAGATGTAGCTCGACACCAATCTTTACAACTAGTAAACCAAGGGCACATTTTGCACACTCCACCAAATGCTGGCTTATTTTGCTTAGTGTTGCTCAAAAGAAGCTCTACTTCTCTTTTTGTCCCTTCATAGAATTGCCACCAGCTCAAGTTATTTTTTTTACCCATAGGGCTATCTAAAGAATATTCAACCTCGTTACGAAGAATATCTATGATAATTCCTTTATTTTCATCAGCGAAACCATGTTGTTTTAGAATTTCAACATAAAGGCATAGCTGCACAGCATAATGCTTTTTTGGCTTCCTTTCACTTTGATCTTCACCGCTGCCTTCTAATCCTTTACCTGATTTAATTTCAACCGGAATATAATTATTGTCTGAAAGTCGCTTAAGCAAATCAGGAATACCAATAAGACTTTTATATTTAAGAACACCTTGATAAATCAGAGGTGTTCCATTTTGTATTGCAACTGTAGTTGCGTTGGCGCGCTCATCAAGTGTTCCTTGCCGCAAATCAGTAAACTCTCCAATATCTTTAATGACTCTTTCTTCGTGTTGTACACCTTTATCCCACAACAATTGGACAAAAGGATTCGTTTCCTTAATTTTCTCATCTTGCGGTCCATGCTTATCGCGCCAAACACGATGAGGGCATTGAGTGTAATCATAAAGTATTGATGCTGTAATGTTCATATCGTACAAAATATTCTGGACATTCTAGAATCTCTAGAATTATAACCTGGCCTAGGACTTAAAAATTTATCTTGAGTGATTGTCAAGCTTGTTATTTCAGACACTCGAAAGAGTCTCCAGTCAGGTAAATTTCCAGATTCACTAAATCCTCCTAGCTGATAGCCTGAAAGAACTTCATTGTTTGTATCTTTGTGGATGCCATAAGTATGTGGCTCAAAAAGCCTAATCCACTTACCTTTGTAACGAAATTCAATAACATTTTTATTAGCAATTGCTTGGCAAATTTGTGTATTCATTTTTTATCCTCCCCAAATTTTTATTATTTCACTATTTTAGTTCCTCATCTTTACAAATGCCCCTAAAAATAAAAAAGCCTTCAGCATTCTACCGCTGAAGGTTTTACTTTATTATAGTCCGGGATTTAGCCCTTTTAACACGGGACTTGCCTAATTGTCATTTTCAATATAGCTCTGGTTTCTATTTATGTCAAGAAATAAAATGAGGAAAAAGGCGCTGTTGTCCCCTTTTAAGCATGGCTATTCCTCTAGTTCCATTGTCACTTCTTTCAATTGCGAAAGTGGTAAAATTTTATATACGTTGGGTTTTCTGTCAGAAAAATCAGGGGGAATTAACTGGCTCCTGGTAACTTCAATTATTCCTTTTTCTTCCAACTCTGACACTGCGTTTGTGATACTCCTTTCACTTATACCATACAATTTAACCATATCTTTTTGGCTACGAAACCATACTGGATATTTCGTGGACCTACTTGCTTCATTTAAACAAATAAGATACATGTACTGTGCCACCATGGAAAGGCTATTAGAATATTTATAATCCCAAAACTCAAATGGTATTATTATGGCTGAACTTTTGGAAACATTATTCTTTAAAGTAATCTCTCCTTCTTGGTAGTCTATTAGACCATAACGTTTAAGAAATGTAAGCAAGTGATGAATTCGCTGCCAAAAGTAATGATGTTGGTTACGGTATTTTCCTAGATCCTCAAGCTCAGTATAACCCATCTGTTTCGCTAAAGAATCATAATCAATAGTTATCTGCGTTTTGCCGGTTTCCTGTTGAATTTTACATAGCAATAGATACAAATCAAACTGCTTATCACCATGGCTTTTTAGAAGTCTGCGTCCTAGTTTGGGTGAAAGAAGAAAATCTGCAGATAAACTGACTCCTGATGTATATGGCACAAAAACATCTTCTTCCTGAATAGGTATTTCTTTGATGTATTTAGTTAAGGTTTTAGCATCTTGAGGAGAATCTGCAAAGTGGGTTGCTTCATAGTTTTTTTCCATTGCAGATTTTGACCAATTAGCACTTCCCACAAATACGTATCGGTCATCAATTACTACTCCTTTAATATGTAAAAGTTGTTCAGGAGTGTCAAAATATACTTTTACTTCATTTTGTCGCAATTTCTGATAAGCGCGACGGCTTACATTAAGTTTTGAGCCTTCTAAAACTACTTTTACATCTACCCCTCTCTTTTTAGCATCTACTAAATCATTGAGCAACTGATTGATTGGATTATCCGGATCCTCAAAATTAGGATATATAAAATATATTGCTATGATAATTGACTTCTCAGCTTGAGTTAGGTGCTTATGAAGAGTTTGACAATAGGTTTCCCCAAAAAGCACCTCGGCAGAGGCATTTAAGGAGAAAGATAAAAGTAAAGATATAAAAAATATTAAAAGTGAATTTTTAATGTTTCTATGTTTCAAAAAATTAATTCCTTTTTTAATAATAGTTAGTATTGTACTCCCGATTACTTCCACTTGGTCATACTAAATTAAAGCCCGCTCTTTGTAATTCAATACACTCGCCAAAGTAAGCGGGTTGGGGTCATCAATATCTACCGAGCTCCAAGCATCCATCATATAGCGCTCAATATAAGCATAGGACAAGAATCCATAACCTTTCTCCCCCCATTTATCAGACCAGGAGTTCTTAAATTTGACAACTTTCTTTTTATCATCGTAACCTACCGGGCAAATCGCGTGGCCACCCAGACTACTTTCATTTTTTGCCGGCATTGGTACAAGGCCGGTTTTAGTTTTCATCATCCCTTCAAAAACTTCAACACCAATAACACAAGGCCCCTTATTAGCAAGGGTCAAACGCAGCTCATTAAGATTAAGTATCCGGGCATAAGTCATAACACAAAACTTTTTCGCGTTAACTGCCGCGCCTTTTTTAGGTTTATTCTTCTGATGTGGTTGATACGGCCAAAACTTTTCCTGACAAACACCTTTACCTTCAAGCACCTGCATCGCCGCGCGAACAGTTGTGCCTTCTTCTTGCGGCATGCCGTCTATTTTTTTACATTCGCTATAAACAAAACGCGGAGAAAGCTCTACTAACTTTTCATAGTCAAGTAACTCCTGGTATTCCTTCATCCCCGTAGCGCAAGCAAAGCTAACACAAGTTCCTTCATCTCCTTGGTCCCTAACTGGTGATAGTTTCGGCGTATAATCAATTTTCTTAGGCAGTTTTATAAGCGGCAAATACGCCCGCATTAGATAATCTCTGTTGTCAAACTTATCTTTAATACATCCTAGTTTTAATTTATCTCGCATCTTCTAATCCTCCTGTCTTTACTATCTAAACCCGAATTGTTTAACGGAGCAAAGCAAATGTTTTTAAACATCTCACGATTTTAGTAAAAAATGTCGTTAATAAAATCAGCGAGCCCGAAGGCTGGGAGCTGATTTTTAGGCATTTTTTACGGCTAGCTTTCTCTTATGCTAAAGCAAAATCGTGTTTTAGTGAAAAAACATTTCGTTTTGCGAAGCATTGGTTTTATCTACAAATTCTAATCCTTCTGTTTTTACCATCTAAACCCGACCCCGGCAACTATAGATACTTCTTTCCGCGACCTTAGCGCTCGGATAAAAGCTTCGCCTTGGTTATCAAAGATATTTCTTGATAGTTTAAGATTTATTCCTAAGTCCTGGCCTAATTCGTTTTTTAATTTAAACTCAAGATTATAATTCTTACCCAGTTTAACCGAAGCCCCAAAGATAATGCTGTGCAGCTTTCCTTTTTCATAAGGAAGCATAAATAATAATCCTAATCTTTTACTTACCTTCCACTCGCCAAAGAAAGATATTGTCCTTTTGACTGGCGTAACACCAATGCCTACTTCATATTCCAGTCTTTTTTTAATTAGTTTTCCCATGCTGACTTTAAACGAAAAACTTGAATTTATTTTTTTATCCAATACATAGGTAATTCTATATTTCTCGGTAATATCCCAGTATCCCTTAAAGGTTATATTTCTGACTACCTTCTCTCCTGACTTAAGAAAGGTTTTTGTGTAGGTATAGATAATTTCATTTTGCTTGTTTACTTTCCAGGCACCTTTTAAGATAAGTTTATCGGTTGTATCCTGTTCTTTTTTTATGTTAAAGGTAAGGCGATTATTTTTATCTGCTTGCCAGGCACCCTCAAGTTGTAAGACATAGAGCTGAGTTTTCTTCGAAGAATCCTTGGTGGCTAAAGTAAATGACAACTTGTTAGTCTCCGCATCAATAAGCTCACTTTTTATAGTCAGCTTATTTCCGGCAATTTGGTTGCCCCATTTATCCAAAGTAAGCACAAGATCATGATCATCATTCAACGCCCATTTGCCTTTGAGTTTAAGTTGTTGTGGTTCGACAAGCTCACCACTCTTCGAACCATACTGAGTGGAGTCGAAGTGAGGAGTGTCAGAGACTTGAGACTTTTTTAAGTGGTAGCTAAGCTGGTTATCCTTGTCTATTACGAATTTTCCATCAACCACAGTCCTGAATCCGCGAACTCCCGATTTCCTGCCGGTTTTTTCATAGACAAGCCGGTTGTGCGGGTCTACTTCGTATCTTATCTTCTCAGTTTTTTTCATCGCGCTTTGCTGTTTATCGTAGACGTCCTATTTTAGGGGTAAAGTAGGACGTCTGTAAAGGTACACCCTACTTTTCCTTCACTGTTTCCATTACTACACTTTTTGCAATATCACCAGGTGAAGTTATGTCGGCTTTATCACTTTCAGGCACTATATCTAAACCGCCACCTTTTAAAAAAGCCTCGTAGCAAAGTTCTGAGCAGAAATAATCTCTTGTCTTTTGCCACTTGTTAGCACTATCTTTTAGAGGTATACCAATTTTAGCCAGAAATTTTAATATTCCCAGAAAAATAACTCCAAAGTAATCATATTTTAAATTTAATTTTGATACCAAATAAGATATAGCTTTTTCATGGTCATAGGTATAATTTTCTTTTATCCTATATAGATCATATTCCTGCTTATTTATTTGGCGTATATCCCTGGCTCTGACTCCACCTCTTGTTATAGCCTCAATAGCCAAATTCATTTTTGGAGACACACAAACTGCCACATGGGAATATTTACTATTAGTACCCCAGGCAACTAACCTAGACAACCCCTTTTCTCCCTTGAATAATAAAATATCGCCTGTTTTCATTTAATTTAGAAATAAGTTATGTAAAACGTTTGAGATTTATTTTTTTTAATTAGTATTGTGAGCTAACCCTGTTTTTCCCGGATGTTGGCATAATCCTTCCATTTACAGCGCTACAACTTCACTTTGCTGCTTCTTTTCCATTAGTAAGAACGTTAAGATATTGAGTTGCTTTCTCTAAGGCCTCATGAAAAAATCCATCTCTTTCCAAATATTTCTTAAATTCTTTAAGCTTCAAGATTAGTTCGGCTTTATTGTTTCCTGCCTTGACAATCGCATTGAAAGCATTATCTTCCTTGGTCAATTTAAGTTTTCCTTTAACCGGTAAATTAATATCCTTAAAATGATAACGATTTAGCAATCTAATTGCTCCCAAAAGAGCGAGTTCCGTCTTTGTTTCCTTCGACACTCTAAACCCAATTTTCTCCTGGAAGAGCAAAGCGACTTGATCCTGCAAAAATGCTAATCGTTCATAAGGCTCCTCACAGTCTCGATGGCGCAACGTGCCATCACCTTCCTGAACTGGAAAAGAATCACTCATGGCCTCAAGAACTAAATCGAGAGCGAATATGCAATCTTGATCTAAAAAAAGTTGATGATCATAATAAGCCTTCTTAAGTTTGTTGTATTCTCCAGTGGGCACCGATACTTGCCCTTGCCACCCTAACTCGGAGTCATAGCCTACTTCAAACCACTTTTGTTTAGTCTCTGCAATCTGGCTAAGTATGGAAGCAAAAGCTAAACGTTGATGTTCAAAAAATAATGATGTCCGAAGTTGATAGAGTTGGTGCTCATGCAATGCTGCCTGCATATTAGCATTGAGCTCGGCCTTGTATGTTTCGAGCCTCTGGGCGTACTCATGCCTTATGCTTTCTTTTATGCGTTCAGAAATCCAATGGCGCAAAAGCCATACTATTAAAGCGCCAGAAAGACCTCCTGATATTATATTAAGAATTATTTCCACGAAGAAACTCCTACCGCATTCACTACAATTCAAATTCTGGGGACACAATACTTAATTACTTTAAAATAGAAACGAACTTCTCATTTTTCTTTTCTATTCTATTCACTTCTCTATATTCGCTGCAACTTTTAGCACAGATTCTTTATAATTATCCAAGGTTTTTTTAACAATAATTATTTTCTTACCTATTTTATTTTTCGGACACTTTACCATCAAAGCATATTTCCTATCAATCCTACCATTATTATGGACGAGTAAATGTCTATCTTGGAATAGCTTTTGCACACTATTTTTTAGAGATATATGATTATTAAAGATACTTATCTTGAATGCCCGTTTATACATTTTAGAAACCTCATCTATATCTTGAAAATTGATTTTTTTGGCAATTATACTGCCCATTTTTTTGGACAAATTAAATCCATATTCTTTAATAACATGCATTTTCATTTCCTTTTCTAAAAATTGCAAAGCACACTTAGGTCTTTTATTAATTTTAGCTATAAATAAATCTTTGAAATATGCCTCACCAAAAGATGCTAAGAGAATGAGAGAAGCTTCACTGCTGAGTTTCTGGCTATGTAAGAACATTTTGTGTTTAAGGATTTTCCTAGAATATTTTTTGGATTCTTTTATAAAGTCCGTTTGCATTTTTTCAACCAATTCACCAATTATTTCTTTGATTTTTCCTTTAGGATCCTTAACGCTAGATTTAAAGTGGATAAGGTCAGATAGGAGTTTCGTAATAAATTCTGAAAATAAATTAGAGAAAAAACTAAAATGTATAGAAACAAGAACTTTTGGGAATACTCTTATTAGCCCTGGGATGAGTTCTGCAAAGTCGTTTAATCTTTCTAAATTAGATTTTAGTGTTTTATACTGTTTGCTCTTCACAATTTTTCTTTAATATTTTAAATTAAGCTTTAGATTCGCAAAAAAATATTAGTAATTACATTTACAAGTTTCGTGAACACAATGCGTAATTACTTAAAAATAGAAGCGCTCTCTTTTTCCATATCGTTTTGTACCATTGAAACATCGTTAATTGAATAGAAAATTAGTTTGCCTAAATTTTTTGCTATTTGTAATTCAAGATCGGCTCCTTTTGAGCTATTAAGATAAAGAAATGCGTCACAGGCTTCTAGCCACGACCTATGCCATTTCATATAATCTTCCCATTCCATTACAACTTTAGTTTCTTTAGCCCGTTTATCAACCCAATGGGTAAGATGTGGAATATAAGGAAAATGTCCTTTCTGAAACAAAACAAGTGCAATATTAATAACAGCTTCGGTATTTTTTCTTCGCTCCTCTTCTGTGTCAGCAGAATATGGTGCGGCGATGTATATTTTTAGGGAGTTATTATTCATATTTTCATCACCTCTTTAATACTTCCATTGAAAGCAAACGAGTTTTCGTAATTCTTTATAATTTCGCTTGTCACAAGTAGCATTTCCTTCGATTTTATTCCTCCAAAATTTGCAGTATCTTTTGACCGAATGTTTTTCATTATTTCAGTTCTTTTTCTTGGAGAAAAAATATCAACCATAGTTGGCAACCAAATGATTAAATATGTTTTTTGATTGTAAACGGCAAAACTCCGGAGGTAAGGCATTCCCTATCATCATTGCGATCTCGGTTTTAGTTGCATTTACCGAAAACTCATAGTCGATAGGAAAGGTTTGCAATAGCGCGGCTTCACGAGCAGTAATGTTCCTATGTTTAGAAGGATGCAAAAAACGTCCTTTCGACGGATTAAGACACCCACCCGTTATGGTAGACGAATAATCATCCCATTTAAGTCGCCCATAGATATCATTAAACCCAACATTTTTCCGTTTATGACATTCCAAAATATATTTCTCCGGCAAATCCGTTCGGCTGCCACCGTCTCTAGGCACAAGCCTTATCATTTCCATTATTTTATCCGTATGTTTTGCTACTATTTTATGGAGCGGATCTTTTGTTTTTCGAATAGATTCAATGGAGCCGATACACATTGCTACTGTTTTTTTAACATTTATTCCCGGTGCGATCTTTATTTCATTAAGCAAAGACCCTACCAAGATTAATCTTTTTCTTCTCTGAGGAACTCCGTAATCAGCAACATTGACAACAGCAGTATCCAACAGATATCCCAACCTTTTCAACTTTCTAAGCATATCCTGAAATTTGAAATAATTCTGCAACCCGGGTACATTTTCCATCATTATGGTTAACGGTTTGAGTTCGTTTATAAACCGATAATACTCATCTACTAATGAATTACGTCCATCCCGAACCGATTTCTTTTTATTTAACCTTCTTAAAGAAGAAAACCCTTGGCAGGGCGGACAACCAGCTAATAAATGTAACGGCTTACCTCCCAATAACTTTTTCACCTCGGATGTATCTACCAGCTTAATATCGTTCTCAAACACAACAACATCGGGATGATTAAGCTTGTAAGTCACAACGGCAACCGGATCAATTTCGCAAGCCGCTATTGTACGAAACCCAGCCTGCTTCAATCCTTCCGATAACCCTCCGCATCCGGAAAAAAGGTCGATTGCATTTAATTTATTTTTAATCATGGTGTTCTCTTTACGGAATTATCAAGCCTTTTAAATAAATGAGACAATAAGCTAAGTAAGTCTAAACAATCTTTTTCTGAAAACAGATCAGATGTTCTTAATTCATCAAGCTCCTCATGTGATAATGGATTACGCCCTCCAGCAATAATACCTTGAGACAAATGCTGTTGCCCGCTTTGAATATTCTTCTTAGTATCCATTGTAAATTCGCTGTTATCCTGCTTTTTGTAATTACCTATAACATCTAAGACACCAGTTGCTTCTTTGAAGACAGCCCCCATTAAGCTAAAATCGGGAGTTACATCACTACCAGACTTTTGTTTAACTGAATCTGCATACTTTTTAATTGCCTCAATGAAAGCAGTGTAATAATCTTTACTGATATAATATTGTTTTGATTTTTCTTGTACAACAGAGTGCAAATGGCGCCAATGCAAAAGAGGATATTCAGGCACAATCTCATGTAGAGCTTTTATTATGGGTGTAAATTTCTCAAGCGCATCTTCTCCGCCTAATGTCTCAATAATTTTTGATGTATTTGCTTTTACATCATCAGGCATTGTATCTACCCATTTTTTAGTATCAATTCCGGTTTTCTCTTTTAAATCTTTGTCTTTTTTTTCTTTTCTTCTTTTTCGCCAATCTGCATTAACTTGTGAGACTATTCCAGAAAGAAATTCTCTTAATTTGGCCATATCAAAATGTTCCCAGTCTATGGATTGACGATTCGTCGATATAACATCATCATCTAAGAGATCTATAAAATCTATGCTTATCCATCCAGTAAGGTATTGGAAAAAGTGACTTGAGGTGCTACTAGAAAAAAATTCAGGGGCATTTACAAGCTTTCCTCTCGAAAAAAGTGTTATACCTCTAAGTCCCGCAAGTGGTGTTATTGGCTTTTCAGAAGTTAATAGTTCACCAAAAATTTTTCCCGAATATTCCGATTCCGCAGGAACCAGGAGTGTGGATTCAAGTTTCCAGATAAATTCTACGGCAAGTGTTCGGTATTTTCTCTTATTGTCTATTACTATTTTGTCACCTAACGGTGACTCAATCATCAAGTTGAATGTATCATCAAAAATAAATATTCTAGATAGGCTATCCGCTAAGCTTGAAAAATCAAATTGAGATTTTCTTTTCAAACCAGTTAATGTAATTATTGTTCCGTCGTTACCTTCCGTATCTTCATTTATCCTCGTGGTCCTAGGATGATAAGTTCCTTTTGCCAACATTAAATCATCCCAGTCTAGCACAAATTCATTTAACTTCCTATTCTGTCTTGTTGCTACTGTAATAGTTTTCGCAAGTCCAAACAGTGCGAGTTTTCCAAGCCCTTTTTTCCCAGTAGGAAGTCTCTTATATTTTCTTGAAGGCATATCACCTTCATCGTTTCTCCTGTTTCGTCCAATAACAAGAAATTTATTGGCAATATCATCATATGATAATCCAATTCCATCATCTTCAATTTTTATTTCCTTCGGATTTCCGTCTTCTTCGATTAAAGTAATGGCTACATTTGTTGCATCAGCATCATAAGAATTAGAAATTATTTCTGCCAAAGCTGGAGGAAGAGTAGAATACATCCGCAAACCTAAGTGTTTGATTGTCTGAGGGTCAAACCGCATTTCAAATGGTAATTTGGTCATATTATTCTCCTATCCTAAATTTAATTCCTCATCCACTACAAAAAGCCTTTTTTATTAAAGCTAAAGTAATCATTACCGCCAATGATAACATGATCTAGCAGGCTAATATCAACGGTCTTCAGTGCGTCCTTAATGGCTTTTGTTACCGCACAATCTTCCTTTGAGGGCGTTAATGTACCTGCGGGATGATTATGCGCAATAATAACGCCAACCGCGTGATAATACAGTGACTGCTCCACAATCTTTCTTGGGTAAACTACAAACCTGTTAACTGTGCCAGTTTGAAGCGTCTCAACAGCTATCAGTTGATTTCTGCCATTCAAAAAAAGTGTTTTAAATTCTTCATCCACACAACCTTTCAGAGAAGCCTTCAAATAACCAAACACTACTTCAGGTGATGAGAGTAAATCCTTGCTGTGTAAGCCGTTCTCTAAATAAAGAACAGCGACATCTTTCAGTAATTTCAAAAACAGGGTTGTATGTTCCGAAATACCAGAGACAGATTCCACCTCTTTGCGATTAGCGTCTAAAACTCCATTAATTGTTTTAAATCGGGTCATCAGTTCTTTGGCAATTGGCTTTGTGTCTTTTCTGATAATAGCATAAGAGAGAACCAGCTCCAGAACTTCATAATCCAACCAGCCACCTATACCTGATTTCTTATATTTGTCCTTTATTCTCTGGCGATGCCCTATATAAGTTGGTATTTGTGTTTTAATCATACTGGCTTTTCACCCCAAACCTTCGCGATGCAGTCTTTGATTTTTTGTTCATACAATCCGATTAATTCCTTATTTGAATCAATTATTTTCTTTTCCTTATCAAGTCGAACAACAGCAATGTTTTGAGTTGCGATACTAATTGCAGGAACCATTATTTTTTGTATTTGAGAACGACTTATAGAGTCAAAAACAGATCCACCGCCACCTGTTATGGACTTTTCGACTCCTTTAAGATAATAAAATAAAAATAACTGATTACCATTTTTTACTCTTATGGCGGCAAGCCCTCGACCAATACAACATTTTTGTGTAGCTAAATTAACGGGCCCAACTGGTGCTCTTACTGACATCAATATGTCATTTACACTAGCTTCTTTTGTAACGCTTGTAGTCCATTTTTGAGGAGAACTTATATACATATCTGTAAACTCTGTTTTGCCTTGGTAAAAAGGCACTCCTTGTCCTTCCTGATTATAGTATTTCCCTTCTGGAGATTGTCCAGATACGATATTAGCAAGTTCTCGCAACTCAACCATTTTCCATCCAAGATCAATATCAATATGCGGTTTGTAGTTTTTGACAACTTGACGCGCGCCGTCGATAACTTTTTGATAATTGTCTAACTCAGCAACAATTTGTTCCTGCACCTCAAGAGGGACCAAGGGAATTTTGATTTGCTTAATATCTTTATTAGAAATATGAAGTATATTTACGCCCTTAGCATAAGTTGATAATTCTTTTTTTAACGGAAAGTTTAGCAGTAGAGAAAGAAATCTTGAATTAATTTTGTTATTTCTTGTTCTAATTATATTGATATCACCGCCCAAAACTACACCATCTTCATTTAATGCTCTTGCGATAGCAATGCCCATAGCGTCGGCTGTTGTTGTAGAAGGAACTAAAACATCTCCCGGAATTGACAAAACTTTACCGTCAAAGTTCGTTTTGCTAATTACCCTTTCGATAATAGGTTGATACAAAGTATACAATTCTCCATAATGAATACACTTATTCTTTCCGTTATCATTTATATCCTTTTTAGACAAACCTTGACCCCGTAAAAACTCTATCTCGCCTTGTCTTTCTAATTCTCCCAATTCCACAGAATCCCATTTTCCGCTATAGATAATCGCTTCTTTGTATCTATCCCCGTTTAGATTATAATCTCCGTTTTCTGCAATTTTTTCTTTATTGACTAAAGAGGCAAGTTTTGCCTCACCAGTGTTGGATTCAAATTCTTTATTCTCAATAATACTCTGTTTGTATCTCGTGATTACTTCTAAAGCCAATGGCAAGTTGCTTCCTTTAATCTCTCTTCTCTGCGCGCCCAAGCCAAAACCATCATTATTAATCTTTACAAATAGAATCTTATCTGTCTTTTTTGCCAGATTCTTATCTAGTAACAATATTGATGTCTTAACTCCGGAGTAAGGATTAAACACTCCTGCAGGCAAAGAGACAACAGCATAAAGCGAATGGTCAACCAACATCTTGCGCAGTTTTTTGTAAGCCGTACCTGACTGAAAAATAATTCCTTCAGGTACGATAATCCCTGCGCGACCGTTTGGGTTTAGATGCTCAGCCATATAATCAACAAAAAGTACCTCTGAACGTTTCGCCTGTACACTAAACCGCTTATGCGGCCTTATTCCGCCTTTTGGACTCATAAACGGAGGGTTTGCCAATACCACATCAAAAACCTCCTGCCATTTTTCCTCAGATGTTAATGTATCATACTCATAGATTTTAGGATTCTTAAACCCGTGCAGATACATATTGGCCAATGACAACCTCACCATATCCGGCGAAATATCATAGCCGGAAAAGTTTTCAATGAGTCTTTTCTTTTGAGCCGGAGTTAAATGTACCCGGCCGTCTTTTTTATTTTTCTCTAAGATATGTTTATACGAAGAAATCAAGAAACCAGCCGTACCACAAGCGGGGTCAAGAATAGTCTCGTTCTTTCCTGGATCGATCACCTTTACTATAAAATCGATAATATGCCGGGGTGTTCTAAATTGACCGGCATCACCCTGCGAGCCCATCACAGAAAGCAAATATTCAAAAGCGTCGCCTAGCTTCTCACTATGGTCATATTCAAACTCTCCGATAGCTTTAAGGAAACTTTTTAAGGTCTCAGGATCGCGATAGGGAAGATAGGCGTTCTTAAAAATATCTCTGAATAATTGCGGAATATTTGGATTATGGTTCATCCTCTGAATAGCTTCGCCATATAACCCAACAAGTTCATGACCGCTCACACGAGGATCAAATATTTTACTCCAGGCATATTTCGCGTATTCACCGGTAAAAAATTTCGCCTTACCGCCAAGCTCCTCCGACTGCTTATCCATATCATCCATAAACTTATAGATTAAGGCAATCGTGATCTGCTCAACCTGTGATTTCGGATCAGGCATTTTACCGACAAGAATATCCCGTGCCGTATCAATCAGTCTTTTTGTTCCATTGGTTAACATACCATCCGTCTCCTTTAAACCACAAAAGCATTTAACGGCACATAATCTTTTATATACTCAACAAGCGGGTCTTTCCAACCATCCAATTCTTTTAAGTCCTTCATTGTGAAACCGGGGTTGGTCTCAAGCCTGCCGTATTCCCGAGAGTTCAAAATCTCACGTAATTCAACATCTAAAATATACGCTTTCATGAATTGGCGTATAATATGAATAAACTTGTTTTCGGGATGATAGATAGATATAAACTTTTCAATCTCTTCTTCAAGTAAATCGTCCTTTGTTTTGAATTTCTTAATCCGGCCGAATATTCTTTCCAATATCTCTCTTAGACTTAAGCGGCGGTCAAGCTTAACGGATTTGCGGAGTTTATCAAGGTTAAAGTATTCTTCTGGTTTATCAAAAACCTCTTTCTTGATGTAGCTCGCGGCTTCTTCGTACTTGCCTTCATAAATTTTGCCTTTAACATACTCGTTACCTTTAATAACCTCTTCAAACTTCTCAAAAAACTTCCGGTCGATTTTCATACCCTCAAGGCCGATAGATGTCTCTGCCAATTCTTTTAAAGGGTCAAGACGCGTACTTTCATATTCGTCTGACGGCGGAAGTGGTGGTGGCCCCGGGCCTCCTCCGGTTTCCGGAGGCAGTTCTATCACTTCATCATAATTAAATTTTTCTTCAAAATACTCGCAATTGGCGAAAAAATCAAAAAGTTTAAACCGCTCCTTTTTGACAACATATTTTTCTACTTTTCCCGAGCTGTCTCTTTCTCTGTAAACAAAATCATATTTCCTGGTTCCCCTGCCTTTCATCTGAATAAAATTTTGCGGGGAAAAAATAGGCCGCATTAGGCATAAATTCAGAATATCCTCGCAATCATAACCCGTCGTCATCATTCCTACGGTAACACATACTCTAGTCTTACTGGAATTATAGCCAGGCTTAAAAGCTGAATGGCCATTAAGATTATTATTCGAAAAGTTAATTGTCATCTGCTGGGAACCATCAATATAGGATGTTACCTGTACCGCAAAATCAGAACTATATTTACCCGGATAAATTTTATGTGCCAATTCATTGAGTATCTGTGTGATTTTCGAAGCGTGGTTTTGGCTAACGCAAAAAATGATACTTTTGCCAATCTCACCTGTTAAGGGGTCTTTTAACGCTTTTTCTAAAAATGTCCTGCACAATGTCCGGTTAGTTTTTTCCGAGAAAAACTTTCGTTCAAAATCCTTTTGGAAGTATATCTTTTCTTCTTCCTGACCTTCTTCGTTTTCTATCAGCACAGAATAGCCCATTTCTGAAAGCAATTCTGTTGTTATGTCTGTCCTGGCATCTACAACAATAGGGTTTACCAAATACTCATCTCTTGCCCCATCTAAAAGCGTATACCGAAATGTTGGGTTGCTTGCCTCACATCCAAAGGTTTTATAAGTGTCAAGTAACTGACGCCTTTCTAATTTGCGAGGGTCTTTTTCAGCTAATTTCTTTTCATCAATCTTTTTTAAGTAATCCTTCGGTGTTGCTGTAAGCCCTAATTTATATCCGGTAAAATATTCAAAAACCGCCCGGCTGTTGCCGCCTATTGACCTATGCGCTTCGTCAGAAATAACCAAATCAAAATCAGTTGGCGAAAATAAATCTTTATACTTATTGTTAAAAAGAAATGACTGAACAGTGGAGACTACGATTTCAGCTTTTTTCCAGTCGTCTCGATTTTCTTTATAAATTACAGATTTGTAATCATTTTTAAGGTATTTTACAAAATTTTTCCATGCTTGAACCTCTAGCTCTAATCTATCAACAAGAAAAAGCACCCTTTTGGCATTTCCGGTCCTTAAGAACAGTTTGATAACGCCTGCTGCAACAAGGGTCTTTCCTGTACCTGTTGCCATTTCAAATAAAAATCGGCTTTTCTTTTCATCTACCGCGTCTTGCAAAGATTTAATGGCGTTTATCTGATAATCTCTTAAGAATTTGAGGTTATTATCGTTAATGAAATCATTCCGTCTATCTTCATCTATCCAATTAGGATCATTCTTGTAATCTGGTTTTTGAGTAATGGTAATATAATCCGAATCAATATATTCACGAACTAAATTATCCGTATTGGGCTTGAAAGATTTTTTGTGTATTAATGATTCATACGTAGGAAAAGCGGTAATGATATGCGGGTTACCTGTTTCAACGTCCCAAAAATAATGAAGGTTGCCATTAGACAAAATTACAAAACGAACATTAAGGTTTTTTACGTATTTACGAGCCTGTTCTTTTCCATCTAGAGGGTCTTTGTCTTCCCGCTTTGCCTCCAGGACCACAAAAGGGAAACCTCTATCATCTAAAAGAATATAGTCTGTAAATCCATTTTCCGTTTTCTCAAAATCCTCACCAAGATCATTTAATACTTGTTTAGTAATTTTAACATTCGTCTCTAAACAAATATTGGCAGACCCATCATTGGTATCAAAAAATCGCCATCCAGCATCTTCAAGATATTTGTTTATGCGTATTCGTGCTTTTGCTTCTTTTGACATGTTTTTCCTTTATCAATTTTCCAAAGCGTGTCCTGCAAATACTTTATTTTGCCTATCTCCCCACCAACTCATCTACCCTAATTTTAAAAACACTGGAAAGTTTTGTTAAAGTTTCCAATATTGGATTTTTATTATTTCCTGATTTAATTTTAATTAACGTGCTGTAGGTGATATTCTTTTTTTCACTCATCCAAAAAATACCCCACTGCCTTGTTAAGAGCCTTGGCAATTTTTACTAGGGTTTCTATTGTTGGCATTGAAGCGCCGGTTTCATAACGAGAAATGCTTTTTTGTAAGGTGTTAATCTTCTGGGCGAGTTGTTCCTGAGTTAAGTCAGCTTCTACTCGGGCTAATTTAATCTTTTTACCTAATTTTTTTGCGTCCATCATTCCTCCATAAAATCGCCTCGTCGATTATAAAAGGCGGATCTCTTGTTGTATTATTTCTCAAAAAAACACTTGACACTATATACCTTCGGAGGTATAATTTAGACATGCTAGAAATAACCTTTAATATCGTTATTATACCTATGGATAGTAATATATACCTCGTTTGTAGTAAAATCAAGAATTTTCTATGAGTTCTTCAGCTGTTATCCAAAATAAAGTCAGTGCCGGCAAAACTTCCCCTTCAATAAGCTTAAATTGGGCGGATAATCCTGATATTCGGGATTTATTGGACGTTATCTCCTCGATTATTGCCAATGAGTAT
>Ga0307992_1000898_pt1 | contig 18118 bp, 10 predicted proteins | sample EllFjometagen133_FD_203162 | JGI IMG/M metagenome (GOLD analysis project Ga0307992, IMG submission 203162) | Marine microbial communities from Ellis Fjord, Antarctic Ocean - #133 | ecosystem: Environmental > Aquatic > Marine > Unclassified | place: Southern Ocean | collected 2014-10-08
TTTTTGATTCTGAAGAAGCGCTGGAAAAAGACGCTCCAATAATTCATGATGAAAATAGCTATATGCCAATTCCCGTGAAATATGAACCTGAACACAATCTCGCAGCAGAAGTGGAAATTGGTTTTGGCAACATGGAAAAGGGTGAAAAAGAAGCTGACTTCATTATTGAAAAAAAATATTCAACTCATTATGCATCTCATGCGGCAATAGAACCGCATTCTGTAATTTCATATTTTGATGAAATGGGAAGATTAGTGATAATTACCTCAACTCAAGTTCCATTTCATGTTCGCAGGATCGTCTCAAAAGTATTGGAATATCCACTATCAAAAATTCGGGTTATCAAACCAAGGATCGGGGGCGGATTTGGTGGAAAACAAGAGGTTTTTCTTGAACCGATTGCCGCACTTATAACAATAAAACACAAAAGACCAACAAAAATTATACTTTCCCGCAAAGAAGTTTTCCAATCAAGTAGAACTCGTCATCCAATGAAGCTAACATTGAAAACCGGAGTGAAAAACAGTGGCGAAATCACATCGTTTTCACTGAATGCATTATTAAATACCGGAGCTTATGGTTCACATGCTTTAACAATCGTTTCAAATGCCGGATCCAAAATGTTACCATTTTTCAATAAAGTAAAAAATATTCACTTTATCGGAAGATCTGCATATACAAATTTACCTATCGGCGGTGCATATCGTGGTTATGGAGCGACACAGGGATATTTTGCCCTTAATCAACAAATTGATATTATCACACGAAAATTAAATTTAGATATTTTGGAATATATTAAAAAATGGCATATAAGAACTGGCGAAACATCAGAGGTTTTTAAAGCACTGGGCGAAGGAACCGAAGGTGTAACCCAAACAATACATTCTTGTGAAATGGATAAATGCATCGACCTTGGAGCAAAAGAAATTGATTGGTATAATAAACGAAAAAAACGAATTACGACAGGTGAAGACAAAGTCCGCGGAGTTGGAATTGGTTTTTCTATGCAGGGCTCCGGAATTCCATTAATTGATATGGGTGCTGCTTCGATGAAAATGAACGATGACGGTTCGTTCAATTTGCTTGTCGGCGCAACAGATATTGGAACCGGTTCAGATACAATTCTCGCTCAAATTGCCGCTGAAGTTCTTGGAATAAATTTGGATAAAATTATAGTGCTTTCATCCGATACGGACATAACACCATTTGATGTTGGAGCTTATGCATCTTCGACAACTTATGTTTCAGGCACCGCAGTAAAAAAATGTGCAAATAAAATTAAAAACCAAATTTTACAAGTCGCTGCGAACATGTTGAATTCAGATGAAAAGAATCTTACTGTTGCAAATGAAAAAATAACAGACACGACGAAAAACAAATCAGTTACATTTGCTGAAATTGGCTCATATACACTTTACACAAAAGATCAATTTCAGGTTCAAGCAAGCGCATCTTATGTTCCAAAATTATCTCCACCGCCATTCATTGCCCAATTTGCCGAAGTGGAAGTTGATAAGAGAACCGGCAAAATTCGTGTAATTAAATTCGTTTCTGCTGTTGATTGTGGAGTAGCATTAAATCCAAAACTTGCTGAAGGTCAAATTGAAGGAGCGGCTGTAAATGGAATTTGTTACGCTTTGACCGAAGATTACAAGTTCTCAAAATCCGGCAAATTGACAAACCAAACATTCAACGATTATAAAATATGGACAGCAGCAGATATGCCGGAAATGAAAACGATTATTGTGGAATCCGATGAAGAGACCGGACCATTCGGAGCAAAATCCGTCGGTGAAATTGGAATAAATGGTCCATTGCCTGCAATCGCAAATGCAATCTATGATGCGGTTGGAATTCGACTTTATCACGCACCATTCACTGCTGAGAAAATTTATAGTGAGTTGAATAAATAATTTTGAGCGAATTCCCAAAATATATTGATTATTTACATTATTAGTATTATCCATTACTAAACAATTCTCTAAATTAAAATGAATTATTTATTTTATTAATTTGTATTTATTGTTATATTTAAATCTAACAAACAGGCGATTTTTGTTTAACAAAAGTAGAATTTATAATTTACTTACAAGGAAAACCAAAATGAATAATACAAAATTTACAGGCAGGTGTTTATCTGTGATCAATGATTTGTCTCTTGATGAACAGATGTATCTTTATCGTAAAACCAAGGAATTAAAAGAAGCGACTATCAATGGAAAAAAGACAGATCAATTCATTGTGAATGATAAAAATATTGGAGCATATTTGGTGTTTTTAGAATCAAGCACACGCACAAAAGAATCGTTTGTAAATGCTATAAAATTCCATAATATAAAGACAAATATTTTTGACGCTGTTCATTCCTCATTCAACAAAAAAGAAAGTTATTCAGACACTTTTAAAATGCTGACAACTTACAGTAAATATTCAATTTTTATTGTTCGCTCAAAATTAGAAGGAGTTACTCGCTGGTTGCAACACAGCTTGTCTCAACTTTCGGGACGACTGGATCTGCCAATGCCGGCTATTATAAATGCCGGTGACGGAAAACACGAACATCCCACACAGGAAATATTAGACGAATATACTTTTCTTGAAAAAAACAATTTTAACAATAATGAAATTCACATTGCACTCATTGGGGATTTAAATCATGGACGAACTGTCCATTCAAAAACCGACGGATTGAAAATATTCAAAAATGTAAAGGTTGATCTGATAGCTCCGCTTAAATTAGCAATGCCGGAATATTATAAAAATAAAATGAAACAAAATGGCTTTGATATTTTAGAATACGATTCGATTGAGAAATATTTGGCACAAAAAAAAGTAGCAAAATTATGGTATTTCACACGACTCCAATTGGAAAGAATGGGTGAAGATGATTTGAAAAATGCAAGTGTCTTTGCCGAAAGTATTTCATTCAGAAACGAATTTTTCGACAAAATTCCAGAGGGAACAAAATTTTATCATCCACTACCTCGCAACAGAGAATATCCAACAATTCCATTTGCAATAGACAATACAACATTAAACGGATACGATGAACAGGCGATGAATGGTTACTATACACGAACAGTTTTAATTTCAATGTTCGGTGGGCAACTTGGTAAGGATTTTAATGGTAGTCAAAATAAAACGATAAAACATCCATCTAATTTTATTGAAGAAGTAAATGCAATTAATAAAACAAAACCCGAATATAAAATCGGAACAAAACCAGTCGTTGATGGAATTGTAATTGATCATATTGGTAAAGGCGAAAATGTTGAAATGATTTGGGAACAGATTCACAATATACGCAAAATTCTTAATTTGAACATTGTTAGTTCACACGGTGTTTACAAATCACACAAAGACGGAAAATTTAAAGGCGTTCTTTCTTTACCCGATCTAATGCAGTTTAAAGAATTGCAAATGAAAAAATTGGCTGCCATTGCTCCCGAATCAACTTTGAATATTATTAAAAATAGCGTTGTGCAAAATAAATTCCGAATTCACATGCCTCCGAGAATTTATGATTTTCAAGAAATTAGCTGCAAAAATCCAAATTGTATTTCTCATCCAAATCACCACGAAAAGGCATTAACAGAATTCCGCAAAACAAGTGACAACAAATTTATTTGTAAATATTGTGATAAAGTGCATACTTTTAAAGAAATATGGAATATTTGATGAATTCAAATGATAAGGAGAATAATTTTTGGATATTGCAACAAAAATAGCAGAATACGCTCTTAAAATCAAAGCAATAAAATTACAACCAAGCAATCCATTCACATGGGCATCCGGTTATCGCATGCCAATTTACAACGACAATCGTTTATCATTATTTTATCCGGAATTTCGAGAATTAATTGTAAATGGATTTATGAATATTATTAAAAAGAAAAACATTAAGACAGATATTATTGCTGGAACACCAACTGCTGGAATACCGCATGGAATATTATTAGCAAATAAGTTAAATTTGCCATTTATTTATCCACGCAAAAGCCAGAAAGATCACGGCTTGAAAAATAAAATTGAAGGAATAAAAGATCTATTGCAATTAGAAGGAAAAAATGTGTTGCTAATTGAAGATTTGATTTCAACCGGAAAAAGCTCAATTGAAGCGGTAAATATTTTAAAGGAAAACGGCTCAAATGTAAATTATTGTCTATCTATTTTTACCTACGGATTTAAAAAAGCAGATGAATATTTTAATAAAAACAATTGTAAATATCATTCCATTTTAACATTTGGGAAATTAGTTTCTACACTTGAAAAAAACCATTATTTTTCTAATGAGGAATTAAAATTATTAAAAGCATGGCAAAACGATCCTTTTAATTGGCGGTATGAATAAAGAATTATAGCAACGAACAAAAACTAACTAAAACGAACTAATAAAATAATAACATTATTTCACACATAGTTACAAAGACGTCAAGAATAATGAAAAAGAGGGAACTATGAATTACTTAGAAAAGTTAAAATCATCGTCACAAAAATATAACAGTATAATCTGTATGGGCTTAGATCCGGTCATTGATTATTTTCCACAAGAATTAAAAAATTCACCGGAAATATGTATACCAAATTTTTATGAAAGAATTTTTGAAACAATGATTGAAAAAAAGGTATTTCCCGCTACATTTAAACCCAATTTAGGATTCTTTCTGCAATATGACAAACCAATGCAATTAGAATTTTCCGGTTCAAAAGCGTTAGTTGAAATGATCGTTTTATGTAGAGAATATTTTCCGGAAATCCCAATTATTTTAGATTATAAAAAGGGTGATATTGCCAAATCATCAAAGAATTATGCTGTCGAAGGTTTTGAAAATTGGGATTGCGATGCCGTTACAATTTCACCATTTATGGGAACCGATTCCGTTACTCCCTTTTTAGAATATTCCCAAAAAATGAAAGGAGCTTATATTTTAAATCGTACTTCTAATAAAGGTGCAAAAGATTTTCAAAATTTAAAATTAGATAGTGGTGAATTCTTATATCAAAACGTTTCAAAAAAAATAATTGAATGGTCTACAAAATATCCTGGGACCGGGGCTGTGGTCGGAGCAACATCATTGTTTGAACTGGAAAATATCGCTCAAATCTATACAAGGCATAATATTCCTTTGTTAATACCCGGAGTTGGTTCACAAGGTGGAAGTGTGAAAGAAGTTGTAAATGTTCTGAAAAATGTCGGCTACAATTTAGAAATAGTTCGTATCAACAGTTCAAGTGGAATTTCTTTTCCATGGAAAAAGCAAAATAAAGTTCCTCAAAACTGGGTAGAGGTTTGTGTGAATGAATTGGCAAAATTAAACGAAGAAACGAGATGAGAGAACAGAATATTTCTAACTCAAACATCTTAAAATTCCTTCTAAATAATAAAATAAAATTTTCAACTGTTTCCGGCATTTGGACAACTAAACCAAATATTATTAAACTTGTTGATAGAGAAATTCCAGAAATAGATATTATCACAACAAAAAGTTATCAAGTGAAACCAAACTCCGGAAATCGCGAACCGATCATTGCAGAAAAGTCGGTAGGCAATTTTGTAAACGCTGTTGGATTAAGAAATCCGGGAATGGAAATCGGGTATAATGATTTAAAACAGTTACGAAATTCACATAAGTTTAATGCACTTCTAAATATTTCCGTGTCGGGCAATTCGCCGGAGGAATTTATTCAACTTGTGAAAAAGTTTGAAAATATTGCTGACATTATAGAATTGAATTTTTCCTGTCCACACGCAAAACCCGGTTATGGTGCATCAATTGGGGTGAATTCGGAATTAGTAAAAATGTATATTAAGAAAATTCGCAGAGAAACAACTGCACTTATTTTCCCAAAATTAACACCAAATGTAGAAAACATTGGGACTATTGCAAAATCTGCTGTTGATGCTGGAGCTGACGGAATTGTTGCAATCAACACGGTTGGTCCGGAAAAATACATTGAACCAAATATTGGCGAACCAATTTTAAATAATCCTGATGGAAATAAAGGCGGTGCGTCTGGTGAAGCAATATTTCCAATCGCGATAAAAAAAATCAAAGAAATTCGTAAAGCAATTGGTAAAGATATCCCAATTATTGGAATGGGCGGAATTACAAACGCAGAAAATGTAAAAGAAATAATTAAAGCCGGTGCAAATGCAATTGGAATTGGGAGTGTGATTGGAAGAGTTCATTATAAAAAAAGAGCAGAATTTATTAAAACCCTTAAACAAGATGTTCAACACAATTTAAATAATGCCACTAAATTTGTTGATCAAAATCGTCTTGCTAAATATGATAAATTCACAATTACAAAAATAGAAGAAGTAACTGACGACCTTAGAGTATTTACTTTGAATGGAAAAAAACAAATAGAATTCAAACCAAGTCAATATGGATTTTTATGGATACCGGGTGTTGGTGAAAAACCATTTTCAATTGTGGATAACAATCCATTGACATTTTTAATTAGAAAAAGAAAATATTCAGCAAATACAAATTCGGGTGAATTTACACATGCTTTATTTAAATTGCAAATTGGTGATAACATTTCGTTTCGTGGTGTCTATGGAGCCGATGTAACCTATACAAAAAGTGAAAAAGTTTTTATCTTAAGCGGTGGAACGGGAATTGCAGTTATTCCTCAATTGGCAAAAACTCTTCAAAATAAAGGGAAAGAAGTTTTTGTGTTTCACGGCATCAAAGAGAAAAACGAAGTTGTTCTCAAAAATCTAATAGAAAAACATGCGAAATTCATTCCTGTGACGGACGATGGAAAGCCAGGAAGAGTAATCGAAATATTAAAAAAACAACTTGTAAAAAACAAAAATAAAAATATAACTTGTTACAATATCGGACCGGAAATGTTGATGAAAAGGGCAATGGAAACAGAAGTCGAATTAGGAATTAAAAAAGAAACTATTTTTTCTTCATTAGAGACGAATCACATGTGTGGAATCGGAATTTGTGGAGAGTGTGAATGTGGCGGTGTTATTGGTTGCCAACATGGAACTTTTTATAATTATTCATTTTTGAAAGCAAATTATGAAATGGCAGGAAAAGATTAACCACAAAAGGAGAAAAGGAGAAAGGAAAACGGAAGTGAATTGCCATATTTTGCCTCAATCTCAACCTTAACCTCAACCTCTGCCTCCAAAATTGGTATCGTGAAATCTGCGAAGCAGATTAATTTAAATAACTACCGATGAAATCGGTAGAGTTGAACATCTCGAAAAAAAACAACCCTGAAGTGGTTGAAGATTTGAAATATCTTTGACATTTCATTGTATTAACACGCCTGCCCTGTAACGAAGTGTATCAGGGGTTATTTTATTCCATAATTTTTCTCGCCTTTGAAGGAGTTAATGCATTCTATATAGAAAAACTTATCTATTAAGCAATTTTTCAGTTGTATTCTCCTATTAATTTCATCACAGAATAATAAACAAGATTGATCACAAACGCATTCCACAACAGATTTATAAAAATATATTTGGATATTGAGAACAAATGATTTATCTTTATTTGTAATTAATTAAAACAAAAAAGGAGACAAAATGAAAAATAATTTGAAAGTTTTGGGTGTTGTCTTGCTCATGTTCAGTTTATTGATCCTTTCGGGATGCGGTGCGAGCAAATCCGTAACAAGAATATCAGCAGACACACAAACGGATTTAAGTGGCCGTTGGAATGATACAGATTCAAAATTGGTAGCGGGAAGTATGATCAGCGATGTTATTAGCAGATCGTGGAGAGATGATTTTATTGCAGAAACCGGCAATAAACCAAGATTAATCGTGGGAACAGTTCGCCTAAAAGATGCTACAGAGCATATCAAAACAAACGGTTTTATAAAAGACATGGAAAGAGAATTGATCAATAGTGGCAAAATAAAATTTGTAGCAAGTTCTGAAGAGAGAGAAGAGGTAAGATCAGAACGATTGGATCAACAAAGTCATGCATCTGAAGAAACATCAAAAAGATTAGCAAATGAAAAAGCAGCTGACTTTATGTTAAAGGGAAGCATTACAATGTATATTGATGCAGTTGACAACCAACAAGTAAAATTTTATCAAGTAGATCTTGAATTAGTTGATTTGGAAAGCAATGAAAAGGTTTGGATGGGATCTAAAAAGATCAAAAAATTTGTAAAACAAAAAAAAGCCGGTTGGTAAAATCTGACAATTTCAAACATTAAAGTAAAAGCAGAGGACTTCCCTTTGCTTTTGCTTTTTTAAAAACAAAAAGGAAGATAATAATATGTTAAACATTATTAAAAGACATTTAGTTCAATTAACCATTATCATAATTATTATTAGCTGTTCATCAACCAAAACAAATGTTAGTCAATATGAAGAAATTGATAAAAATATTTATTCGGGAAACTATCAAGCGGCTATTTCACAAATTGAATCTTCAAAAGAAAAAGTATATAAGGAAAAAGACGAGGTTTTATATTATCTAAATTTAGGAATATTGTATCATTATGCCGACGAATATGAGAAAAGTAACGAACTTCTAACAAAAGCTGAATTCGCAATTGAAGATTTATTTACAAAAAGTGCTTCAAAAATTGCAACTTCTATACTCCTGAACGACAATGCTCTTGATTATAGTGGTGAAGATTATGAAGATATTTACCTAAATATATTTAAAGCATTAAATTATATTAAATTAAATGAGACCGATGCGTCTTTTGTAGAAATAAATAGAATAAATCTAAAATTAAATAAATTAGATGATAAATATAAAGATCTCGGCGATAAAATGAATGCCGGTTTAATGAAAAAAATGGGTGAAAAGACAAAAGACGAAGAAAAGCCGGAAATAAAACCAGAGAAAAACAAATTCCACAATGACGCACTTGGAAAATTGATCAGTATGCTTTTATATCGTTCCGATAATGATTGGGATGATGCAAGAATGGATCTAGACAAAATTAATGAAGCCTGGCGTTCCCAAGGTCAAATTTATAATTTCACTATGCCACAATTAGATCCTTATTTAGAAAAAACTGATGGATCAAAAATAAACATTATCAGTTTTATCGGCAAATCACCGATTAAAAAAGCGGCAACATATTATATTACTACTTTTGATGGATATGTGAATATTACTTCGACAAAACCTGTTCAATTTTCAGAAACAATGCCTTGGCCTTGTAAAGAAGGAAAACATTTTAAATTTTCACTTCCTTATATAGTTAAAAGAGGAACGATAGTTGGCAGAATAAGTGTATTAGTTGATGGTGTTGAGAAAAAAGAACTAAGCATGATTGAAAATATGGAAAATGTGGCTCACACTACATTTAAAGTAAAAGCACCTTTAATTTATGTTAAGTCGGTAGCAAGAACAATTCTAAAGGGATTAGCCGCCGAACAGGCAAAAGATAAAATGGATAAAGAAATTGCAAATCCTTACTTGGCTTTTGCTTCTAAAATAGCAACTAATGTAGCCGTTGATATGACGGAAAATGCCGATTTGCGTATCTCCAGATTCTTTCCTGCTCGGGCAATGATCGGTGAAATAGAAGTTGCGTCCGGCCTACATAATATTAGTGTAAAATATTTTGACATTAATGATCAATTATTATACACTGACGATATTGGAGAAATATTGATAAGCTCTTCAGGATTAAATTTAGTTGAATCATTTTATCTAAAATAAACAATGTTTAATTAAACATGGGGGATCATTAATATGAAAAAATTTATAATCATTGTAACTTTACTTTTAATGGCATTGTTGCTTTTGAACTGTTCCCAATCCGGACAGAATCTTGGCAGTGCAAACGCCGAATCTAAAAATAGACCGGCCTGGATGGACAACCCTCATCAACAATATCCGGATGCACAGTATTTGGTGGCTATTGGTGCCGGCGACACAAGACAGGATGCTGAAAATATCGCTGCCGGCAATTTATCTCGTATTTTCGAATCAAAAGTCAAAGTTGATCACACAATGAAAGAAAGATACAAAAGCTTAAGTAAAGGAACAAAATTTGTCAGTGAAGAATTAACTACCGAAAGCAATGAAAATGTAAACATCAAATCCGACCAATCATTGGTAAATGTTCAATTTGGAAAAAGTTACACAGATAAAATGGCGCGTATTCATGTTTTAGCATATCTCAATAGAGGGGAAACCGCTGCAATTTATGCCGAAAAAATAAGCACTGCAAATGACCAAATTATATTTTTCTCGGATAAAAGTGAAAACAATGAAGATATTGTTGAAAAATATGCATATATGAATGCTGCTTTGATCGTGAGCTTGAATAATAAAATGCTACTTGATCAACTATCGGTGATCTCGCCCGCCGACTATAAAATTATTAATGCAAACAAAGGTTACAATCATAATGAAATAAAAAACACCGTTTCTGACTTAGCACAAAAAATCACATTTTCTGTTAATGTTGAAAACGATTCCGATGATAAGGTAAAAATATTGCTTGAAGAAATAATTAGCGAATTGAATTTCAATTTATCAAATGATCCTATCTTAAATATAGACGGCGAAGTTTCTTACGAAGATCTTGATCTACAACGAGGTAATTTAAAATTTGTCGGCTGGAATTTAGACATAAAAATGACAAACAATAATGACGATGTTTTAATTACAATAGCTGAAAAAGGCAGAGAAGGCGGATTGGATAGAACCGGAGCAAAAAGAAATGCCATTAAGCAGATTGGAAAAGTAATTAGTAAGAAATTCAAAGGACAATTGACGGGTTATTTTGATGGGAAGGTTATCGAGTAAATCGTGTTTGATCAATCATAAAAAAATTCTAATTACTAAACATAATAAAATTGTAGAAAACAACTTAACTGCCGAGGGATCCTCGGCAGTTTTAAAAATATTTAAACATTAAATGTAAATATTCTTTTAAATCTATAAAAATAGTTGTAAATTCAATATAGAAAAAAGAAGTGAAACAATAATGTGTTTTATTTAAAATGATTTAGTGAGTTGTCATATGTGGGGGACAATTGTGGAATTACATGATGTTGAAAAAATAAAATAATTGATATAGCAATTCCTCAATGTAATTGATATGACAAATCAAGTATAGAAAAGATTGTATAACTTTTTGATGTAATTGTTTTTACTATTCATTAGCATTTAAATAATATTTTTGAATGTGACAAATTAAAAAAAGATTCAGTTGTTTCCATTTTGGAACATACTGCCTCATCTGGGGAAAACATAAGGAAAAATATATGAAAATAGAAATAATAACTACTCCAAATGAAAAATTAAAAGAGACGGGATTTGGTTTGTTGAAAGCCTGCGAGAATGTTTTGGAAGCATTACAACAATCATACGATGTAAAATTAAATGTTTGTAAAGATAAAAATGATTTGGATAATATCATAGATAGAAAACCCGATTTAATTGTACTCGCTGTGAAATATATAGTGTCTGATGGGGGTAAAAATATTTGGCTGGCTGATTTTTTTGAAAATAAAAATGTAAATTTTACCGGTTCAATCAATAGCGTATTGCACTTTGATTCGAATAAAGAATCAGCAAAAGCATTCTTGAAAAATAAAGGCATAAAAACCGCTGATTATTTCACTATAACATCACAATATAGCTACAATCACGAAGATGAGTTGCCAATAAAATTCCCCTTATTTTTAAAACCTTTAGAGTCGGCAAATGGAAATGGCATAGATGAAAAATCTTTAGTTAAGGATTTTAATTCTTTTAAGAATAAAGTTGAAAGTATATTTGACACTTTTGATCAAACCACGCTTGTTGAGAAGTATCTTGAGGGCAGGGAGTTTACGGTAGCAATTATAGAAGATAGAAAAAAACAAAATTTATTTATTGCTCCTATTGAAATTATTCCGCCATTAATGAATAATGGTTCGAGAATATTAGGTGAAAAAGTTAAACAAGAAAATAGTGAAAAGTTAAAAAGTATTATTGATACAAAAACAAAATCGAAAGTGGAGACATTAGCAACAGAAGTTTTTAAGCTACTCAACATAAGAGATTTTGGACGAATTGACATAAAAATGGATGGGGAGGGGGAATGTTATTTTATGGAAGTAAACTTAGTTCCCGGAATGACAAAAGGAAGTAGCTATTTCCCAAGGGCATTTGAAATTGCACAAAAAATAGATTATGACAGTGTAGTTAAAATGATAATCGAAAGCAGTATTAACCGGAAATAATTCTTTCAAGTCCATTAAAATTATTGTAAATTTTATATAGAAAAAAGAAGTGAAACAATAATGTGTTTTATTCAAAATGATTTAGTGTAAAAAAATATTTTATAATAATTACAAATTTAAATTTTTAAATGGCGCTCAATATGAATAATACAAAGCTGAAACAAATCATATTCAAAGTTTTAAAGAGTGATGATAGGATTTGGAATTCACCCTGTGGAGTAGAAAATACTCAACAGGGTAAAGATAAAACAGAATTAAATCAAACCTTGCTTTTTGATCTGGTAGAAAAGATCGATGAAAAAATTATTGGATTATTTTTACAGAAAAAAGATTTGAGAGAAAAGTTTTTTGTTAAAATTAAAGATGTTTATGTTTTTAAAACAAATGATTTTAAATTTTTCATGGAAGAGAATAAAATTGATAATTCTTATACACAATACAAAAACAAAATTGGCTTAACAGATGGTAAAAGATTTCTTAAAGATAACGGAGAAGTCGTTTTAAATTTCCCTTTCAAAGATTGTGTTTTAGAAGGTGGGCAAAGCACAGAAGAAGGAACAGATACTTATTTTGAATATGAAGAAGAAAAGACAAAAACCGTAAACAAAGAAAAGGTGACTGAACCTGCTGGATACAAAAAGAAACAAGCAAAGAGAAAAGAAATATTTTTTAATCAAATTTTAGCACACGATGAAATTGATAGGTTGTTTGATGAAAAAGCACTCGTAAACTGGAAAAGATTTACCAAAGACGGAGAACAAGAAGTAAAAGAGATAAAAAGAGACGAAGACGGAACAATTAAAGAAAATCTAATTATTAAAGGAAACAATTTACTTGCACTTCATAGTCTCAAAAAGCAATTTGCAGGGAAAATAAAACTGATTTATATTGACCCACCGTATAATACTGGAAATGATGGATTTAAATACAATGATAATTTTAATCATTCTACATGGCTGACTTTTATGAGAAATAGGTTGGAGGTCGCAAAGGATTTATTGGGGGAAGATGGGTTTATCTTTGTCCAATGTGATGATAATGAACAAGCATATTTGAAGATTTTAATGGATGATAAGGATAAGCTATTTGGTAAAGAAAATAATCGTTCAATTATTTATGTTGAAACAGTTTATGCTAATAAAACTTTGAAACAAGATCGGGTTTTTCACGATCAAATAGAACAAATATTAATCTACTCTAAGACGTTACAATCGCAAATTATTCAAGAATATGAAGATTATAGCTATGACAAATTTTGTTGGATTGTAAAAGAAACTGGCAAGTCTCAAAAAACAATAACACTAGGAAATAAAAAAGTAGACATATTTAACAAAGAGAATTTTGAAATAAAACAAATAGAGCCTTCTGTTAATGGACTTAAAGAAATCTGGGCATCTGGCACCATTTTAGACATGAATTCTTCGGGGAGATATTTTAGAGATTATTTAATGAAAAGAGTGAAAGATGATGGACGTAATATCTTATATAAAGTTCATGGTATAGGAGATGATTCTAGCGATTTTAGATACTTTACTGGTCCCAAAAAAGAAGGAGCAACGAAAGGAAAATATTATCAAGGTGTACCAAAAGACAAAATAGATATTGATCTTGCAAAGATAAAGAAAAAATCAATTAATAATTTTTGGTCTATGGCTGGAGATTTTGGTAATTGTAGATCTGAGGGTAGTGTAGAGCTAAAAAGTGGCAAAAAACCAGAAAAATTGCTTCAGAGAATAATTGAAATTGTTACAGACAAAGATGATCTTATCTTAGATTATCATTTAGGTTCTGGAACCACTTGTGCGGTTGCTCACAAAATGGGAAGACAATACATTGGGATAGAACAATTGGATTATGGAGAAAACGATTCTGTTATTAGATTAAAAAATGTAATAGAAGGAGATCAGTCAGGAATTTCAAAGGCAGTTGATTGGAAAGGTGGCGGAGATTTCATTTACTTCGAACTCGCAAAATGGAACGAAAAAGCGAAAGAAGAAATACAAAATTGTAAAAGTTTAGATGATTTAGCAAAACTGTTTGATACGCTCTATGAAAAATATTTTTTAAACTACAACCTTAAAATCAAAGAATTTAAAGAAAAAGTAATTAAAGAAGAAAACTTTAAAAAATTATCTCTGGATGAACAAAAAAGAATGTTTTTGACTATGCTTGATCTCAATCAAATGTATGTCCAGAAAACGGAGATGGCAGATAAGAGGTTTGGAATTGATAAAAAAGACCGAAAACTAACCTTTGAATTTTATAATAGTGAGAAATAAAAATGAAAAGGACAAAAATATATTTCTGATTTTGACCGTGATATAACAAAACTATTAGAAAACAAAAAATGACAAATTTATTCAAAAATAATCTTTGCGATAGCATCAATGCACAAACAGAAGCGATAAGAAACTTTTCGCCGGAAATTTTAGAAATACCAAAATATATTTCAGATAATTTGAAACACGAATTTTTTGATTGGCAAAAGAAAGCATTTGAAAATTTACTTTATTATGAAAATGAAAAATCAAAACTCAAAAAATATCCAATACATTTGATGTTCAACATGGCAACAGGAAGCGGAAAAACTCTATTAATGGCGGCTACAATTCTCTATTATTACAAAAAAGGATATAGAAATTTCATTTTTTTTGTGAACCAAAATAACATAGTTGATAAAACAGAAAATAATTTTATTGATAGCGCGCATACAAAATATCTTTTCAAAGATAAAATTGTTATTGATGACAAAACAATAAACATAAAAAAGGTAGAGACATTTTCTGACAATTCACAAGATATAGAAATAAAATTTACAACAATTCAAAAGCTATATAACGATATTCATCTTGAAAGGGAAAACCAAACTACTTTAGACGACTTGCACAAAAAGAATATTGTGATGTTGGCAGATGAAGGTCATCATCTGAATGCAGATACAAAAAGTAAAAAGGGCGATCAAGAAGAACTTGATTTCAAAATTGAATTAAAAAATAATGCAAGCAGTAAAGATGTAGAAAGAAAGGGTTGGGAACATACGGTAATTGAATTAATTCTCAACAAAAATAATCAGAACAGAGAAAATAAAAATGTTTTGCTTGAATTTACAGCCACAATCCCTGCTAACGTACAAGTGGCAAAAAAATATGAAGATAAAAGAATCTATAAATTTGGACTAAAACAATTTTTATCAGCTGGATACACTAAAAAGATTGACCTCATTCCTTCTGCATATGATAAAAATGAGAGAATTTTACTGGCTTTACTTTTTCATTGGTATAGACACAAAATCGCTTTGAAACATGGGATTCCAAATTTTAAACCGGTAATTCTTTTTAGAAGTAAAACAATTGAAGAATCAAAAGCAGATTATGAAGAATTTTTGAATTTGACTGAGAATATTGAAATAAAAGATTTTGATTTCCTTGAAAACATTTCAGAAAAAATACATGAATCAAAGCAACCAAATCTTTTTGAAATGGGCAAATCAAGGGCAGAACAAATTTTGGACTTTATTAAAAATGAAAAAATACATATCTCTGAAATTACTAATTTTATTAAAGAAAATTTTACTGAAAGAAAATGTATTATCACAAATTCAAAAACAAACATGACAAAAACAGAAAAAACAACGGAAGATCAGGAGAAATTATTAAATAGTTTAGAGGATAGAAACAATAATATTAGAGCAATTTTTACAGTGCAAAGATTAACAGAAGGTTGGGATGTCTTAAATCTTTTTGATATTGTGAGATTGTATGAGGGGCGAGACGAAGGGGAAACAAAAACCGGACAACGAAAAGCCGGAAGTGCAACCATTGCAGAAAAACAATTAATTGGAAGGGGTGTGAGATATTTTCCTTTTCGATATCAAGATAAAATCAAAAACAAAAGAAAATTTGACAATGATTTAAATAATGAGCTGAGAGTATTAGAAGAATTATATTTCTACAGTACCAGCGACCATAGATATATAAGTGAACTAAAAAGTGAACTTAAAAAAGATGGTTATATTGAAGATAATAGAATTTATAAATCGTTTAATTTAAAAAATGAATTTAAAGAAAGTGATTTTTACAACAATACAAAAGTTTGGTACAACAAGCAAATAGACAATCCAAACAGAAAAAAGAAAACATTAGAAGATATAAAAAAAGATTTTTTTGTGCCGTATAAAATCAAAGGATTGGAATTTACGGAACAGGAAATTGATTTTGAAAATCAAGAAGATTTGCAGAGATTGAATCTGCAAGAAAAGGTATTGCAAACCATTACTCTAAAATTCAAAGATATTGAGAAGCACATTTTCTTAAAAGCGATGAATATTAAAGCAAAGCAAGAAAATTCTTTGTTTCGGTTTGAAAAATTAAAAGAAGAAATGGAAATTGAAAGTATTGAAGATTTACAAAATGATAATTTACTTGGAAATTTTGATGTAAAAATAATTGTGAGTAAAAATACTAATTATGATGATATTGAAGGAGCCGATAAATTAGGAATTACTATCAAATTTTTAGATAATGTTTTTGAAGAATTGCGGGAAGCTATTGCACCAAAAATTGGAAGTGAATTTATTGCAGGAAATTTCAAAAAATTCTTTTCGGAGCCAAAAACAAAATCAGTTCAAGAAGATGCGGATTCAGATAGAATTGCTAAAGAGTTGGAAAATGAAAATTGGTATGTTCTGGATTCATTCAATGGAACAAGCGAAGAAAAAGAACTTATTAATTTTGTTAGAGAAACAATTGGTAATTTAGAAGAAAAATATGATGAGTATTATTTATTAAGAAATGAAGAGATTTACAAGATTTTTGATTTTGAAAAAGGAAGAGGTTTTCAACCAGACTTTATTTTGTTCTTAAAAGGAAAAGATAAAAATAAATTGTTTTATCAAGTTTTTATAGAGCCAAAAGGAAATGAGTTTATTGGCGATGATGGCACTTTCACAAATGGGAAAGAAGGCTGGAAAGAAAAGTTTTTGGAAGAAATATCTGAAAAATATGGGTTTGAAAACATTTTAAAAGCAGAAAATAGTAACTATATATTAATTGGATTGCCATTCTTTAACAAAACCCATAACTATAATTTTAAAGAACAATTTCAAAATATTATTGAATAAATTATTTTTTGAACTAATTTGCAAAATCAAAAGTGAAGAATCGGATAATGTCTCGCCATTTCTACTAATAACAACAACTTACACCACAATATTTTAACGCTCATATTTACCGTTTAACAGTTGGTTTTTTCTTTCTAATGGTAAAGTATGGATATATTTTATAATTGTGCTTTTAAAAACTTTACGCTAATTAATGAACATTGCCTATTATTGATTTCTGACAAGGAAATGAAGCCCCTTGTTGATAGTTGAAATTTCTTTCAATCCTTATAATAATTCACTTTGTTTGTTTTGTTCGTTGCTATTTTTTTACGTAAAACTACTTTCTTATTTCACCTGTCTCACAACATCAATAACAGTTCCATCAACCCATTTGATTGCAGCGACGATTTTATTTCCAAATTTGGGTTTTTCCGGTATTCCACAAATCTTTTCGGCTTCTTCTTTTAATTCTTCAATTGTTTTTATTGGCAGACCGGATCGTTTCACTTTTTCCAACAAATCTTTTCTTCTTGGATTTATTGCAATTCCCCTTTCGGTAACTATAACATCAATGAGTTCTCCCGGTCCAACCAAAGTTGTAACTTCATCTTTAATGATTGGAATTCTATTCCTAAAAAGTGGAATAGGAAGAATTGTGCATTTTGAAAAAAGACAATTTTGCCATCCGCCAATACCATGTAATAAAGTCCCATCAGAATGTGTTACAACATTTGCATTGAAATTTACATCTACTTCGGTTGCTCCAAGAATTACAACATCAAGCATTCCGGCAAAATTCCCTTTACCGTGATAATTATAACTTGTAAACGGACTTG
>Ga0307992_1000899_pt1 | contig 18097 bp, 15 predicted proteins | sample EllFjometagen133_FD_203162 | JGI IMG/M metagenome (GOLD analysis project Ga0307992, IMG submission 203162) | Marine microbial communities from Ellis Fjord, Antarctic Ocean - #133 | ecosystem: Environmental > Aquatic > Marine > Unclassified | place: Southern Ocean | collected 2014-10-08
CATTGATCACTGAACGAAGGTTTGCTTTTCCCATATGGCGTTTGAGCGATCCGGGTTTAAAACTGTATTTTAAAATGCCCGCAATAAGAAAACCCAAAAGTAAATAGGGTGCCATTTCAAGCATTAAGTGATATATCTCAAAAATGTAATCTTTAACAAATTGCACGAATCTCCAATTCTTGAATAACGATCTTTAACGACCTCAAGCTATAATGTTCCCTCTAGGCTTCGGGAGTATTTGCTTCTACCATTTTGATCTCTTTCCATTTCCCGCCACGATAGCGCAAATAGAAAACGACGGAGAACAACATAAAGACGAAAACAACCACCAGCCATCCTGCGCGGGCACTCATGTTCAAGACCTTCACTACAAGAAAAAGTCCGCCCACCATAATATAATGCAAGATTATAGAAGCTATCATGGACCAACGAGTATCACCCGCCCCTCGAAGCACTCCTACAAAAGTTGCGATCGCAGCTTCAACTAGAACATAAAAACCCGCAACACGAAGCATATATACGGCAGTAGGAACTGCTTGTTCAAAAACTGCACTTTCACCAGTCGGCCTAAAAACATTAACCAGCTGTTGGGGCAAGAAAATAAATAATCCTAATATTACAGCCGAATACATTAGTCCGGTTTTAAATGCGGATATGGCTGCCTTACTTGCAATATCAATTTTTTGGGCACCCATATATCGACCCACTAAAGAAGTCACCGCAATTTCAAGCCCGATCAATGGGATGTAAGAAACATTATCCCAGTTAAACATAATGGTCGTAGCTGTTGCAGTAACATCTCCCATAGAATGAAAGATCAGGATCATAACATTGAATGCAAATAAATTAAAAAGGAATTCAAGACCGGGAGGATAACCAAATTTTAGTAATTTTTTCATGATTTGTCCGTAATAATGAAAAGATTTCATTACGTGGAATTCTTCGCGATTTTTTTTACCAAAATACGTAGCAAAAAGAACTAATAAGCCGGAGACACCTCCAATTATAGTTCCATAAGCAGCACCACGGATTCCCATGGCAGGAAAACCTAATTTCCCGAAGATTAGAATATAATTCACTCCTACATTTACAAGCATAGTTAGAATACCAGCTATCATCACAACTTTAGTTCTGCCAATTCCGGAAAAATATGAACTGAGGGCAGTCCTGATCAGACTAATGATCGCACCATAGACCAGAATATTGAAGTATATAATTTGATATTCAAGTTGAGCAGCCGGCACATGCATAATATCAAAAAATCTAATCCCCAAGGGTTTTGCCAATAAAACAATTGGATATGCAAGTAAGGCGATCATTAACGCTTGGGTTGTGACTGTCGGACATGAGTTCTTACGATTTGCACCAAGATACTGTGCTACCAAAGCGGTTGAATAGCCAATTAGCCCAAGAAAAAAAGTAGACATCAGAAAAGAAGTTAAACCGCCACCCAAAGCCGCATTCATCACTTCAGGACCTAATCGTGATAAGAACATTCTATCTGTAAAAGTCATGACCGTGTCAGCCGCATAGGAAATGATCATTGGCAAAGCAATCGCCAACATTTCCCGGATCCCGCCGGGGGTGTGCTCGCGATTTTTTAATAAAACTTCTGACATTATCCGCTCAATTTTTTGTTTCCAATATTAAGCTCATTAAATATTGAAAAAAAGGAATTAAAATTTGTTTTGTATATTAACAGAGACACAGCATACTGTGCCTCTACAACGCATTTCTATTCTGTCGTCACACGCTACAGCGTGTGACAAAATCATAATATTCTTACAATGTAGAGTCACGCTATAGCGTGACTCTACAAATATTTTACGTCTTGCGAATTACAAGTCACGCGTCTCGAATATATTATTCTTCTTCTTGCTCAAGTATAACGAGTTTAGATTTAATCCCGGGGATCACGGCTACTTTGCGTGCCAATTCCGCATTATCTTCATCGGAGCCATAAAGCTCAAGAAATAGAAAACCGGCTTCCGAGCAATTTTCCATAACACCAGCATGAAGACCTAAACGCGTTTTAATAAGGCAACCCCATGCGGTCAAAATTTGCTGAAGCTTAACAGCTGCTTCTTTCCGCTTTCCGACCAGTATGAGTAATACTGTTTTTTTTCATGGTATTTCCTATATTGATTTTATTATTTTTTGTACTTCTGCCGCTAGTATTTTTGCACTTTTTTCTATTTGTTGTTTGAACATATCTGTTGTTTCACAATCCGCATAATCTGTCGTAACCTTAATAGCAGACATGGGTATATCCTTTTCTTGGGCAATTTTGGCTAAAGCGTAACATTCCATATCTGCAAGCCTCGCTCCGTGTGCTTTGTGCGAAATATCGCGCTGATCACTATCATTAATGCTTCGTCTTACAGAAAGACACGTTTCTCCTTCTTCACCCTCTAATAAATGTAAGAATATTGCATTGTCGCTTTCGGTCAAGGTTGAGGAAATATGATATATTTTTCCCAATTCCATAGATTGAGTCAACATGCCTGCAGTACCAATATTCAATATACAGTCCGGTTGATATTCGTCAAGATAAGATGTTAAAGTTCGTTCTGCCATTACCGGACCAACACCTGTGATCAACAGATCATAATTCTCACTTCGATACAATGCTGTTTTATTACTGTAAGCTTTAATTTTTTTCGCGAATAAAGCATTCAACAAAGGAGTTATTTCTAAACTTAGTGCAGCAACTATTACCATAATAAAATCTAATACGGATGATGATAAAATGGAAGAAAATAAGTCCGAAATGGAGAAAATGTGAGAAGTGAAATATTGTTTAATGCAAACTGAAACAGCGGAAAACCACCCTGTCATCCTTCGGCACAGTAGATAGTCTCAATGCCGAGTGATTTAATTCTCAAATTCCACACTCTCCGCCCTTATTCTTTTTACTTTTGCCTTTTGCCTTTGTACTTTTCTTCCCCTAAATTTTGCTATGAAACGTTTATTCCTAATATTCTTATGGTCATTTCTTTTTTTCGCAGTTATGTTGAGTGCGGCAGACACCTTATATATTGCTCCTTGCGATGAAGTAGCCATTAATATTTTTGGCGATCAAATTTGCCTGTCGCAAAATGAAGGTAAGTTAGAGAGATATGTTGATGGCACATTACAACATGTGTATTCTGGACAGGATTATGCAAATAAGATAGATCTACAAAGCCCCATTCGTCCTATTCTTGACGGAACTGGTGGAATATATGTGCTAGATGATGCCACAAATACAGTGATATCCTGGGATCGCTTTCTTAATATCCGTTCAATTACCCCTTTACATGAAGATATTCTTTCACCTAAGGATTTCACAATCAACTCGGAACATGATTGGTTAATCTATGATGACTTTTACGGACATATCCTGCAGATACACCCCGGAGAGGGTTTTCCTACAAATTGGGGAGATCGTCCCGTTTCAGGAAATATAAAACTATTTAACACCGGACATCTCGTCGTCATCTATCTTGAAGATTTGAAACTCATTCGTATTTGCGGGGAGAACGGAACAACTCTAGAAGAATATCCCTTACCTGAAGATCTTGATGTTATAAAATTATTCGTTCTGGATAACAATACTTTCGGATTGCGTACAGAGAATGCCCTATTTATTTGGAAACCTGAGGATGATTTGCTTCGTTACTTATCAGATCTAAAGAATGTCGTATATCTCGGTCAACAAGATAATTCATATATCATGATCAGCCAACAGGGAGCCGTAGTTACTATTCCATGATCCGATACAAAAAAATCCTCGCCGGCATTGTGTTATCTTTGCTCTCGCTCTCCCTCTTTGCTGGAACGACAGAGGAAAATGTTGTTCTCCATCCGGGACAAACGGTTTATGCTTTACGACATCAATTGATCGCACTTGATTCAATTTCTATCGATAATAATATTCCTTATCTCGTTGATGATCTTTACGGACGTCTCATTCTTTTACAGTCACCGGAAAAACAAGATACTATAAATATTTATTATCAATACAGTGATTTGAGTGCACCTCGAAAAAAGAACCTTGGGATCGGAAAAATAAATGATTGGTTCCCAAAGGAAGCTATTAAAGGAAGCATATCATCTTACTCCGAATTGTCGAACATTAAAACAAGCGGATCCGTTTCGCGGCAATTAGAGGTCGGATCATCCGGTCAAAGTTTATTAAGTGGCGGTTTGGACATCCGTATCAATGGCGAACTATCTTCCGGTGTTCATATCAAAGGAATAATTTCAGATAACGATGCACCTTTCCAAGACTATTCCTCCACTCAGTCGGTAAAGGATGTAGATAATGTTTTGATACAAATATATTCAGATAATTTCAACGCTCAGATCGGTGATGTCTATGTTAATAATTCATGGAATCATTGGAGTCGTTTCAATCGGAAATTGATCGGCGCTCAAACTAGTTATAAAAATGATCGTTATTATGGTGCTGCCTTTGTGGGTTCTGCTCGCGGAAAATTCAATCGGCAAGAAATCATTGCAAGAGACGGCGACCAAGGTCCTTATAGATTGCAGGGTTCAGGCGGAGACAACGCTATTACTATCGTTCCGGAGTCCGAAAATGTATATGTAGATGGTATCGCTCTTAAAAAAACGCAATATGTGCTTTACTATACCGATGCTGAATTATTTTTCTCATCTGAGTTAATGGTATCGGCAAGTTCACGTATTGTCGTTGAGTTCAATTATGTAAATGAATTCTATTCCCGCTCTTCAATGGGTACTACATCTTCATGGCGCTTCGGTAAAAACTTTAAACTTTCTGCTTCCTATATCCGTGAGAAAGACGATGAGAACAACCCGGTCGACATTCACTTATCGAATATTGATCCCGATTCTCTTGCCGGCATTACATCAACAGATGGATATTTTGTTATTTCAACTGCCATTAAAGATACTGCGGGTGATTATACTCTAAGCGGTGATATCTGGAATTATGTTGGCGAAGATCTTGGAACACATACGGTTTATTTTTATCGCGAAAATCAAAATGGTGGCTATGTGCGCAATTATACTACAGAGGGAAAAATGATGTATGTGTATGCGCCGGGAGATCCCTTGTCACAATATTTCCCACGCCGTAAGGTTACCTTACCAACCACACACTGGATCGGCTCTATGAATATGGAGATAGGTCAAAAAGATAAGGCTTTTGCCCTGCTTGAAGGATCTTATTCATCTTTTAATGCAAATAATTATGATGCCGGAGGCAATCAAGTATCACCTGCTATAAAATGGGAGGCCGCACTTCCACTTGGTAAGTATTTTTCATTGCGAAGTAATGGTTGGTTCATGGATAAAGATTTTACAAGTTTTGCCAAAATCACTAATCCTGATTTTGAACGATATTTGGGTTTTAATGCCGGGGACAGTATTATCCAATTGGCATCAGTGGCCGCCAATGTGAATAATTCATTTATAAAGTCAAATACTTCATTGGAATATGTTGCAGATGTAAACAAAAATTCCCGTTTACGTTTATTGGCCGACGGAAAAGTAAATATCAAAAGTGCCGGATTTCAATATAAATGGTCACACTTGCTTGATAATGGATTTTTACCATACTATAGTTGGAGTGCCTCTTCCGATATTCCGATCGGGAAAAATCTTTCTTTATATGTATCCTTGCTTCAGGATCGTTTTGAACCATTATTTTCTTCTTCAACTGCTTACCGTGCCGAATCGGCAAAAACAGGAATGACCATTGGAAAATGGAAGATCAATTATACTTATCGAAAAGATTATGATTGGGCGACAGCGGACTCTAGCTTTCATTCCTATTCTCAAAAACATGATGTGGCAGTTAAATTTAACCAAGATTTTTTTGAAAAAAAATTACATTGGAATACAACGGCAAGCTATCGTTATGATCAACGCGAAACTGGTGATGAGCATTATTTATTAACGAATAGCCAGTTACGATTTGATCTTAAAAAAATCGGACTTGGCGGATCGGTCAAGACGGTGATCAACCGGACTTCCGAGACAAAACGCGAGGCAGTATTTATTTATGTTGGTGATGGTCTTGGTTACTATCGTTTAGATGACTTTGGACAATATGTGCCGGATGATATGGGGAATTTTATTCTAAGTTCCGAACTAACCAATGAGCGCCAAGAGCAATACGTCAGCAAATTCGCAACGTCCCTAAAATGGAAAAAACAGTGGAAAAAGGTCCGCGTTCATTTTACTCACAATGGCTCAACAGATTACCGCACTCCCGGCCTGGTTTTCTATAAACCTTTGCTGATCGAAGATCCTGATACCAATATTTTTTATGGGAATCTTCGTTTAAAACACGAAGCTGGATTGACTTCACCCGACGGGAAACATCGCATTACGCTACTGTTCGAAGATACGCGCTCTCAAAATTTTCAAACTGCTTATAATGAGAATATTTATTTTCAATCGAAACGTTGGTTAAAATATCGTTTAAAACCCGAAAACATTATTTTGGATGTCTATTACAAATATCATTCCAGAAATCAACAACGTATGCCGTTGAACAGCTACTGGGTACAAACGCTTAGTCATGGTACCGGATTAGAATGCGAATATTTATTCTCAAAAAAATTACGCGCAAGTATCGAGGGTAAATATGAACATATTACAACAGATTACAATGACAATTTTTTAACTCACTGGATTGAAATTAAAAGCGACTGGATATGGTATCGGGTCGCAGGTGAACGCTTTTTCCTAACGGCAAGTTTAGATAGGGTGATCAGCGACCATATAGATTCTTTGCCCTATGAAACGGCCAATGGATTGCCCGTTGGCTGGACTTGGTTCGGTGCATTACGTTATGAAAAAAGGATCAATCAATTTATTTCCGCAGGCGGTTTTTTTCAATATCGAAAACGTGCAGAACAGCCGGGAATTATTACTGCAAATATCGAAGTGAAGGCATATTTTTAATGATAAAACGCCTTAACATTTTTCTTATTCTTTTCCTCGTTTCTCTAGCGAGCCTGATCTTCGCGGCTCCGGGATATTTCTGTGTAATTGAAAATGACACCATATCAGTAAACAATGAAAAAGATCTGGAATCTACAATCGATAATTATATTGTTTCACTTGGCGACCAAGGCTATCCTCATATTGAGGTCATTCTGGATACATATAATAAAAATAATGAAAACGAATATTTCCATTATCGGATCAATAAAGGAATTAAAACGATGATCGATACCGTTGTTTTTGGAGATTATTCATCTAGAGAGATATCTTTGCTTTCAAGATATATTACTCTACCGAAATCCGGTGCTTTTCATTATTCACAAGTCCGCGATATGATCGCTGAATTAAAAGCAAACACACTGCTTGATGTTGAAGAACGTGCTGATATATACAAAAATGGTATCCGTTTCTATACCGAAGCAAAACAAAATATTCGCTTTGATGCTATTGCTTCATATAAACAAGAAAATGATCGTCAAGGCGTTATTGGTGATATATCACTTGAATTAATAAATCTTGGCGGACTAGGTCGCCTTGCTAGTTTTTATTGGTCCCGTCCAACTCTTGGTGTTAATTCTATTGATCTTTCATATACCGAGCCTTACATCTTCAATAAACCCTTTTCAGCAAAATTTGCTTTTTCTCAGCGCTATCAGGACAGTCTTTACGTCAAACGGGATCTGGATCTATCTATAGTCTATCATATGGATCAACGCTCACATTTTACTGTTAATTATGTTAATGAGCATATCAGCACAACCAACATAGGTTCTGATTCGGGTTTTGTTACTCAAAATCGTTCGGGTTCTAATCTTTCTATGCTTTGGCTATCTAAACCCGGAAATATTTCCGGCTTAGTCAACTTAAGCTCCGGCTTACACTTTGCAAGCAATCAACGAGTTTCACGTTCGGAATTGAATGCACGGCTTACTTTGCGTAAATCAATTCTTGGCGTCAATATTGATATTCTGGGTGGCTATGTTGCTTCTGAAGATCCAATCGCTCTATATGATCAATTTAAACTAGGTGGAGCAAACTTTCTCCGTGGCGCATATTTTGAACAGTATATTACCAATGCTTATATTGGCTGGAAGATCGAAGCGGGGTATTTTAGGCGAGCACATCTTTTTGTTTTTTATGATGGTGTGATCATGCAGCATGCAGATCCAATATCACACCATGTTGGGATTGGATTTTCACTTCCCGCAGGTAACAACAGACTCACCATTGCAATAGGTGTGAATCTCGAAGAAAGCATTCAGCAGGCGAAGTTTCATTTGAGTTGGGAGATGAGTGGTCGGTAAAATTCCAATTTATATATTCCCAATCAAGATAATTCTTAATTCTCACTGGGTTAAAACCCAGTGTTACTGATATCATTGGCTTTAATGAATTCTTCAATTTCATCATCGAGTGTTTTTATATAATGGTGTTTTTCTTGATTCTTTATATATTTCCTCACTTTTTCAACATTCTGACTACTCACTGCAGCCACATAGTATTCCGGTTGCCATTTAAATTCTATTTGTGTTAATTTGTTTTTATTAACCCAATATGATGATTCCCCCTTGATAAAATGAATTATTTCGGCAATTGACTGTTCGGGTTTCATTGAAATCAACAGATGTAAATGATCAAAATATCCATTAATAAAATTAATATGAATACCTTTTGTATCACCATTTTTAATAATATGATATATTAATTTGTCGCGAATCTCTTTTGTTAAATATGGGTATTTGTTTTTTGTTAACCAAACAACATGCACCCAAATTTTTATGAATGACAATGCTCTACCTCAATATATTCAGTAACCTCGGGTTTTAACCCGGGGTAAGTTGACTAATATTTACGTCATTTCACTGTGTTAACCCAGCGAAAGTCCGCCAAGGGCTTTCACCATAAAAACAAAAGGGAGGATTTCTCCCCCCTTTCATCGTCCCGTTTTTAAAACGGGACATCGTCCCCTGTTTTTTCATCGGGCTTGGCTTCTGCGCCTTCTTCATCTTTGTCTTTGCGTTTCCCTAAGGGTGTTAGCATATCGGCATAGATCTCTGTAATGAAATGTTTTTTTTCATTTTCATCGATCCATTCACGGGTTCGCAAGCTACCTTCAATGTACACATGCTGACCCTTGACAAATTTGTGGCTATATTCAGCCAGATTCCCCCAGCAAACAATCCGGTGCCAATCAGTACGATTCTGATATTCGCCTTTGGTATCCCGCCAGCCGTAATTACTGGCAAGATTGAAGTTGGATACCTTTCGGTCGTTTTTTAGGGTTTTCATCTCAGGATCTAAACCAATGTGTCCCACGAGAATTACCCGGTTCGCTGAATTCCTATTCATTTTCCCCTCCTTTCATTTTATTTGGGTGGATAGGAGTACTACTTATTTGTTTTATTTGCATTTCTCGTCCAAATGTATGATTTTTGCAAATAACACGCAAACTGGGTTGGAGAAAGTGTGATGAACGTCATTGAATCTAAGCTAAAAATCGTACCGGATAAGCCGGGTGTCTATATTTACCATGATCAAAGTGGGACGATCATCTATATTGGAAAGGCAAAATCTCTTAAAAATAGAGTGCGTTCTTATTTCCGGGGGAAATCTCAAGATCCAAAAACTCAGGTTCTTGTCTCAAAGATCGCGGATATGGAATGGATTATTACAGACTCGGAAGTGGAAGCACTTCTTCTTGAAAACAATCTCATCAAACAACATGTGCCTCGCTATAATATTATGTTGAAGGATGATAAAACATATCCTTATATCTGTATCAGTAATGAAGTTTTTCCGCGTGTATTTTCTACACGCAATATTATACAAGATGGCTCTCGCTATTACGGACCCTATACGGATCAGGGACATATTAAACGACTGATAAAAACCATTTATAAAATATTCCCTGTCCGTACTTGCCGCCGAAAGATCGAGGATGGTGGAAATCTTAAAGATGAACCTTGCTTACAATATCACTTGGGCAACTGCAAAGCACCCTGTATTGGTAAAATCTCTAAATCAGACTATCAAAATACCATAGAAGAAATCATTCGCTTTTTAAACGGAAATACCCGACCCGTCATCTCTCGCTTAACAGACGAAATGGAAAAAGCCTCTAAAAATATGGAGTTTGAAAATGCTGCCCGTATTCGGGATAGATTATTAGTATTAAAGAAATACACCAATACCCAATCAATCGTTCAGACCGATTTTATGAGCCGGGATGTCATTGCCTTGGCTATGGCAGATCATGATGCCATTGTCACGATTTTTCGTCTTAGAGAAGGTGTACTTATCGGACGCGAGCGTTTTCACTTAAAGCATATTGAGCATCAAACTCACCAAGACATACTTAAAGATTTTATTCGAAGTTATTATTCTAAAACCAATCTTTTTCCAAAAGAAGTTTTTATCGAACTTGAAGATGAAGTTCAATTATTTGAAGCATATTTAAAAAAGATATCCGAAATAACCATTAAGATCATTCGGCCGGAACGAGGAAAAAAAGCTAAGTTATTTACTCTGGCTAAAAAAAATGCCGACATGTTACTCAAAGAAGTTCTGCTTCAAAAAATGAAACTTTCAACCCAACCGAGCAAAATGGTAGAAGCTCTTCAACAAGCTTTAAATTTATCCGTACCGCCCTTAAGAATTGAAGGCTTTGATATTTCACACTTCCAGGGAAAAGAAACGGTAGCCTCCATGGTGTATTTTGAAAACGGGGCTGCAAAACGATCCGAGTACAGAAAGTATATTATCCGTACAGTTGATAAACCAGATGACTTTCAAAGCATGCGAGAGGTCGTAGAACGACGCTATTCGCGTCTTTTAAACGAAAACTCGATTTTACCCGATCTTATTTTGATTGATGGCGGCAAAGGACAACTCAGTATCGCAAAGACCGTGTTAAATAAATTAGGTCTGAATAATATTCCGGTTATCGGGTTAGCAAAACGACTGGAAGAAGTTTTCATTCCCGGCTATTCTCAAGCACAGAATATTCCCAAGACCTCACCCGCCGTCATCCTTCTCAGACGTATCCGCGATGAGGCTCATCGTTTTGCCATTACCTTTCATCGTAATAAACGTGGTAAGGCTATGGTAAAAAGTATTCTTGATAGCATCCCAGGTGTTGGTGAAACCCGACGTAAAAATTTATTAAGCGCTTTTGGGTCCATACAAGAAATTGAAAAGTACAAGTCAGAAGATATTTCAAAGAAAGCTGGCATTCCTTTAAAATTGGCTGAAACCATATTGCTAACTCTGACACAGGATAAAAATGAAAAAAACGGAAAATTATAATCTTCAATATGTAGATAAAAATATCTCCATCGAATTGCAGTATGGGTTTCGCAAGCGCCTAACATTAACAGTTTATCCCGATCGCCGGGTGATCGCTCGTATTCCCTATGGACTGCCCAAGCGAAAAGTCGAAGCATACCTCCAAAAGAAAAGCGAATGGATGATCAAACATCTTGATCATTTTGAACAACATCCCCCTGAAAGCGACAAACATTATAGCGAAGATGAGGAATTTGCTTATCTGGGCCAGAAATACAAACTCAAATTGTTCACAGGATCTACACATGTCAAACTTGATGGCAATCAGTTGATCATTCGCGTTAAAAATCCTAAAGATACAGATATGATCGTCCGTTCGCTCGATCGCTGGTACCGAAAAAAAGCGATCGAAGTATTAGCCCCCCGATATCATGATGTCCTGGAACAATTACAATATCTTGACCTTCCTGTCACCACTCTGCGCTTTTATAAAATGAGACGTCGCTGGGGTTCTTGTTCAATTAAACATGTTATCACATTGAATACTGAATTAGTTAAAAAAGATATCAACTTGATCGATTATGTGATCATTCATGAAATTTGCCATCTTAAAGTACCCGCCCATAATAAAGCATTTTATTCACTCTTGGCTTCTATCCTTCCCGATTGGAAAAAGCGTCGCGAAACATTGAATAAAAACACTGCATTGTAAATTCCAATTTGGAAAAAGACAATTATGAAGTACATTTCATTGAGATAAAAAGGATGCGCTATGCCAAACTCATTTTCCGATCTTCGGATCGTTGATAACTTCTACCAGACCTTCGGTTTCTTTCCTATGCCAACGACACTTATTTCCACTCTTTGTGATGACGGACTCACAACGCTTGGCGCATATTCGTTGATCTTTCCTTATTATATCGCTGGTAAAGAATATTACGCCATGGTGTTGGAATGCCGTAATAATTCAAATACCGCCACAAACTTATTTAAGAACGGTAAATGCGCCATTAACTTTATTCCCGATAAACGAAAATATTTTAAAGAAGCGGTTCGCCTTGGATATCCCGGCGATACTCCACAAGAAAAAATGAAAGAGTGTAACTTTACGACGGAAGATGGCTTGTGTTTTGAAGCTGATCCCACAACACCCAGACCCAAGGTAATAGCGGAGGCCTTTCAGGTCTATGAATGTACCTGGATGAGTGGATTAGATGGCGCACAAGACGATGTCTTCCATGAAGGGTATTCTGGGCCGTACCGAGATTTTAACGGTATTACAAGCGAAGCAGGCGCGCATTTCATTCTTCGCATTGATAAGATCCTGATCAAAGAGAAGTACAAACATACCATTTTAAATGGAACACGGCATTGCGGATTCCCGACTATCCCCGTAGATTATGGTTATCGCGATAATACCAAGTTTTGGTATACTCCTTTTCGTCGACCGCGATCAGCAGCCCTTCCCAAAGGTAAGGGTTTGGATATTGAGGTTGTTATGTACTCCGCGGACCGTGCAGACGATAAAATCAAATTTACCAAAGAGGCTTGTGAAAAATTAGTTCGTGTACTTCGTGTTTTTCTGAACAGGGTTCTCCTTAGTTGTGTTAATTGGGCCCGGGGAAATGATGTGGTGCTAATCACCGATGAACACATGGATATTATTAACGATAAACGATCCAAAGAAAAAAACAAATGATAGAAATTAAAAAAAATTCAGAAGTAGAATTGTATATTGAAAGCATCGCTTTTGGTGCAAAAGGCATTGCCCGAATTGATGATTTTGTGATCTTTGTCCGTGATGCATTACCCGGCCAAAAGGTCAGGGCGCTTATCATTAAAAAGAAAGCTGCTTTTGCCGAAGCTATTATCAGAGAGATCATTGAGGAGTCACCCGATCATGTTGATGCACCCTGTCCCTATTTTGCAGATTGCGGAGGGTGTAAATTTCAGAACCTTAATTATCAAAAGCAGTTGGATATCAAGACCGAGCAAGTTAAAGATGTGTTTACTCATCTTGTAAAAATGCCCGAGATCCCTATTTTACCGGCACTTCCCGCGCCGGAAATTTATGCTTACAGAAATAAAATGGATTTTTCTGCGGGCGTCTCTCGCTGGTTGTTAAAAGAGAACGATCCGGGTACGGCCGAGGACTATGCTATCGGCCTTCATGCACCCGGCCGCTTTGATAAAATTTTGGATATTGATGCTTGTCTTTTACAAGATGACCGACGTAACGAGATATTCCAGGAGATACGCTCTTGGGCACGAGAAAACGGTATTACCCTCAACAATCCTCGCGAGTATACCGGCTTCCTTCGTTCTGTGATCATACGCAAAGGTGAACACAGCGGTGAGATCATGATCAATCTTGTGACACGTTATGAAGATAAGAATATATGTAAACCTTTGGTCGAAAGCATTACGTCCAAGTTTCCTGAAGTGACGTCCATTGTAAACAATATTACCAATTCCAAAGGTGATCATTCAATTGGTGAACGAGAAGTTTTACTTCATGGTAATTCGGTTATCCACGATTCGCTTGATGGTTTGGAATATGAGATCTCTGCTAACGCATTTTTTCAGACCAACACTAAAGGTGCCGAGCAGCTTTACAATACCGTTGTTGATTTTGCGGAGTTGAAAAAGGATATGGTCGTTTGGGATTTTTATTCCGGAGCAGGATCCATTTCGCTTTATATCGCCGATAAGGTTAAACAGGTCATCGGTTTTGAGGTAGTCAAAGATGCCGTAAAAAACGCAAAAATGAACGCTAAGCGAAATAATGTTTCACACTGCCAATTTTTTGAAGCCAACCTAGACACTTTTTTACAGACGAACCAAGAATTGATAGCTAAATTAGATAAAACAGATCTAGCTATTGTGGACCCTCCACGAGCAGGATTAAACCCTAAATTCGTTAAACAATTAATTGCCTTAAAACCACCTTCAATTGTTTATGTTTCATGCAATCCCACAACACAAGCAAGAGATATTGCTCTTCTTGTTGAAGCGGGATATAATGTCGAAAAAATACAACCGGTAGATATGTTTCCGCATACAGCGCATATCGAAACGGTTGCCCGCTTGGTATTGATACAGGATCAATAAATTATTTGTTTTTATGGGGCATTAGCTCAGTTGGGAGAGCGCTGCGTTCGCAATGCAGAGGTCAGGAGTTCGAACCTCCTATGCTCCACTCTTAAGAATAAACAAAGATCAAAAAACCTTTTTAAGGATCGATAATTTTTCTTTATAAGGTGCAAATTTCACAGGAATATCAAATTTTGTCGGCGTTACAACTACGGAACGTTCACGACTAAATGTATCAATATTATGTTTCCCATGATATGAGCCCTTGCCGCTGTTACCAACACCACCAAAAGGAATATGGCTGTTTGCAAATTGGATGACAACATCATTGATACAGACTGACCCGGAATTCACATTGAACATGAGATGCTTTGCTTTCTTTTTGCTTTTAGTGAAATAATACAAAGCAAGAGGCTTTTCTTTCTTTGATACTTTTTTAATCACATCATCAACCATATCAAATTCAATGACGGGTAAAATGGGACCAAATATCTCTTCTTGCATTATCGGCATACTATCCTCAACACCATCAATGAGGGTGGGAGAAATATATTTATCCGCTTTATTTTTTTTACCGCCAATCAAAATATTCCCATTCTCCATATAGGCACAAACACGATCATAAGCATTTTCATTGATCATCCGTGACAAATCCGGACTTTGCCGGGGATCATTGCCAAATTGCCGTTTTATCTCTTTTTCTATCAATCCAACCAACTCGTTTTTAATACTTCTCTGGACATATAGATGATCTGGCGCAATGCATGTTTGTCCCAAATTAAGAAATTTTCCCCAGACGATCCGCCTGGCTGCTTTTTTCAGATTTGCATCTTTGTCTACGATGCAGGGACTCTTTCCGCCCAATTCAAGAGTTACGGGTGTAAAATGCTTTGCAGCTGACTCTGCAATGATCTTGCCCAAGGTCAGACCACCGGTGAAAAATATATAATCGTATCGTTGAGCTAACAGAACAGAATTAATTTCTCTTCCGCCGGTAAAAATGCTGATATATTCCTGTGGGAATGTTTCCCGTATTAAATGTTCAAGTAAAGAAGCTGTCGCATTTGCATAATTGGCAGGTTTAAGTACGATACAATTTCCGGCAGCAATAGCGCCAACCAGAGGCGTTAGAAGCAAACCAAAAGGATAATTCCAAGGTGCCATGATCAGAACCAGTCCGTATGCTTCTCTACGAACATAACTTTTAGAAGGAAATAAAACAAGGGGTGTTGATGCCCGGCGAGTTTTTGTCCATTTATTTAAATGCTTAAGATGGTGATCAATCTCTTTTAAAACCAAACCAATTTCGCTTGCATAACTCTCAAAAGGAGCTTTTCGTAGATCTTCATTCAAGGCATCGATGATCATATGTTCATTCTCAACGATCATGGTTTTAAGTTTTTTAAGCGCTTCACGGCGAGAACCGAGATCGCGACTTTCACCGGAGGTAAAAAAATCTTTCTGAGCCTTCAAGATTGGGATGACTTGTTCAATATTCATTGGTTTTCCTTTATTCCAAGTAGAAATTAAAATAAGACTAAATGCCTGTATTGACAAGTTGGATTTTATCTAAGAAAATCATAATATTGATTATGAAAAATTTTACATCATATTTGAACAAACTATTGGGGCGGATGCCCACGGATTTGGAACGGGAAGTCTTTGCCTGTTTTGATCCATACGAACCTGATCGTGAAAAGCGCTTTTTGCATTTTAATCCATCAAGACCGCTTTATCTTAATATCGACGATGAACATTATGTTTATATCAGCAATCATACAAGCAGATTGCGTTGCTGCCTGGATATGGCAACTCGGCATCTCGATGCTTCCTCATGTTATAAGCATGAACACGGAACTATTATGCTGGGTGTGACCAAGCCGGAAAATGAGAAGCATCTTCGTTCCAAACATGCTACTTATCATATCTATGTGCAGCCCGCCACGGCGCATGCCGCTGCACAGTCGCTGGCATCTGCCAGTAAATTTGCTGACCATATCTCTCTTATTTGCGATGAAACACCCTGGGAGCGACTGTGCCGTGTTTGTGTGGACACAAACACCGGCGGGCATATCACCGCATCATCAAAGCGATTATTCAAAACTTATAAGAACGGCTTGCTCTATATAGTCGAGGATTACCAACACCTACACTTCAAAGAAGCTTGTAAAGAATTAGATAGCGTTCCTGTTTTTATTGGTCAAACTGTTTCATACCCTATTCTTAGCCTGGATAACGAAAAAGGATTTCTTGAAATTCCGCTTTCAACATTAAAAGACCTTCAGCAGGGACAGCTAAAAACAGGTGGTGTTAAGCATCCGCTTGATACAACAACCGCGGATAGTGAAACAATTGAGATTGACAATGAATATCCCAATGTCACAGATAAACTTTTCAAACTTCTTCTAGATGAACAAAATGAATATCCTGCAAAACATTATTCTTTTGAAGGTAGTATCCCAGAATTACGGGTAGATGCACTTCCTCTGAACAGTTTATCATTTTCGCTTAATGGTATTGAGCTTCATACTTTGTCGAGTATTGTAAATTTGCGAATAAGGGGGTATAAACCATTAGCCCTTTCCTACTATATGGAAAGCACAGCTGATTCTCCTCAAGATATTGAAGCGTACTTATCAACCATCAAAAAGAGTGCAAAATTATTTAATATTCCAATAGCCAATAATTGCATAGTACCCGGAGATACAAATCGCTTAAAATTATTTTTTATCTCAAAACACGATAAGAATGTATTGCCATATACTTTTCAACAAAGCGGCAATTTTATTTGTCTTCTTGGTGATCCCAATGGTGTGCTAAAAGGCTCAGCCTATGCTTCTGTGCATGGCAAGATCGAACCTTATACACCACCCGGGGTTATGACAGGGACACTGGCTGCTCTTGTCGACGTTATTAAAGAATGTGCCGAAAAAGATATCATTTCCTCTGCAGCCATGATAGGACGTGGTGGTCTGATTGCAACACTAAAAGAAGCAAGTTCTGAAGGATTGGGTGCAACAATTTACTCTGAAAGAAAAGGACCTGCCCAAGTTTTTATTTATGGTGAACCTCAAGCAGCTGCAATGGTCACACTCAAAGAGAACCATCTTATTGATCTTGCGCGAATTACATCAAATTTCAATCTTACTTCAACGACAATTGGTCGTGTTACTGAAGAGCCCAGTGTTTTAATCAATAATGAAACTCTGCTTGTTTTGGACAAGTAAGACCAAGTATAACCGTCCTTTTTATTACATAATGTCATTGACAGACGGATTATTATCATGTAAATTGTGCGGATAAATGGAGTATATTATGAATACTGATGGTAACTTAAAAAGCAAATTAGCCCAGTGGTGGGAAAGTTTGAGTCCTAAAATTGACGAAGCTTACCACACCACAAAAGATAAAGCGGGCGATTTCAGTCGTATCGGAAAACTCAAATACGAAGTTTTTCAGACGCGGCGTATATTATTGAAATGTTATCAGGAACTTGGTGAAAAGACAACCCTGTATATTGATGACAATAAAAATTATGATCTTAAAGAACTTGAAAACATAGATAGTATGTTGGAACAGGTCAAAGATTTAAAGACAAAAATTTCGACGCTTGAAAATGAGATCACCCATCTACAGGCTGAAGAAAAGATAAAATAGTTTTTTGAATATCAGCCCGGGTGGCGAAATTGGCAGACGCGCTAGGTTCAGGGTCTAGTGTCCATCGGACATGCGGGTTCAA